>ERZ808037.1563-NODE-1563-length-14340-cov-3.818201_pt1 | contig 14340 bp, 13 predicted proteins | sample MGYA00380190_ERZ808037 | MGnify/ENA primary metagenome ERZ808037 (study PRJEB31490, sample SAMN06133399) | mouse gut metagenome | isolation source: J9 | host: mice | place: China: Chengdu | collected 2015-05 ... | reverse complement strand
ACGACATCTCGACGAAGCACCTCCGGCGAAAGATCGGAAGAGCGAAGAAGCCCCATGAGCTTGAGAATGCCGTCTTCCGTCGGCCGCTCGCCCCCAGCGACCTGCCTGAACAAATCGTTGAACAGGGACTTCAGCGACTCAACCTCGACAGCATCGCCTTCAAGCGCGATCTCGTCGCCACGCACGGTTATGCGCGCGTCGAATCGTTCCTGCACAAGCCGCAAAAGCCGATCGGCTGCACCCGTCACGAGTGGCATGTCCACGCCCGCCGGCGCCTTGAGTGTTTCGGTGATGTTCGTTTCCACGACAACCATTTTACTCGAACGTGACCGAAACGAGCTGACCGGATGCAGAATCAGCTGGAACGGGCAATTCGTGGTAGCTCTCCGAAAGCGCGGTGCCGGGTTCGACGATCACCAGCTCCGTCGTGCCGGCGCGGCGCCGCAAATCAGCAGCCCGCAACTCGTCCGACAAAACGCGCAATCTCGATGCTCGCTCGGCCTTAACCTCATCGGGAACCTGGTCGTCGCGCTCGGCCGCGGGCGTCCCCGCGCGCTTGGAATAAGGAAAGACGTGGATCTTGGAGAAACGGCAATGACGCGCGACTTCCATCGTCGCCTCGAAGTCCTCGTCGGTCTCGCCCGGAAACCCGCAAATGACGTCGGTTGTAAGCGACAACTGCGGGACTCGCTCGTAAAGGCGGTCGACGAGGTCGCAGAAGAATTCAGCAGAGTAAGGTCGTGCCATCTGCCGCAAAACAGCCGTGGAGCCCGATTGCAGCGGCAGGTGGAGATGCCGGCATAGTCGACCATCTGAATCAGCGAGCAAATCAACGAGCGCATCGTCCACCGAGCGGGGCTCGATGCTCGAGGCGCGCACGCGACCTGGCAGCTCGCCGGCCGCGCATTGCTTATCGGCCTCTTCGAGCAGGGCCTTGACGAGGTCGGAAAGGGTGCGCCCGCCGTCGCGGTATGACCCCAAATCGATTCCCGTCAAGACGAGTTCCTTCGCGCCTCGCTCGAAATAGGCTCGAGCCTCTTCGACAACCTCCTCGAACGGGGAGCTCGTGGCGCGGCCGCGCGCAACGTGCACGATGCAATACGTGCAAGCGTGATCGCACCCGTCCTGGACCTTGACGTTCACGCGCGTGCGGAACTCATCGCCGAAACGAAGCTCTTTCGCGTCTCCAGCAAGCATCGCGAACAGCTCAGCACGCTCGATCGTCTCGACGCGCGGACTGATCGAGCGGAACGCTTCCGCGTCAATGGCGACGCCGCATCCCGTCACCACGACCTCCGCATGAGGGTTCGCACGCAAAGCCGCGCGCACCGCCTTGCGCGTCTTCTTATCCGCCTCGCCCGTGACGGTGCAACTATTAACGACAATGACGTCGGCAAACTCCGACTCGACGCTCATCCCGCCCGACGCGAGCAACCGCGCCGCAATGGAATCGGATTCCACGCGATTGACCTTGCAACCGAGATTGACGACCGAGAAATTCGGGGCAGGAATATCGAACATGGGCCGTCCCCCACCCCGCTGCTAGTTGAACGCGTCGCGCAGCTTGTCAAATGCAGAGCGCTGCTCGGCATAATCCTCGCCGAGATCCTCCGCGAGCTTCTCGAGCAGCTCGCGCTGCGTTTTCGTGAGCTTCTTCGGAATGGCGACGTGAACGTGCGCGTAAAGGTCGCCGCGCAAATCGCTGCGGAACTTCGGCATGCCCTTCCCCTTCACGCGGATGACCTGCTCGTTCTGGCAACCTTCGGGGATGCGCACCGTCACCTTCTCGTTCGGCATGATGCCGTCGACCTCGATTTCAGCTCCGAGAGCCGCCTTGACCATCGACACCGTCGCGATGGCATGCAAGTCGCTGCCGTCGCGCTCGAAGATCTCGTGCGGCTGGACGCGACACGTCACGATGAGGTTGCCCGATTGCGCGCCGCGCAAGCCCGCCTCGCCGAAGCCGGTGATGCGCAGCTGCTGCGCGTCGCGGATGCCTGCCGGCACCTCGACCGTAACGCGCTGACGGTCGGGGACGCGGCCCTGACCCTCGCATTCCGGGCACGGATTCTCGATAACCTGACCCGTTCCACCGCAACGCTCGCAGGTAGATGTCGTGCGCATGTCGCCGAGGAACGTTCGCTGAACGGTGTAAACGCGGCCCGACCCGTTGCAGTCCGGGCACGTCGCCTGATGACCGCCCTCACCGAGCCCGGAGCCGCCGCAATCCTGGCATGGCGCGAGGCGGTCGTAAACGATCTCCTTCTTCGCGCCGGTCGCGACCTCCTCCAAGGTGAGGCGCAGACCAACACCCATGTCACGGCCCTCGCGACGAACGGTCGCGCCGCCGCCCATGCCGCTGAAAAACGAACTGAAGATGTCACCCATGCCACCGAACCCGCCGCCGAAGATGTCTTCGAAATCAACGTAGCCCGGGCCGCCGTAACCGCCTCCCGCAGCCCCCGGCGTCTGGCCGGTGCGGTCGTAATAGGCACGCTTATCGGGGTCGGAAAGGACGTCGTAAGCCTCGTTGAGCTCCTTGAACTCTTCCTCGGCGTTCGGGGACTTATTCACGTCGGGATGAAGCTGGCGCGCCTTCTTGCGGAACGCCTTCTTGATCTCGTCGTCCGTGGCGCTGCGCGCCACCCCGAGCACTTCGTACAAGTCCTTCGCCATCTTACGCTTGTTCCTTTCCCTGAAATCTATTCGTCGCCGAGCGCCCGGCTCGCGACGCGCACGGCAGTGAGCGCCTTAGTATAGTTCATACGCGTCGGCCCGATGACGGCCACGATGCCGCCGTCCATGCCGATGCCATATCGGCAGGCCACGACCGAAACGCCCGCGAGTCCCTCGGCCTCGTTCTCCCTGCCGATCCGCACCTGGGGGTTGTCATCAGCCGCCGTCGCATCGAGCACATGGAAGAGCACCGTGTCGTCCTCGAGCACTTGCATGATGGGCAGGAGCGCCTCCGTCTGCGCGAACTCGGGCTGCCGCATGAGCGACATGATGCCGAGCCGCTTGGGATGCGACTGGTCGGGCGGCGTGACGATTGAAAGGCAGTCCGTGAACTGCGTGAGCGCCTTCGACGTGCGCTCGAGCAAGTCGTCGAGCTCGGTTGCCGAACGCTTCAGGTCCTCGATCTGCTCGACCTGGCCAGGGTCGTCGGAAAGCGCGCCGGACCCGACAAGCTCGTCAACGAACGCGCGGTAGCCGTTGTCGGTCGGAATGCGACCCGCTGAAGTGTGCGGTTGCGAGATATAACCCTCTTCCTCAAGGGCCGACAAGTCGTTGCGCACCGTGGCCGAGCTCACGCCGAGCCCGTAATGCTCCGCGAGCGTTCGCGACCCCACGGGCATCGCCCGGGCCACGTATTCCTCGATGAGCGCCGCGAGAACGCGTTGTCGCCTGTCCGAAAGCATTTCCTCCCTCTAATCCGCACGTCTAACGGACGTATTCTAGCAGCCGCCCGCCGCGACTGCTAAACAGCGTTACTCAGACGTAAAATTGCCGTCATGCAAGATCGAATAAACGCGAGAAGAGGTCGTTGCCGCACAACCAACCCTGCCGCGTGGGACGCCAGCGACCGCCTTCTTGCACGAGATAACCCGCCGCCACGAGGTCCCGGAGTGCATCATCGAGACCTGGGAGGAAAGACCGCGCCCCCTCGATGCGCGCATCGGGCAGGCCATCTGCCAGCCTCATGCCGAGCATGAGGTCCTCAGCTTCCATCTGCGGCCTGTTAAGGTCGTCGGTCACTTCCCCATCGGTCACGCGCATGCGCCGTTCCGCGTTCTGGGTCATCGTGGCGGCGCTATCGCCGATGCCCAAGTAAGGCACGCCCGTCCAATAAGCGATGTTATGACGGCACTCGAACCCGGGTCGTGCATAACTCGCGACCTCATAGCGATGGAAGCCGGCAGCTTCCAGCAGGTCGGAAGCACGCTCCATCTGCGCCGCTTGGGCGTCGTCATCGGGCTCGTCCATCTCTCCCGCCAAAACGAGCTGGTCGAAAGGCGTGTGAGCCTCGATTGCAAGCGGATAGACGCTCACGTGCGTCACGCCGAGCCGCACGGCTTCTTCGACGGAAGCCGCGAACGTATCGTCATTTTGACCGGGAATGCCGCACATCAAATCAACGCTCACGTTCTCAAAGCGCTCGTGCGCCGTCTCGATCGCGCGGCGAGCGCCATCGGCGTCATGGGCGCGGCCGAGCACGCGCAGCACCTCGTCATCGAAGCTCTGCACGCCGATTGACAGCCGGTTGACGCCGAGTGCCCACACGTCGCGCACGAGACGCGCATCCAGGCTTTCCGGGTTCGCCTCCATCGAGAGCTCGAACCCCTCGCGCGTCAAATCGGCCGACACGGACAGCGCGTAAAGCAAGCTCGACAGGCGCGCGGGTCCGATATGCGTCGGCGTCCCGCCGCCGATATAGGCGGTATCGAGGTCCGCCAGCTCGCCAGATTTCGACGCCTTGCGAAGCTCCAGCACGACGCGCTCGACATACCCGTCAATGCGGGCATCGTCGCGCGGCACGGCGCGTGTTGCGAAATCGCAATAGCCGCACCTCTTCACGCAGAACGGAACATGCAGGTAAAGCGCCTTATATGGATCGTGCGGCATACTCCTCCAATTCGTTGAACACGCAGTTGAACTCGTCAAGCGTCGAACATTCGTTGAAAGCGGCCCGAGCTTTCGAGGCACCGGGCAGGCCCGCGACGTACCACGCGGCATGTTTGCGCATGCGCACGATGTTACGCCCCTCGCGCTGCTCGAGCAACGCGGCGTGGCGCCGCGCCCTGCGAAGCCGCTCGACCACAGTCGGAGGAGCAAAATCCTCGCCGTTGAGAGCCGCCTTGACATCGGCAAACACCCACGGATTGCCCTCGGCGGCGCGGGCGATCATGATGGCGTCGCAACCGGTCTCGGCAGCGATCGTGAGCGCATCGGCCCCGCAGCGTACGTCCCCGTTGCCGACAACCGGAACCCCGACCGCATCCTTGACGCGCGCGATAACGCCCCAATCGGCCGCCCCCTGATACATCTGCTCCGCGAAGCGGCCATGTACGGTGACAGCCGCAGCCCCCGCCTGCTCCATCCGTTTCGCGAACTCGGGCGCGCTCTCGTCCCCCAACGCAAAGCCTCGGCGAAACTTGCAGGTTACCGGATGCTCCACCGCACGCGCCACCGACTCGACGATGGAAGCCGCCAGCGCGGGATCGCGCATCAGCGCAGCCCCGTCGCCTTTCCCTGCGATCTTGCGCACAGGACATCCCATGTTGACGTCGATGAACGCGAGCGCCTCGCCGAGCTCGTCCTCGATCCATGCCGCTTGAGCAGCTATCGTGTCCGGCTCGTGACCGAACACCTGCACGGCGACGCTCTCCTCGCCCGGCGCCAAGTCGAGCAGGTGCCGCGTCTTCTCGTTCGCGTAGGCGAGCCCCTTCGCCGAGACCATCTCGGTGAACGTCATGTCAGCGCCCTGCTCGCGGCAAAGCGTTCGCATCGCGATGTCACTCACCCCCGCCATCGGCGCGAGCAGCACCTGGTATTTCCCGAATAGCCCTCGCACGTCAGACGGCATTAATCGTCGACCTTGAGAATGGCCATGAACGCATCTTGCGGCACCTCGACCGAGCCGATGGCCTTCATGCGCTTCTTGCCTTCTTTCTGCTTCTCGAGCAGCTTGCGCTTGCGCGTAATGTCGCCGCCGTAGCACTTCGCGAGGACGTCCTTGCGCTTGGCCTTCACCGTCTCGCGGGCGAGGACGCGCCCGCCGACGGCAGCCTGGATCGGAACCTCGAACATGTGGCGCGGGATAATCTCCTTGAGCTGCTTGGCCAGCACGCGACCGCGGTCATAAGCCTTGTCCTTGTGGATGATGAACGACAGCGCGTCGACCGGCTTGCCGGCGATCATGATGTCGAGCTTCACGAGCTTGCTCGCCTTATAGCCGTCGAATTCGTAATCAAGCGACGCATAACCCTTCGTCGACGACTTCAAGCGGTCGAAGTAATCCATGATGAGCTCGGAAAGCGGCATGTCCCACTCGAGCTCGACTGTCGTGGTCGACAGGTAGTTCATCGTGACGAACTGTCCGCGCCGCGACGTCGTGAGGTCCATGACAGCGCCGACGTAATCGGGCGGCACGAGAATCTTCACCTTGAGGAACGGCTCCTCGATGCGGTCGATCTCGGACGGGTCGGGCATCTCCTGCGGCGAATGGAGCGACACCATCTCACCGTTCGTCTTATAGACGTGATATTCCACGCTCGGAGCCGTCGCGAGCAGGTTGAGCCCGAATTCGCGCTCGAGGCGCTCCTCGATGACTTCCATATGGAGCAATCCCAGGAAGCCGACGCGGAACCCGAATCCAAGCGCATGCGACGTCTCCGGCTCCCACACGAGCGCCGGGTCGTTGAGCGCGAGCTTCTCGAGCGCTTCTTTGAGCGGCTCGTATTGGTCGCCTTCAATCGGGAACAGGCCCGTGAACACCATCGGCTTGACATCGCGGTAGCCGGGGAGCGGATCGGACGCGCGACGCGACGACAGCGTGATCGTGTCGCCCACCTTCACCTGACCGACGTCCTTGAGGCCGGTGACGAGATAGCCCACGTCGCCGACTGACAGCTCGGGCAACGGCACCTCAGCAGGCTGGCGCACGCCAACTTCCTCGACGAGCGCCTCGGAATCGGCCGCCATCATGTAAATCTGGTCGCCCTTGGACACCGAACCGTCGACGACGCGGATAAGCGCCACCACGCCGCGGTAAGGGTCGAAAAACGAGTCGAAGATGAGCGCGCGCAACGGCGCATCCGCATCGCCCGTCGGCGCAGGGATGTTATAGACCACCGCTTCAAGCAAGTCGCGAACGCCTTCGCCCGTCTTCGCCGAGCAGAGAATCGCGTCGTCGGCGGGAATCGCCAAGCCCTCCTCGATCTGCTCGCGCGCGCGGTCGGGTTCGCTCGCCGGCAAGTCGATCTTGTTGATGAGCGGAACGACCTCGAGGTTCGAGTTCATCGCGAGCATCGCGTTAGCGACCGTCTGCGCCTCGACGCCCTGCGTGGCGTCGACGACGAGGACCGCGCCCTCGCATGCAGCGAGACTGCGCGACACCTCATAGGTGAAGTCGACGTGGCCCGGCGTGTCGATTAGATTGAACTCATAGGTCTCGCCGTCATCGGCCGTGTAGTTCACGCGCACGGCCTGGGATTTAATCGTAATGCCGCGCTCGCGTTCGATATCCATCGTGTCGAGCAGTTGCTCCTGCATGTCGCGCTTGGCGACCGTTCCCGTTTGCTCGAGGATTCGATCGCTCAGCGTCGACTTTCCATGGTCGATGTGAGCGATGATCGAGAAGTTCCTGATGCGTGACGGGTCGTGTTCCGTATGTGAAGACGTGCGCGCCAAATTCCCTCTTTCAGATTGTTTTTGCTCGGTTGCCATCATTCTATGCTAAGCTAATCAGGTTTCATCAGGAAACAAGATATAAACAACGGAGGATTTAGAGTGGCAAACATCAAATCTCAGAAGAAGCGCATCGTCACGAACGAGAAGTCGCGCATGCGCAACCGCGCAATCAAGTCCGAGCTCAAGACCGCGACCCGCCGCGTCAAGGACGCCGTGGCCGCTGGCAACGGTGCCGAGGCCTACGCCGCCGCACTCGCCGCGTGCCGCCTCATGGACAAGGCCGTGGCCAAGGGCGTTATCCATAAGAACCAGGCCGCGAACCGCAAGCACGGCATCATGATGCTCGTGAACCCCATCGTCACCGACGAGGATCGCGCGGCTTACAAGAAGCCCGAGCACAAGGCTCCCAAGACCGGCAACAAGAAGGCCGCCCGCAAGGAGGAGCGCGCTGCTGAGCTGAAGAAGGCCGAGGAAGAGAAGGCCAAGCGCCGCGAGAAGCAGCAGAAGGAAGAGGCCAAGGCCGCAAAGAAGAAGGCCAAGGAAGCCGAGGAGGCTGCGAAGGCCGAGGCCGAGGCTGCCGCCGCCGAGGAAGCTCCCGCCGAGGAGGAGGCCCCTGCCGAGGAGGCCGCTGAATAAGCGAACTGAATGGACACGAGGTCCATCCGCATATCAAGATGGAAGAGCCCCGATTCGTCGGGGCTCTTCCATTTCTCTCTTACCGGGCGATTGTGGCGAAAAGCCAATCTTTGAAGGCATCGTCGGGATCGGTGCCGCTTTTCATCGCGCGTTCGCAATCACGCGCAGACGAAAAGGCACGGGCCAACTCCGCTTCGGTGAAGCGAGCGGCCCAGGCGCGGTGATTCTTCACGCGCCAAGACGGAACCTTCAGCTCCTCGGCCAACCGCCCGCCCTCTCCACGCGCCTCAAGCGACTTAGCGCACGCAAGCTCGCGTAACCGCACGGTGCACATGCCGATGAGCGCGTAAGGGCTCGAAGACGGAATCAGCGGCAGCAACGCCGCGCATTTCCGCACATCGCGAGCCGCGAACGCATCGACGAGCTCCCACGGCTTCGCCTCGGACGTGCGCGTGACGAACGAGGCAATATCGCGATCGGTCACCGCGTCGTTGCCCACATGGGCAAGCGCGATTTTCTGCAGCTCCGAATCAAGCGTAACGGTGTCCTCGCCAACAAGGTCGACGAGCTTCTCGGCCGCAGATGCCGTCAACGTGAACCCATGGCCCGTCGCCATGGAGCGCAACGCGCGCACGAGCTCGAAGCGCTTCATCGGGGCGCAATCTATGACAGTCTTCTTGTCGATTGCGGCGACGGCCTTGTAAAGGCGCGTATTCTTGGCAAGCTTCGGCGCCGACAACGCGAGCACCGTCGTCTCGCTCGGAGCCTTGAGATATTCGACGATCGCCTCCGAATCGACCTTGACGAGCTTGTCGGCGGCCACGACCTCGACAAGCCGCAAATCACTCGCGAACGGCAGCGTGTTGCAAGCACCGACGATCGTCTCGCCACTCGCGCGCTCCCCGCTGAACTCATCGCGATTAAACTCAAGGTCGCCGCTTTCAGCGACCTTCTTGCGCAGCCGCTCGATAACCGTGCGACGCTTCAATTCGTCTTCGCCGACGACGAGATAGACGGGCAAAAGCCCTGATGTAGTCTTGCTAGCCATGCCCTCATTCTATTCCAAACGCTCGACCGAGATGCGTTCGGGCGTGAGGGTGCAGCGAATTTCCCCATCTCGGTCGGTACGAAACGTGGCAGCGCCGACGGCGTCGAGCTGGTCGAGAATTTCCTGCGTCGGATGGCCATAGCGGTTATGCTCTCCGCAACTGATGAGCGCGATTTCGGGGCGCAGCGCGCGCATCTCGTCAAGCGTCGTGCCGTTACGCGAGCCATGATGCCCCACCTTCAGGATGTCGATGTCGCCCACGAGGCCCGCGTCGAGCATTTGCGCGATCTCCTCCTTCTCCGCATCGCCGGTCATGAGCGCACGGCAGTCGACGGAACCATCATCGTCGCCGTCATATTCGAGAAGCACGCACAGGCTGTCGGCGTTTCCCCCGTTTTCAGTGAACTCGTGCGGCCAAATCACGCGAGCTGAAATCGCCCCGATCTTCATTTCGTCTCCTTGCTGGACGCCGACGACTTCGCGCGCTGTTGATTCAGCCTCCCCGACTAGCGATTTCGGCGCATCCTTCTCGCACGTGATCATCTGCGAGGCAACGATAGCGCGATCGACCCGAACGGCACCACGTAATGCATCGAGCGATCCACAATGATCGTCATCTGAATGGCTGAGCAGGACCGCGTCGAGATGAGTGACATGATTTCGCCCAAGCTCGCCAAGCAATTGCGAATCCCTGTTGCCCGTGTCGATGAGGAGCGACCTTCCCCGGCTCCGCACGAGGATCGCATCTCCCTGCCCTACATCCAGCGCAACGATACTGTCGGAGCGGTCAACGACCACGAGCGCAAACCCGATTAACGCAGATAGCACGATGATGCAACATGCGCCCACCTTCCTGACGTCTTTCGGCCATAACGCCCATAACGCCATCGACGCAACAGCAGAGACAACGAGCGCAGTGGCCGACTCGATGGAAAACGGAACCGACGCATAAGGCACCCGCGCCAATAGGGCAACCAAACCCGATAGCCCCTGCGACACCATGCTCGCGGCCCCGCCCAATATGACCGACGCTCCCGGAGCCGAAGCCGCCATCGCGAACACAAGGCCCGCCCCGCAGGCAATTGGGAATATCGGCGCCGTCAAGACGTTGGCGAACGGGGCTATGAGCGGCAGCTGACTGAAGAGCGAGCATGCGTAGAGTTGAGACAAGAGAGCCGCCGAAAACGTAAGCGAAAGCCCCTCGACGATAAACGGGAACCGAACGAGCGCAGTGCGCTCGAGCCACGCTTGAAACAACGGAGAAAACAGAACAATTCCCACCGTCGACAAGGCTGAGAGCACGAATGATGCGGAGACGCTTGACGCAGGATTCGCGGCGATCAAGGCAAACACAGCCACTCCAACTGCATTGAGCGAAGAAGGCCGCCTCCGCCCGAAATAAGACAGCAGCCCCAACACAGACATGAGCGTCGCACGCAAAGCGGATGTAGGCATTCCCGCAAAAACGTAATATGCGATCATCGATGCAATGAGAACGACAATCGACAAGCGCCTCGGCGCGTTCATCTGTCTGAGCAATAATGCGAACAATCCCGTGACGATGACGAGGTGCGCCCCTGAAACAGCAACGAGATGCGCCAAGCCGCAAGTCTGAAACTGCGAGAACATCTCCGTTCCGTCAACACCGCGCCGATACCCGCATACAAGCGCCTGTAAAAGCCGATGCCCGTCGTCCTCGTCTCCGATTGCATAGATGGCGCGTTTGCGCACATCAAGCAAAATGTCGAGAGGAAACGGCTCCAGGCGTTTTTCGATTGCATTGATCTTCACCGTGCCGCATGAGCCGTTAGTCCATGCAAAGGGATTCTTTTCGTAATCCGCGGCAACGAACAGAGCGCCGCCGCCATAATGCTCTCCGGCAAACAAGGGCTCCGCATCGTCGAATCGAGCCGAGAACACGCCCGTCACGCCATTCTCCAAGCGCACGCTGACGAGCGCGTTCTCACCGAAGCCCTTGTTGCTGCTGTCCTCGAGCAACGTGATTTCAGCCGAACCCGCATACCCTACGAGCGCGTCTCCGACCTTGACTATCTGAGCAGCATGAGCGCAACCCAGCGAAAACCCGATTGCCGCCGCGGCAACTGCGAGCGCAATCGCCCTCGCCCGCCGCTTCATTGCAAACAACAACGCAACGATAAACACCAGTCCGCCCGCAAAAGCGAACAGCATCAAAGAAGCGGCCTCGCGCCCGCATCCATTCACATATCCGAAGGCGCATGCCGTCCAAAACATCAGAGCATAAACGAATAGGGGCGTAAGCGTCGGCCGAGCGGGAAAATAGCGACTCTCTCCCATCAGATGCAAATGAGGCCTGAAATCGATTCAAGCTTCTTGTCGCCAATTCCGCTGACGCGCTTCAGATCGTCTATGGTCTTGAAAGCGCCGTTGGCCTGACGGTCTGCAACGATTTTCGCTGCCGTCGAATCACCAATACCTGGAAGCGATTTCAAATCAGCTTCGCTCGCCGTGTTGATGTTCACAAGTCCCGAAGCCCCGGCAGAACCGCCCGCCGAACTCGCTGTCGTCACGCTGTCCTGCCGCGCAGCAGCTACTTCCTCCTCGGAAAGCTTTCTCGCAACCATGATTTGCTCACCGTCGGAGACTTCACGCGCGAGATTTACTGAATCGGTCGCAGCGTCATCAGTGAAACCGCCCGCCGCCTCGATCGCGGCAGCAACGCGCGCCCCACCGTCTACTTCGCACAAACCAGGATTCCTCACCTCGCCTGAAACATGGACATATAAAGTAGCTGAAACAGGCTGCGCATCGGCGGAAACATCAAGCGCCCCGCTTGACGTCGAGCTCGAATCGAGCTGAAACTCATCAGCGGCGGTGGCGCCAAACAGGCAGGAGAGAACAAAACACGCCACCACCGCGAGCAAGGCCACGATTCCGACGAGCGCCGGCTTGCCCATGGCTCCTAAGCTCAAGCGCTCTTTTAAGTCGTCTATCACAGATAAGTCCATGTCTACCTCCAAATCTCGTGGCCGTGCAGACATGGTAGGACCCGAATCTTGCAGTTAAACCGTACGTTCTACAACACGATTTCCCAAATTAATGGACAGCATCCCAACGCGTTTCCAACAAGAATTCGCAAGGACGCCGACAAATTTTCGCTCGGAATTCAACTAACGCGACTTAGGCGCGCGATAAGCAGGGCATTCGTAATCATGCGGCTCAGCGGAATCCGCAATCACGTTTACCCACTCCTCGATGGGCAGCTCCGACTCCGCAGCAAGAACCTGATCCATCTTCGCATGCGTCTCAGGATTACGCGGCATGAACAGCGTGCAGCAATCCGGCGCATCCTGCGAAGAGATATCGAATGTTCCCAACCGTTGCGCCTCGTCGATAATCTCGATCTTGTCAGTGCCGATGAGCGGCCTGAACACAGGCAGCGAAACGGACTCATCGGTCGCGCGGATGTTGTCGAGCGTCTGCGACGCGACTTGACCCAGGCTCTCGCCCGTCACCAACGCACCGGCGCGCTCGCGCCGCGCAATCTCCTCGGCAACCTTGAACATGAGCCTGCGATACATGATGACCCGCAACGACGGCGGCACCGAGAGCGCAATTTCTTTCTGGTAATCGCCGAACGGAACGACGTAAACACGGCCGATGCACCCCGTCTTCTCAAGGACGTGGGCGATATCGTCGACGAGGTATTCGCTCGTGTCAGACGTCTGCGGTCGCCCCGAGAAATGCACGCCAACGCACACGGCCCCGCGGCGGGCCATGCGCCAAAGCGCAACGGGCGAATCGATGCCGCTCGAAAGCAGGCTCACGACCTTGCCCGAAGATCCGACCGGCAATCCGCCTATCCCCCGCTCGGTATAGGCATAGATGTAGCATGCGTTCTGCACGACCTCGACGAACACGGTGACATCGGGCTGCTTCATCTTCACGCCCTTAACGGGAAACGCCGCGCACAACGCCGACCCGATAATCTGGTTCATCTGCATCGAATCGGTCTCGAAATCCGTGTGGTTACGGCGCGCATGCACCTTGAACGTCTCGAAATCGCCCGCTTCGGACAGCGCGCTCACGGCAACCTGCCCCATGACATCGAGGTCGCGCGTGCACTTGAAGCCGCACGAGATTCGCGCCACGCCCGGCACGTCGCGAATCGTGCGCGCCACCTCGAGCGCCGTCGGCAAATCGCATCCTTCGCGCAAGAACACGCACAAACGGCCTGCGACGCGATGAATCGTCACAACGGGAAAATCACCAAGAAGCGCCTCGATATTCTTCTGCAGGCGCTTCTCGAAGACAGAACGATTGCGGCCCTTCAGGCCGATCTCATGATAATGGACCAGGCAAATGCGCTGGTGCTTCTCGGTCATCTGCGAACCCTCGCAGGCGAATTAGTGATACTTGACGTCGATCGACTCGGGATCATAAGACACGTCGCCGCGAGAAATCTCACCGAAAGCGATGGAGAGCGGCTTGCGGTCGGAAGCGCGAGCGATTTCGACAGCGGTCTGCAGCTGGATAGCACGATCGCGCTGGCCGCGCAGCATGTCGTTGATGTCATGCGCGCGCTTGCTCGCAAGCGAGCACAGCAGGAAACGGTCGTTGTCGGCCTCGTCGAGAAGTACGTCGATCTTCGGTTCGATAATGCTCATGCCTTTTAACCTCGCGTCTCTTCAGCTTGTTCGTCCACGTAGGCGACCAATTCTCGCACAGCCGCCTCTAAGTCATCGTTCACAAGCTGTATATCATACTCCTCTTTCCGAGAAAGTTCCACTTTTGCCGCTTCAAGACGACGATTCACCGTCTCTTCATCTTCTGTTCCACGTCCCCTCAAGCGCCGTTCCAGCTCCTCGAAGGATGGTGGCTCGATGAAAACGAGCTTGGCATCGGGAATGCGCTCGCGCACCTGGAAAGCACCTTGAACATCGATTTCCAAAATGACCTGACAGCCTTCGGCCATGTGCTGTCTAACGCTTTCAAGGGGGGTCCCGTAGCAGTTACCCGAATACTCGGCCCATTCGAGCAACCCGCCATTTTGTGCAAGTTCCATGAACTGCTCGCGGCTCATGAAGTAGTAATTGACGCCCTCGCGCTCCCCTTCACGCGGCAACCGCGTCGTCGCGGAAACCGACACCCAAGCATCAGGAACCTCTTGCAGCAAACGAGCCACCAGGGTGCCTTTGCCGGCACCCGATGGCCCAGATATAACGAATAGGTTTCCGCGCCGCATCTAGCCGAGGCGCTCCAACAAG
>ERZ808037.1562-NODE-1562-length-14351-cov-5.543366_pt1 | contig 14351 bp, 9 predicted proteins | sample MGYA00380190_ERZ808037 | MGnify/ENA primary metagenome ERZ808037 (study PRJEB31490, sample SAMN06133399) | mouse gut metagenome | isolation source: J9 | host: mice | place: China: Chengdu | collected 2015-05 ... | reverse complement strand
CTGTTTTGCCGTGCAGAATCTCTGGAAAAGATAGAAGCCGCAAAATGGGAAGCCGCAAACAGAAAAATGGAGTTTGCGATAGGAAAGCAGCAGGATGGAAGTTATATTGTTATTTTTCGGAAGGAAGATACAGAGAATTTAAGAGAGGTTGGGATTATCCATAAAGATGCACCAGTGGCAAAGCTTTTTCGAGTTTCGGATATTGAGGATGTAAAGCAGGTTGTTAAAGAACGGCGGCAGAATAAAGAAGCAGAGAAGGAAACAGAGAAACAGAAGCTGAAAAATCATGGAAGATAAGGAAATAGGGAATGTAATTAAAAATCATAACAAGCAGAAAATCATTTATCGAAGAGGGGGGAAGCACATGGCAAAGATTGTAAAGACGGATACACAGGAAGCTGCGTTAAAGGTAATCAAGCGGAATATAAAGATTCTGACAGGGATTAATACGGTAATTAATGGTAAAGAAAAAGATTCCCGCATGACCATTATTGCAGGAAAAAAGAAAGTGTCTTTGACGCTTGGAAAACCATTTTGTGATAACGTCCTGAAGGAAATCCGTAAAAAGATGATTGCCCAAATAGAGGGATTGGCAAAAAAGAATGCAATAAAACTGGAGGAGGAAGAGATCGCAGTATTGGAAAATCGGGAGGGTGATTCTGCCTTACAATTAAATATGGAGGAATAGCGTCATGTCTGGGATAAAGAAGAGAAATAGTAAATCCGATATCCGGGAAAAGCTGATTGCTTTTGCTGTAGTGGCAGGGATGAGTGTTTTCTTTTGTGGGCATTTATCGGCAGTTATTGAAAAAGGGGTTGACCTCGATAATTGGTCAACAATGTTGATGGAACATCTGCAGACAGCGCTATTTGATTTTTTTCATGTAAATTATTATGTGCTGTATTTTGCTATTTGTATATTTGCCCTTATCTTTTTTGTCACATTTTCTAAACGGGAACTTCCCAGGGCAGAAATGAAAGGGATTGAGCATGGTTCTAATGATTTCCAGACCATGGAAGAACGAAATGATTTTTTGGCAAATAATACAACCCCAATCTATTCATTGGATTTACATGAGTTTGCGGAAAAATAGTTAAGGCGGATAAGACAGAACCAGAAACCTATGACCAGAAAATTTTTAAATGGATGAGTGAAAAAATCAAATGGAGAGGCAAAAGAAAAGATACAAAATGGATAAGGTGGAGAAATGAAAAGGGGTGAGAAACCGAAAATGAAAAGCAGGAATAAAAGACAGAAATCAGCAGGTCCAGAGAAAGTTCAGGGAAGAACAGGAAGGGAGAGCAATCTCCTTTTAAGCCAGAATATAAAAATCAGTTATAATACCTGGCTGTCAAAACTCGGCTCCTTAAATTGCCTGGTGATTGGCGGGACCGGGGAAGGGAAATCCAGAGGGTTTGTTAAACCCAATATCTATTCCCTCCCGGTCGATCCAAGGGATGGTAAGCCGATTAGTTTTGTTTTGACTGACCCCAAAGGGGAACTGTGCCGGGATACGGCTGGATTTTTAGAAGCCAATGGGTATCAGATCCGGGTATTCAATATCAATGAACAGAGGTTTTCTGACTGCTATAACCCTTTCCGCTACATCCGAAGCGCAGACTCCCTTTTGATTATGGTGGATTCTGTTGTGGAGAATGCAAATGGTGGGAAAGTCCCTTCCGACCCTCATTGGATGAACAGTGCAAAGTCCCTGCTTAATTCCATCTGCTATGCTGTTTATTATGAGTTTGCTTTTCGTGATCAGAACTTTACTACGGTATCAGAATTACTAAATATGTGTGGTTTTTCGGAGGGAGATGAGAATTATCAGTCCGGCTATGATGTTTGGCTGGAGCATTTGATGAAGACCTCTCGGATGGGCGAGGAGCATCCAGCAATCGTCTGGAGGAGGAAGGTATCTGCTACAGGAAAAGAAATGAGTTCGATTATCTCTACTGCACAAACTGCTGTCCGGCTGTTTGCTTCTAAAGATATTCAACGGTTAACAAACGTAGATACCCTGGAGATGGATACTATTGGGGACAGGCCGACAGCATTTTATATTATTATCCCAACAACCAACAGTACCTATAATTTTCTGATTTCTCTGCTTTATACCCAGTTGTTTGAAAGCCTTTATTACCGGGCGCAGAATGTATTTAATGGGAGCCTTCCTCATCATGTGACATTTTTTCAGGACGAGTTTAGTAATGTTGGGAAGATTCCTGATTTCGATAAAAAGATTGCTACTTTCCGTTCTGTCAATCTCTCTACCTGCATGATTGTCCAGTCCCCCAACCAGATTGAAACCCTTTATGATAAAGCGGCAGCAGACATTATGGATAACGTTCATCAGATTGTGTTTATCGGAAGTGGAGGCCAGGGAGAAAAGTCAGCAACGAAGTGGATGAGTAATGCATTGGGAATCAAAACAATTCAGGCAGAGCAGACCTCTGTCCATGCATCAAAAACGGTGGGGATGTTTGGGCTGGATGGTTCTACAATAGAACATTCCTACAATGCCACGCAAAGGCCATTGATGACCCAGGATGAGCTTTACCGTCTGTCGCCAAACCAGTGTATTGTGATGGTCAAGGGGCAGAAGCCTTTCCTGGACGAGAAGATTGATCCGGATCGATGCCTAAATTTCAGTTCTGACCAGTTTAGTGTGCAGGGGGAGCATGGGAGAAAGCTGAAGAAAGAATTATTATACCTGATCAATGATAAAAACCCAAGATATCCGGCAAGGAAAAGAACTTCCGATTCTTACCGATTGGGGGTAGAGCAGTCCGTAAAGATAGATGAAGAGCAAAATGAACAGCGCAAACAAGATATAAAGGAGGATGAAAAGTACGACCCGGTTCCCAAGAATCCTGTAATGCCAAAAGCGATGCCATTGGCAGAACTGTGTTTTTTGGAAAATGTCAAATATTATGAACCTGGCTATTAAGCAAAAACCGTATCCACTAAACTATGGATACGGCATTTGTTTAATATTACGAGTCCTGTGCAGCTCCAGGACGGAACAACATATGACTCTGTTAATATTGTACAACAGATTTTTATGATGTCAACAATAAAATGATTCTGGAAGTTTGATATTTTTAATAACGCTTTAACATATTTTCAATTTCTTCTACAAATTTCATTTCATCCATATTAATTTCTTTATCCAACTTAGATACTGTCGAATACTTGTCATCATTGTAAGACTTGCTAAAGATTGCATATATTTTAAATGTAGGCGACATGGTTATGTTACGAATATCCTTATTCAATAAAGTATTTGGTACATTTAATTTTGTATTTTTATCCTGCACAAATCCCATGCAACCCCAAGTTCCTCCGGCAACTTTTTCTGAATATAACTTAGGTCCTCTATCTGTAAAATCTCCTATCATTACAGCGCGATTTTTAATGAACATCATATGTTCAAGGATTTTTAATTTCTGTACAGTAGATCCATCTTTCGAAAATGAAAAAGCTGTTTCTTCCAAACGACCCGCTAAACATAATTCATAAAAATGAATGGAAGAAGCGATTTTCTCTTTTTTTATTTTAATTCTTGTTAAATGTAAAAAATTACTACGATGAAAGGCTACTTCATATGTACTTAGACCAGTAAGCTCTTTTTGTCCGGTATTTCGTTGCTTTTTAATTATTGAAGGTTGTCCATAAATAAAAAGTATCTTTTGATCTTCCAAATTTTCTTTATAAAGTCGAGCTGCCTTAGTCAATATCTGAATTGCCTTCTTCTTGTCCATTATTTACCACCTATGTAAGCATTTAAAAAGGGAATACTAACGCCGCAGCCTTAGACATTCCCCTTTAATGGTTGATTTTTCCGTTGTCTGCCAACCTCCGGCTCCTGCGTCCGGAAAATATCAGGTTTTTCCGTTGCCTGCCAACCTCCGACTCCTATGTTCGGAAAAAAGTATCAGATTTAAGGTGTCAACCCACCGCTGATTTACAACTTCCTTCACTAATATAATACACCAACCCACTGTTAATTACAACTACTTTTTAATTTATGCAGCACTTTACAACTTTTTATAGTACCAAGCCCAAAAGTCGAAAATCCAACAGAAGTTTGTATTCAAGAAGATATTCGACCATAGTCCAACAAAAATACGATAAAATAGCCTAACAGGACAGATTTTGCATGTTTTTAGGATTGCAGACACATGAAGCGTGAAGCAATTGGCAGCATAAGAAGCATCAAAAAAGAATTTTACAGGTAACCATACCTTCGCATAAGTTCCTGAAAAGCTTCTTTTCGTGGTATATCTTTTTTAATGGTTTCGATGGCATGCCCCAAACTGCGAATAATGATATTCATGCGGATTTTCTCTCCCAGTTGATAACGGATTTCCTGCGGTTGGCAGCGTAGTATCCTGAAAATAATTCCGAAAATACCAAAAAAGCTTGCTAAAAGTAGGGTTTCTGTTATACAATAAGCGTGACATACAATCTCCTTTCTGTGTAGAGTTTTATTGACGCTTATACTATACAACAGATAGCGCAGATTGTATGTTTTTTTATTGCCTAAAACGAAAAATTTTGTAAAGTGCTGTACTATAATTTACTTTAAAAATCTGCCGCCGGATAGGCGGCATTAATTCAGGTATTCCAAGTGCGCCCCAAGACTTTTATTCATGGTGGTGCGTCTGCTTGCGGGCGCATGAAGGTTTACTGATTTGTCCAGACTGTCGTACCGGAAGATGTGGGTACTGGCTTTAAGGCATATTTCTCGATAAAGCGGCGGATTATGGCCGCAAGCTGGGACCGGGTGACGGTTCCTTGTGGTGTGAGAAGATTATTCTCTGTGCCATCCACAATACCGGAACTAACTGCCCAGATAAGGGCTTCCTGCGCCCAGGCGGAAACGCTGTCTTTATCGGCAAACTGGTCAAGGTTTCCTGCTGCTGCCACATCATAGCCTTTGTATTTCGCATAGCGGTACAGGATTACGGCAAGCTCTTCGCTGCTGACCGGATCGCCAGAACCAAATCTGTCATTACCATAGCTGTCCATAATGCCGTTTCGCTGCACCCATGTTACCGCATCATAATTCCGGATTGAACCGGGGCCGTATTCTACATCCGTAAAACCATTCTTGCCTTCTACTTTTGGAGAGCCTTCCATACGGTAGAAAATCGGCGCAAGCTGGATACGGGGAGCATTGCTGTGAGGGCTAAATGTGGTTTTGCCCACGCTTTCCAGCAGGCCATGTTCATAAGCAAACATTACATCCTGATAAAATCCGTCGGTTTCTTTTATATCCGTAAAGATGGTGCCTGTACCAGAATTTCCCTGACCATAAACCGGGGCGGCATACCTGCTGCTTCTGCCATTTGAACCGCCGCTGTAGCTGCTTCCGGTATCCTTTTCAAAAATGGCTTTTACTGTCACATTTCCTTCTGGCATGATGAAACGGTTTCCGCTGATCGTTACGCTGCCGGATACGACCTGCCACTCCTTAAAATGGTAGCCGCTTCCTGCCTCAGCAGTCAGGGTGACCTTGGTTCCGGCTTCGGCGGAGATTAAGGATGCGGAGGCTGTGCCGTTCCCTTCTGCCTCTACCATTACGCTGTATTTCGTTGGTTTTGGCGGCTCGGGGGGCTGTGGCGATGTACTGTCTTTTTCAAAGACGGCCTTTACCGTCACATCCCTTTCCGGCATGGTGAAGCTGTTTCCGCTTACGGTTATGCTGCCGGATACGACCTGCCATTCCTTAAAGTGATAACCGCTTCCTGCCTCAGCAGTCAGGATGATCTCGGTTCCTGCCTCAGCGGAGGTTAAGGATGCGGAGGCTGTGCCTACCCCTTCTGTTTCCACCGTTACGCTGTATGTATCTTTTTCAAAAACAGCTTTGATGGACACATCCTCGGAGGGCATCGTAAACTGATTACCATTAATCGTTACGTTTCCGGATACCACCTGCCACTCTTTAAAGTGATAACCCCTTCCCGGCTCGGCAGTCAGAGTGATTTCTGTACTTTCTGTGGCAGATGTTACAGATGCAGACGCCGTACCGCTTCCCTCTGCCTCCACCGTCACGGTATAGGTATTTTCTTCAAAAACAGCTTTGATGGACACAGCCTCTGGGGGCAATGTAAACTGATTACCGCTGATTGTTACGTTTCCAGATACCACCTGCCACTCTTTAAAGTGATAACCCCTTCCCGGCTCGGCGGTCAGGATGATTTCTGTACCTTCTGTGGCAGATGTTGCAGATGCAGTCGCTGTGCCGCTTCCCTCCGTTTCCAATGTCACAGAATATAGTTTTACAAATTTCTCCTTAGGCCAGTACTCATGATCATACCCTTTTGCCCTGGCCAGAATATAAATTCTTTCTAAAGAGTCGCTCCAGCGAAATATGTTGTCCGCCTCCAATGTTGGAGCTTCTTCGCCGGTAAATGTAATCGAAATCAAATTAGGGCAGTCCATAAATGCCCCACTCATCATCAAAGTTAGGCTGGGAGGCATCTCTAGATGTTTAAGCCCTTGGCAGCCTTCAAATGCTCGGGTTCCGATCTCAGTCAAGCTAGCGGGAAACTTTGTTAAGGCAATATTGTTACAATACAAAAATGACCGTAATCCAATTGTTTCCACACTATCTGGCAGTTCTGTTAACGCAAGGGCAAAACAATACGCGAATGCTTGATTCTCAATCTCAGTCAGCCCTTCAGGAAGCCGCGTTAACGCAAGGCTTTCGCAATGTGAAAATGCAGTCTTTCCAATGGATGTCACCTTATCTGGCAGTTCTGTCAATGTAAGATTCTTACAATCGTGGAATGCGTTTCCTCCAATCTCAGTCAGATTGTCTGGCAATTTTTCCAATTGAAGCTCTTCACACGCCCCAAATGCATTATCCCCGATTGATTCTATACTGTCAGGCAGCTCTATCCTTTTAAGGTTACTGCATGTAGAAAATGCAGATGTTCCGATAGAACGTAGCCCATCGGGCAGTTCTATCTCTTCAAGGCTAGCCGCATGGTCAAACGCAAGCTTCCCAATCGAAGTTACCCCCTCCTCAATAATAAGCTTATGAATATAGGTTGTCTTCCCATACCAAGGCCGATCCTCCACACTATTAAAATCCGGCATATCTCCTGTACCAGTAATAATAAGCGTTCTATCTTCCAGCGACCATGACCAGTGAAGGTTATCCCCAAAATCACCGGAAGCACTACTTTCATCCAGCGGCGCAATCAGACTATTAAACCATCCAAACAGTTCTTCAAAAACCTCTATACCCACGATCTGCCCCTGTTCTTCACCAGACAGGGCTTCGTAAGCATCATAGGCAGCCTGCAGGTTGCCGTAGATTTCCCTCTGCCCGTCAAGGCTCATTTCCTTTACTTCCTTTACGCAGGGAAGGGCGTCAATCATAACCTGTACGCCTTTTGCAGCCGCTGTTTTTTCTGCGCCTGACGAAACCGTATCCTCCTGACCGCATATTTCACAGACATAGCCGCAGGGACTTCCCTCCGATGCAGGGGCATAGCCGCAACCGCCGCTGCCTGGCCGGTGTTCATGCTGGCAGTTCAATTTTTCCGTGATGCAGCCGCTTTCTTCACTGCAGATATGGGCCTCTTCTTCCGGCTCCTGTTTCGTTGCATTGGAGGGGGTAGAGTCTTTGTCTGATACACCGCCATTCGCCTCATGTTCATAGACGCACCTGGTTACTTCCGTATAACAGTCTTTTGTGTGCTGATGGGTGCAGTCTGTCCCCTGGGCTTCCTCCGCATAGCCACAGTCTGCATCATGCCTGGTGTGGTGTTCACACAAACCCTCTGCACGTTTTGCCATACCTCCATCCCGCGACTGTCCCCCTGTCCCGGCAGATACGGGCTGGGTACAAAGGGAAAATAACATCGTGCCGCACAGCAGAAAACTTAATAATCTACGCTTTTTCTTCATTCTTTCCTCCTCTTGGATTTTATAGGCTCTCGGAATCTCAAAGCCTTATTTTATGCGGCTTCCGAGAGTCATTTCTTATAAATTCCCCCATTTTTATTATAAAAGTTTTCATCTGGGAAACAAGGCATCTGGCAGGAACGTCAATTTTCTGGCAAGAACATCCGGCAAAAAACAATACTGCTTATGGATCCGTGCAGGCAGAAGAAAATTACACCAACCCACGTTTGTACAACGAAAGAAACGAAAACGGCACTAAAGCACGCGAGAAACCGTACCTTAGTACCGCTACATTACTTTAAAAGTCCGCCGCCGAATAGGCGGCATTAATTCAGGTATTCCAAGTGCGCCCCCAGACTTTTATTCTTGGTGGCGCGGTCGCTTGCGGGCGCATGAAGGTTTCGTTAATAATTTCTGTCGAAGCGCAGGCTGTTATCTTCTGATCAACAACAGCACGAAGAATTTCTTACTTATATTGTGCCATACTATAAAAAATATGCAAGAAAAATTGAATTTACCACTTGACAATGTGGCAAAGAACTCATCCGATATATATAAACAACCTACACCTTTAGCACCACATCCACATAAAATTCCGAGTCATTATTGGATGCCTGGGCCGATCCGCCGTATTTTTCCGCAACAGCAGCGATAGAAACAAGCCCTGTCCCTTGTCCGCTGTGTTTTGTGGAACGGTAGGCATCCGCCACTTTCCTGGCTTTTCCGTCGAAACTATTGGTGGAAACAATATACAGGCTGCTGCCCTGCCGGATTTCCGTGGTCAGGCAAAAATACCGCCTTCCCTCCGGCACGGTAAGGCATCCCTCAATCGCATTTTCTATCAGGTTCCCAAACAGGGAAGCCATATCCAGTTCAGTGGCCGGAAGCGGCTTTGGCAGTTCAATATGCCAGTCCATATCGATACCTGCGGAAACGGCCATTTCATGGTAATAGCCAAACAATGCATCCAGCGCGGCATTGGTGCAGAAATGTACTGGTATGCTTTCCGCCAGGTTGGTTTCATACTCGGAAAGATATTTCCGGATGCTGTCAACATCGCCTTTTTCCGTAAGGGCCAGAATCAGCCGCAGGCCATGCCGGAAGTCATGGCGTAGCCGCGCGGTCTGGCGCATATGTTCCTGCAGTGCCTGGTATTGGTGAGACTGCATCTCAAAAAGCTGGGTGCGCTTTTTCAACTCGGCATGTTCCAGGATAACCGATGTCCCCCAGTAAAAAAGCAGGTAGATCGAAACAAGGATTGCCAGCAGGCATCCCTCCAACAGCAAAAAAAGATGAAACATACGGCCTGTATGGAGGGTGTCATAAGATTTGGGGACCGCAATAATATTAAAAACAAGAAACACCGTAGACAAGGCAATGGTTGAATACCATATCACCGGCAAATCCAGGCTGTCTACGATTTGAAAAAAATACCGGCAGGCAGGCCAGGCAAAGGCAGCCGCAATAAAACAGGAAAGCCCAAGTTCGAAAAAAGCAGCCTCTACAGAAAAATCGGCGGCTCCGGATGCCGGGTGCAGGAAAGCGTCCAACGCATAGGCAAACTGTGCCGGGAATGCCTGGACGGCACAGACACCTACATAGATGGCAAGGCATCTTGGCAGGTCGCTTACCACCGTCCGGCGGAACAGAAAAAAGAGCAGGACAAGGGAAAGCAGGAATATAAGCCTCACCTCTACCCCAAACCTGGCGCAAAAACAGGAACACAGGATGGAGTAGGGAAGCAGGACAGCCACACACAAAATGACCGTCTTACGCAGCGTGAACCTTAACTGGTTCTTCATTGTATAATAACAGGATGCCACTGAAGGCAGCAGTACCAAAAACTGTGGCAGTGCTGACAGCCATCGGTTTATTTCCATCATCAGACTCCTTTCCTGTGCCGCTGGCTGTTGCGTATTTTCCAAAAATGGTAATCCCTTGCAGCCTGTTCGATCTTTAAGCGGTCCCGTATCCGGATGGGAAATTTCCCACCGTTTTCCAGTATACAGCAATTATCTTCAAATCCAAGGATATACTCGGCATTTACCGCAATTCCTTTGTTGATCAGAAGGAAACGGGGATCTTTATCCGTACGGGCTATGAATTCTGCCATGGTCATGCGGCAGCGCAGTTTTTCCCCATCCAAAAGGCAGATGTCAAGATAATGGGCATCGGTAATAGCAGAAACCACTTTATCCAGGAATATCCGGACCGTTTTCCTGCTGTTGGTCACCTCTATGTATTTCTGCTGTGGCGGAAGCACATCCAGGATATCCCCCAGGACGTCAAAAATACGTTGGGGGGCGAAGGGCTTGGTAATATATTCAAAGGCATGGCAGGAAAAGGCATCCGGCATAAAATCCGTACTGGAAGTCAGGAATACCAGGATACACCGGCTGTCTGCCCTCCGCATTTTCAGCGCGGCGGCAATACCATCTATGCCCTTCATATAAATATCCATGAATACAGCCGAAAAATCGCCAGCTTTAAATGCTTCCAGGAATGCCTCTCCGTTTAAAAATGGAACCGTATCCATATGGCAGCAATGTTGTACACTAAAGCTGCCGATCAGTTTGGTCATTTCCTCCAGGCATTCCGGCTCATCATCCACTAAAGCTATCTTCAAATCAGTTTCACCTCAATTTTGTCTGAAAATCCAATCTATTTATATCACAAAAAAAGACGTTTTGAAAGTTTATTCTTCATCAATATATCACTTGTAGCTCCAATATGCCAGGTTTTCGACATTTCCCCAAACATAAAATTTTTAAAAATCTAGGATTTAAGCCATTTTCAAAAGATTTTTTTGTCAAATTTTCGAAAAATATTTGTTGTATGGAGTTGTGTTTCACGTGAAACTGTGCTATACTATAGAGATGAAGCTTTGGTATGACAGAAAATCAAAAGATCCAACCTATTTTATCCAAAAAGGATACCGAAACGGGAAAAAAACAACAACCAAAAATATCGCAAGGATAGGGAAGCACTCGGAACTTCTTAAGATTACGGATGACCCACTGGCCTATGCGAAAGAACAAGTTTTAAGGTATAATGAGGAAGAAAAGAAAAATAACAAGATCTCTTTGGAGGTTAAAATTAATTTCGCTGAAAAAATAAAGGCGTCAGATGATCTTGTATCCTCAACTACCAACCTAAATATCGGCTATCTTTTCCTGCAGCAGATTTATCATGACCTGGAGATTGGCGCTTTCTTTAAAAAGATTACACAATCTTTAAAGATTACCTTTGACCCAAACACCGTCAATTGTTTCCTTACCCTTGCAAAGATTCTTGAACCAGACCCTAAACTTGGAACTTTCAAACACCTTGCTCGCTTTTATGAACAACCTGCTTTCGATTATGTCCATATTTTAAGAACAATGGATATTCTAAAAGAACATTATGATGAGTACATTACGCATCTCTATGAAAAAAGCAGCAGCATAGTCAAACGTAATACGGCAGTCTGCTTCTATGATTGCACAAATTATTATTTTGAGATTGAATCTCCAGATGATGACTATGTCGATGAGGTAACCGGAGAATTCATTAAGGGCTTTCGCAAATATGGCCTTTCCAAACAGCACCAACCCAATCCACTGGTGGAAATGGGGCTGTTCATGGATGCAGACGGAATACCTCTGTCAATGTGCCTGACTTCCGGATCGGATAATGAGCAAACCACGGCTATCCCTTTAGAAGAACGGCTGACAAAAATGCTTCAGGGAAAGAAATTTATTTATTGTGCAGATGTCGGACTTGGCTCTCTTGACATACGCAGGTTCAATTCTATGGGGGGAAGGGCATTTATCATCACACAGTCCATAAAAAAATTGTCCGATATCATGAAAACAGCAGTCTTTAATGACTGTGATTACCGACTGCTCTCTACGAATAAGCCTGTTTCAATCAATGTTTTAAAAACATTTGATAGAAATGACCCTAAAAACAAGGATTTATACCTGGACAAAGCTTACAAAATCATCCATGCAGATAAACTCTGTGACCTTGGCTTTTATGAAGAAAAGATAACAAAAAATGGCAGGAAACAAATCGTTAAGGCAAAGGGAACACTAAAACAACGTTTAATCATTACTTTTTCCAGAAAAACGATGGAATATCAACGATTTATCCGAAATCGACAAATTGAACGTGCAAGAAAACTGCTTATTGACCTTGACCCAGATACCTATAAAAAGGGGCCTCATGATGTTACCCGCTTTATCAAAAGAACAACAAAAACAAAATCGGGTGAACAAGCAACGGATTTGTATGAAATTGACCAGAGAGTTATTGATGAAGAGGAAAAATATGACGGTTACTATGTAGTAGTTACTAATCTTGATGAGCCTGCTAAGGATATCCTTGCGATAAGTTCAAAACGATATAAGATTGAGGATTGCTTTCGTGTCATGAAAACCAACTTCTGCGCACGCCCTGTTTATCATCACAACAAAGAACGAATTATCGCACATTTTATGATCTGCTATACAGCTTTACTCATCTTTCGTTTATTGGAGAAAAAACTTGATGCCTATGGAACTCACTTTACGGTGGAAAATATCATCGAAACACTCAAAAACATGAATGTGGCGAATATCGAAGATCTTTGTTATATGTCAACTTATACCTGTTCACAAACCTGTACGGCTCTGAATGCTGTATTTGACTTGGGTTTAGATAAGAAATACTATCAGCCCAAAGAATTAAATAAAAAATTTAAAAAAATTTCAGGATAGGATTTCCATACAACATCCTTAAAAACGCAAAAGAGGCTAAAACCCGCATAAATACAAGGTTTTTCGCCTCTTTTTATTCTACAAGTGTCGAAAACGGGATATAATACACCAAACCGCTGTTAATTACAACTACTTTTTAATTTATGTTGTAAAATATTATGATTAGCCCGTCAAAAGGTATTTAAGATATAAATTATGCTAATTGTTTCTAAATTGCGCATTGATTAACTTTATATCCAAGTTGATAGAAATAAAGAAATCAGGTGCAATTTCCATACAATTTACACAATATTTGCTAGAAATACCTTTTGACGCTTGAATTATATTATATTCTTATCAAAATTTCTGAAATCACTTCTTGTTTATACCAATTTATACCTTTCCAGACATTTGCAAATGCAAAGCCATTCGGGCAGGCGGACGAAATCCGGCCCTGTCCCAATAGGGACATAAGTTTAGGGATGCCCGAAAGGGTATACATTATTCAATAAAACCTATCCTTTCATCTATTTATAAATTTATAGTTTGTGCGGTCAGGCTACTGAAAAAATAAAGTTTATGTTGATTTCCCAAAGTAATTTATTTTTACCACAAGAAAATAGCAGAGGCTTGATAGAAGACTCTTGTTATATGGATTAAGCAGTAAGAAACAACCCGAAAGAGTTCAGGAAGGAGAAAAAGAGATGAGGAAACAAAGATTTATATTGAGGGGAAAAGTAGGTAAAGTTGGTCGAAGGGTGGTGGCAGTGAAAGCATGGATGATAATGGTGATTAGCACTGTTATAGGGAATGCAGTAGTATTTCCAGCCTATGCAGATGGGCTTACCGTAACCGATACGGCAATCAAGTCCATGTTAAATAGTACCATTGATATTGTCTTTTTGATTTTCAGCGTTGGCATTGCGGTTATGGGAGCTTTTCAGCTAATCCCTGCCATTATCCATTTCATCCAGGCAAGCAACAGCCAGAATGGGGAACAGCGGAAGGAAGCCGGTTCCGGAATTGGTACAAGCATTATGATTCTGTTATTAGCGGGTTTGGTGTTTATGCTCAAAAGCCCCTTAAAGAGCCTGGTAGGGCTTGGGGGATGATGGATAGGATTGAGAGATGTGGGTAAAGCTGCAGTTCCAGCAATTAGAGAAATTAAGAGAATCTTCTGAAGGTAGAAAGAGATGGGAAGTGGGATGATAAAAGTATTCAAAAGATTGGCGCAAAAATCTAATCATGTTTTTGTCTTTCATGTTGTTCCAATACTGTTTTTGCTGCTGTGGCTGTCTGTCAGACCAGTAATAACCTATGCCGATGAGAACAACTCGACAGGAATGGAAGAAACTCCGCCAAGTGATGGAAACGAACAAACTGACAATAATGAAGATACAAAGGATAGCGGCAATGCATTTTTAGATGCCATGTTGGATTCTGTGTTTGGAGTGTCCGAAGAGAATGATGGTTCCGGTTTTTCGGCGTATGAAATGCTGGATGAAGCGGTGGGTATTGTGGACAGGGCCTTTGAAACAATGACCGATACGGGTTCAGAGATTGGGGCATTTTACTATATGCTCAAAGCCGTCGCCCTTACCATTATGACCATGTATTTTGTGATGGGGCTGGCCAGCCGGGATTTTACCCAGCAGTTTGGAAGGCCCACCGTAGAAATGCTGGCAAAACCCTTTGCCAAGTTTATTGTC
>ERZ808037.1561-NODE-1561-length-14378-cov-6.157961_pt1 | contig 14378 bp, 12 predicted proteins | sample MGYA00380190_ERZ808037 | MGnify/ENA primary metagenome ERZ808037 (study PRJEB31490, sample SAMN06133399) | mouse gut metagenome | isolation source: J9 | host: mice | place: China: Chengdu | collected 2015-05 ... | reverse complement strand
CCGACAGGACATTACTGGTTTGCCCTGGGGAAATTCCTGCAGGACAGCGGGATGAGACCTGTGCATGTGAATCCCCATCACGTGAAAAAATCAAAAGAACTGGATGACAACAATCCCAACAAAAATGACCGTAAAGACCCAAAGACGATCGCTGCGCTTGTCAATGAGGGGAGGTTCTCTTACCCTTACATACCGACCGGTATTTATGCAGAGATCAGGAGTTTATCGAACCTACGCTTCCAGACGCAGGAGGAGCTTACGAGGATCAAAAACCGGATTGCCAGATGGTTTGCCATCTACTTCCCTGAATACAAAGACGTTTATGGGGATTATAAGGCGGTGAGCGGGAGGATGGTGCTGAAGGAGGCACCGCTGCCAGAGGATATTCAGAAGCTTGGAGTGGAAGGTGTGAACAAGATATGGAGGGACGCAAAGCCGACGGTCTGTTTGCGAAAGGAATTAATATGAGCGGTGTTGCTGAGACCATTATGGGAGACAGCAAAGGAAACGGAGAAGACCTTGCCATTGCGTTGATGGCAGAACTGGGGATTGACGGCGACATACGGGAATTGGAAACCATATCCTATGAAAGTATGGCAAAAGCTTATCTGCATGTGAAGCCGGAGCTTGCAGCAGAAGGAAAATATTTGGGCTGTACCCCACATCCTAATGCGTTTTATAAAGGAACCCCGAATGAGAACGGATTTCGCATGGAAACGGCACATATCCCTCTGTTAGTAGGAACAGTTTACGGAGAATTCTCAGGAATTATACCTTGTACCTATGATAAAAACAGACTGACACGTGAGGAGGGAATTCAGATTGTAAGACAGACGGCAGGAGAAAAAGCAGCAGAGGAACTTGTTCCCTTATTTCAGGCAGCGTATCCGAAGCGGAATCCGGTAGAAATGTTGTCTTTGGACTTTCTGTTCCGTTTGCCTACACAACAGTATATCCGGCAGCGCAGCGCCATAAATCAATTTACTTATTCGTATTTATTCAACTTAGACTTGCCTGTCAATGGCGGAAGTGCGCCGTGGCATTGTGCGGATATCCCTTATGTATTCCATAATACGGAATTAGTTCCCGTGACACAGGAGCGGGGCGTGACAGAAAATCTGGAGGCACAGATTTTTAACAGTGTGATCGCATTTGCCAGAACGGGGAAGCCAAACCATGAGGGCATACCTTACTGGCCGGCAAGTACACCGGAGGAAGAACAGACTATGGTATTTGGTAAAAATACACAACTTCGATGCAACCATGATGCAAAACTGATCCCTTTGCTTGCAAAATATATGGAACCGGTATTTGAAAGGATAATGTATGAAAATACAGAAAAAATACAGCACTGATTCTGAGGTTTGACAAAAGTAAAGGAAATCTTTTTTAAGAAAAATAGTCTAACAAGCAACATAATTAAGGAGAGAAAAATATGCAGATATTAAAACATGAATCAAGTTATTATCAAACAACAAGTTTCAGATGGAGACAGCGTATTGGGTGCGGTATAAGTGATTATGCCTGTAATCTGGCCTATCTGTTGGCAAATACATACTTGTTATTTTATTATACTAATTGTGCAGGACTATCCGCGGGAGCAGTAGGCTTTATGTTCGTAGTGACAAAGTTTATTGATGCAGGCACAGACTACATAGTGGGTGCTATACTGGATCATACCGACACAAAGATGGGACGGTATCGTCCATGGTTACTCTTTGGTGCTCCGGTATTGGCCATTGGTATGATTCTTCTGTTTTCTGTACCGACAAGCTGGTCGGCAGGGGCAAAGTTGGCATGGGCATATGTTACCTATATATTCTTTTCACTCGGATATACACTTGTCAATATTCCTCTGACGCCGATCGTTACGGCCTTGTCGCCTAATCCGGCAGAACGTACCAAAATTGCAACAACACGTCAGGTGTTTGCAACTTTGGGATCCTTGACATCTTCACTTTTTGTGATTCCTATGGTTTACTATTTTGCAGGATCGCCCGATGCAACAGGTTCTGCGTTGGCATCAGGATACAGAAATACGAATATTATACTGGGAATCATGGTAGTCGTCATTATGTGCATATGTGTATTCAGTATTGTGGAAATTAATCCGCCTACTCAGACAGTGAAGAAATCCACATTTTTGCAAGACCTGAGAGATGTATTTAAAAATAAATATTATATCATGTTGCTGGTTCTGATCTTCGTAATGTTTGCAGGCTATCTGGGAATGTATGGAGCAATGCAGTATTATTACAGTTATATTGTAGGAGATGTAACTGCTATGCCGATGGCATTATCACTTTTGACGATTCTTGGGATCCCTTCTTTGTTGATTGCTGCCTTTTTGAATGGAAAAGGAATCCATAAATCAAAGATCGTACAATTTGGGGCCGTGGTAGATTTGGTGGGTTATTTCATTCTGTTCTTTACATCCAACAGTACGGTTGCAACGGCATCTCTGGGATTGATAGGGTTTGGGTTTGGTTTCCGGTCGGGTATGTTTTATTCAATGTTGCCGGATGTTTTTGATTATACTGAGTGGAAATGCGGAAGATGTCTTGCGGGGACGCAGTCGGCTGTTTCCGGTTTCTTAAATAAGCTGGCATCTGCCTTTGCATCGGCTGCTGTTTCAGCCTGCCTTACCTGGGGAGGATATAACGCTGCGAAACTTGACAGTGCGGTAGCTGCAGGCCAGAAGATAGCGGAGGTGTATCCAAAGACACATATGGCGATTAACTTTGCATTCAGCGGGATATCTATTATTTCTGGAATTATTGCGATTGTTGTAATGCTTCCATATGACCTGGATAAAAAATATCCGGAAATCCGCGCAGATCTGGATAGTCGCAGAACTGGGAAGTCAGAATCGTAATGCAAAAGCTGGCAAAGATTTTAGGTTAGGAAAACCAAAGATGACAGGGAGGAGGATGCATGCAGGGATTAATGAAGAAAATGGAACTGCTTTTGGAACTTCCGGTTTTTTATACGGAAGACAAGGAAACAATTCCAAAGAGCTTTGGTACGTTCCCAGAGGAAAGTCCGTTTATACATGCGCCGTTCCTGATAAAGCTGCTGATAGAAAAGGCAGAGCGGCAGATCCTCCCTGTTATTTATAAGGATGAAAATGAACTGTTTTTTATTTGTGTAAAAGGGAAGAAAGGATTTTATCTGACAGGGCCGATATGCACAAACAAAATGGATTTTGTGAGGCTTCATTCTTTTTATAAATGCTATGGGATTACACGAAAGGAAGAAAAGTATCCTTTAAGGACAACGCTTTCCAGGATTGCCGCCTTTGCGGCTGTAATCTATGAGATTGAAAATGGAATAGCGGGAGACATCAACGATATCCTGAAGGAAAATAATCTTGTCACGGAGAATATCACACCAAAGGAAATTAACAGGGCGGCTTTGGAAATGCAGGGCGCTTATGAAAAAATATGCCACCACACTTATCTTGAAGAGTGCTATATTATGGAATGCATCAGGGAGGGCAGGCCGGAGGACGTGAGGGAGCGGATAAACGCTCCGGTGGGAAATACCGGAACCCTTTCCTTTAAGGAGAAGAATCACTATAAAAATCTTGCGATTGCGGCAGTAGCACTTTCGACCAGAGAAGCTATCAAAGGCGGGGTATCTCCGGCAGGCGCTTATCAATTAAGCGATATTTATATCAACAGGATTGACCAGTGCACAGACATGGATGAACTGGAAGGGTACAGCGGAAAAATAGTCTGTGAATTTGCAAAGCTGGTAGCGGAAACAAAGAAAGAAAAGGGGATGTCTGTTTATACGGAACAGTGCAGGGATTATATTGAAAAACATTTTCATAATAAAATATATCTTGAAGATATTGCAGACGCAATCGGGATCAGCCAGGGGCATCTCTCCAGAATATTTCGTAAAGATATGGGGATAAGCGTCCAGGACTACATCCAGAAATTCCGGATAGAGCGTGCAGCCAATCTTTTGAAGTATTCGGAGGCCGGACTGGCAGAAATCAGTGACTATCTGTGTTTCCATTCCCAGAGCCGCTTTGGCTGTGTATTCAAGCAGTATATGAATATGACACCCAGGCAGTACCGGGATATGTATAAGCAAAAAGAATTCCGGTCAGGATAGAAGGCCTGCCGGCTGTATATTGTCAGATAATAACTATATGATACAAGGAGCGTATATTTATGGAACGTAATTTAAAAGAACTGATATCTGAAATGACATTGGAAGAAAAAGCCGGTATGTGTTCCGGTTTTGATTTCTGGTACCTGAAAAGTGTTGACCGACTGGGGATTCCTAAAGTTATGGTCAGCGACGGCCCTCATGGACTGCGTAAACAGGATGAAAAGGGAGATCATCTGGGGTTAAATGGAAGCATCCAGGCGGTATGCTTTCCGCCGGCATGCCTGTCCGCATGCTCATTTGACAGGGAACTGATGACAGAGTTTGGCGAGGTCATCGGAAAGGAGGCGCAGGCCAACGATGTATCTGTCATTCTTGGCCCCGCAGTGAATATCAAGCGTTCTCCTCTGTGCGGGCGGAATTTCGAGTATTATTCGGAAGACCCTTACCTTGCAGGGGAAACTGCGGCAGCTTTTATCAATGGAGTGCAGTCGCAGCATGTAGGCACGTCAATCAAACATTTTGCCGCAAATAATCAGGAGTTCAACCGTATGAGCAATTCCTCGGAAGTTGACGAAAGAACATTGCGGGAGATTTATTTTCCGGCATTCGAGACTGCCGTAAAGAAATCCCAGCCTTATACGGTGATGTGCTCTTACAACCGGATCAACGGCACCTATGCGTCGGAAGACCCGTGGCTGCTCACGGAGGTGCTTCGCGATGAATGGGGATTTGAAGGATATGTGGTGTCCGACTGGGGAGCAGTCAATGACAGGATCCTGGCGCTGAAGGCCGGCCTTGAACTGGAAATGCCTTCCTCTGGAGGCGTTACGGACCGTGAGATTATTCAGGCCGTGCAGGACGGCAGCCTGGAGGAAGCCGTATTGGATCGTGCTGTGGAGCGGATTTTGCGCATTTCGTTTCTTTATCTGGATAACAAGAGGGAACAGCCTTTTACGTTGGAGGCGGATCATGATTTTGCACGCCGCCTTGCAGAGCAGTCCATGGTACTTTTGAAAAATGAAGAAGTGCTCCCGCTGGGGGAAAAGGAGAAGGTAGCGTTCATTGGCGGTTTTGCCAAAACTCCGCGCTTCCAGGGCGGCGGCAGTTCCCATATCAACAGCTTTCGTGTCAGCAGCGCGTTGGAGGCGGTTTCCCACATGGCGAAGGCTTCAGAAAACGTAACCTATGCGGAAGGGTTTTCCGTTGAGCAGGATGTCTATGACGAAGCGCTTGCCGCAGAAGCAATCGAAGCGGCGCGCCGGGCGGATAAGGCGGTAGTCTTTGCAGGACTGCCGGAGAGCTTTGAGTCCGAGAGTTATGACCGGTCGCATATGCGGCTTCCGGACTGTCAGAACCGCCTGATTGCGGAAATCATCAAGGTACAGCCGAATACGGTAGTCGTCCTGCATAATGGCTCTCCGGTAGAAATGCCTTGGCTGTCAGATGTAAAGGGGCTTATGGAGGCGTACTTAGGCGGACAGGCCGTGGGTGAGGCAGAAGTCAATCTCTTGTACGGCAAGGTCAATCCTTCCGGAAAGCTGGCGGAAACGATTCCCTGCAGGCTGGCCGATAACCCTTCCTATTTAACTTTTGGAGACAGTGAGAAAACGGTTTACAGTGAAGGCGTATTTGTCGGCTACCGTTATTATGACGCCAGGGAAATGCAGGTGGCGTTCCCGTTTGGCTATGGGCTGTCCTATACTACATTTGCATACAGCAATCTGAGGCTGGACAGACAGGAAATAACAGATCAGGAGACTCTGACAGTCAGCGTTGATATCACCAATACCGGGAATGTGGCGGGCAAAGAGGTTGTGCAGTTATATATTCGTGACAACACCCGTGCCTGCAGACGTCCGGACAAAGAACTGAAAGGTTATGAAAAGGTTACATTGGAGCCGGGAGAGACAAAAACGGTTACTATGATGCTGGATTACAGAAGCTTTGCCTGGTATAACACAGACCTGAAGGACTGGTATGCGGCCAGTGGGAAGTACGATGTTATGGTCGGGACATCATCACGGCAGATTTGTCTGTCCGCATCCGTACAGATAAATTCCAGTATCAGGCTTCCGTTAAAACTGGATCTGAATACCACATTGGCTGAACTGTCTACTGATGACAGGACGGTAAAATACGGCGAATATCTGAAAAACAAGTCCTATGCTTTTTTCGGTCAATATGGAGGGGATGAAGCTTTATCAGGAGATGTAAAGTACGCTTTGGTAGATTCCATGCCAATGCGTACGCTGGTTTCGTTTGGAATCTGTACAAAAGAAGAAGTGTTGGATGTATTGAAAAAACTAATGGAATTGTAGAAGAGAATTAATAAGGATAAGAGGAGGAAGCGGTATGTTTGATAAATTATTCAGCCCGTTCACGGTAAAAGATATGGAACTGAAAAACCGGGTGGTTCTGCCTGCTATGGGGACAAAGTTTTCCGGGAAGACGAGGAATGTAACGCCAACTTTGATTGATTATCATGTGGCGCGTGTGAGAGGCGGCAGCGGCTTAAATATTGTAGAAGTTTGCAGCATACATACGCCAAGTGCGCCGAAAGGTTATCTTTCTATCAGTGAAGACATGTATATTCCCGGGCTGCAAAGACTTACGGAAGCCATTCATAAAGCGGGCGGAAAAGCGGGGCTGCAGTTGTGGCAGGGAAGTCTGGCGGTGGGGATGGATCCGGATGCACAGATTTTATTGGCAAGCGATATGGAGATGTCACTAGGAGTTACACTGCCGGGAATCAGCGGAGAAATGATTGAAGAAATTATTGCCAGTTACGGGAAAGCGGCTGGCCGTGCTGTTAAGGCGGGATTTGACTGCGTGGAGTTTCACTGTGCACATAATTATCTGCCCCATTCCTTCCTATCCGGAGGAATCAATCACCGCACGGACGAATATGGCGGCAGCTTTGAGAACCGTGCGAAATTCCCGTTGGCATGTATCCGGGCTATCCGTGCGAATATTCCGGAAGGAATGCCGCTCTTTATGCGGATTGATGCACATGACGATTATTTGGAGAACGGCCTTACTATTGAGGATGTGATTACGTTCTGTAAACTGGCAAAAGAAGCAGGGGTGGATGTACTGGATATTTCCCGTGGAAATATTCTGACTGCCGGTTTAAAATATGAGGTTCCCCCGGTGGATATTCCTCATGGGTTTAATATTGCGAACGCCGCCAGAATACGCAGGGAGACCGGGATGACGACAATTGGCGTAGGCCGGATCAATACGCCGGAACTGGCAGAGAAGATTCTGGAAGAGGATCAGGTCGATTTGGTTGTGATAGGACGCGCGCAGCTGGCGGACCCGGAATTCTGCAACAAGGCAAAAGCCGGAAAGACTGAGGAAATAAATTATTGTGTAGGATGTAACCAGGGGTGTTATGACGGCTTTGAGAACAAAGAGTCTTTGCATATCACATGTCTTAGAAACCCGGCTGTCGGGAGGGAAGCCGAATGTAAAATCGTTCCGACAAAGAAACCGGAAAAAGTCTTGATCGCAGGGGGAGGTATTGCCGGGCTTGAAGCAGCGATTATTTTGAAACAGCGCGGACATTCTCCGATTTTATGTGAAGCGTCTGACAGACTCGGCGGACAGTTTTTGACGGCAGGAGAAGCGCCCAGAAAGGAAGAGATGAAAAAAGCCGTCATTTCCATGGGAAAAAAAGCAGAACGTATTGGTGTTGATATCCGCATAAATACAAAGGTAACGGGAGAAATGATTCAGGAGATGAAACCACATACGGTGATCAATGCGATTGGAGCACAGCCTGTAATTCCCCCGATTCCGGGCGTGGAACAGGATTTTGTCATAGATTCTCATGCAGTGCTTAACGGAAAGTCCACAGGGACCGGAAACATAGTAGTCATTGGCGGCGGTATGGTTGGCATGGAAGTGGCGGAATATCTGGCAGAAAAGGGCGCAAAAGTAACTGTGTTGGAGATGATGAAGGAATTTTGCGCGGATATGGGAAGTACCAGGAAAATTTGTGTAACGGAAAATATTCGTGCTGCCGGAATCACCCCGGTAACGGAAGTGAAAGTAACGGAGATAAAGAAAGGCGTTGTAATAGGAGAGAAGCATGGGGATACAGTGGAATTTCCATGTGATGCTGCTGTGATTGCAGTCGGAGCAAGAAAGTGCGATGGAAGTGAATTGAAAGAGGCCTGCGACAGGATTGGCTGTGGTTACTTTGAAGTCGGAGATGCAGTGAAGGCAAGAAGAGCGATTAATGCAACCAGAGAAGCATTTGACATTGCGATGTTGCTTGATTAAGAAGATGGATTTAGGCGGACAGGGTGTCTGTCGGGGAAGCCTGTGGCCGTCTGCTCTATGGGGAGATAAATCCAAGCGGGCGGCTTGCAGAGACATTTCTATACTGTGTACGGGATAGGAGGATTGCAGATGGCGTGGAACTATAAATATGTTGTACCAGAAAATAAGAAAGTGCGTGTGATTGTACATACGGATTGTAAAAACGAAGCAGATGACCAGTTTGCTCTGGCGCATCACCTGATGACTCCTAAATTTGATGTAAAAGGGATTGTTGCAGGACATTTCTGGAAGAATCCTCAGACATATGGAATGGAAGGAACTGCGAAAGCCAGTTACGATGAAATTATCAAAGTGTTGAATTTAATGGGACTGGAAGGAAAATATCCGGTACTCATGGGGGCGGCCACGGGCATGAAGGATGAAGAAACACCTGTTGATTCTGAAGGGGCAAGATTTATCATTGAGGAGGCTATGAGGGATGATGAACGCCCGCTATATATTGCCTGTCAGGGGGCGGTGACTGATGTAGCATCTGCACTTTTGATTTCCAATCCAATCCCTCCTTCCGTGGTGTCGTATCTTAACTCTGTTTTGGCGGGTTGGCAAGTGGGAAAAAGAAAAAAGCCGGAAAACCATCTTGTAGCGTCCGACATTTTCTGATAAAATATCCATACGGGGTACTGCCATAACGGGATAGGCGGTCAGTGTGCGCCCAGCAAAGGGTATAGTGTTTCATGGGTGGAAATCCCATTCGGTAAGAGTCTAGCCAACTCACCGATAGCGAGTCTTGGGTATCTGGTGGCAACACTATGGTACTAAGCGTAGACAGCAAGGTGATAGGGTCATAAGGCATTTCAGCCCCGAAATCCTAGTCAATCAATGTGGAGACATACTACTAACAATGGAATCCAATATCGTGGCATTCGTATCTGGCAAGAATGTCGCGGACATTGCGGGGTCGGAGGTCAGCCATGTCATACAATGGCACAGTATCAACTGGGGAGAGACTGCATTCCCCTCATCACCCCAAAAGGGACTAATGTATAAAAGGTATGCCAGACAATCCTATAAAGAAAGGAAGGCAATCCCCTGCCATTCTGTCCAATGTCCACGAAGCAGAACTGCGCTGTTTTGAAGGAAGAGTGTTTAAATACTTATTGATGACATCGTTTCTCCTGGTTCCTTCCGGTATGCTCTTTCCATTGGTGCTGATAAAATCCTGTTTTACCACCTCTGCCAGTTCTGCCTTTACTTCATCTGACACAGACACAATTTTTTTCCAGTCACTTCTCCCCGATATACATCTGTCCGCCTGCTCTTTTGACATCCAGGGAATACCGTTCTCATCATAGTATAAATTGCTGTGCTTATGCTTTACCCCTCCGCTAATAGCAGCACCCATCTGGTTAGATGTACTTGTTTTATTTCCATTCTTCTGCGAAAACAGTTTATTCAAAAGGGAATACTGCGAAAGCCCTCTCAGATTGTTACTGCTGATATTCATATCCTCGCCTCCTCTTATATCTTCAAATCCAGATTCGCACCAACCTGCGGCTGATCTTTTACTGTGGTTTTTCCTGCATCCTTTTCCTGGGCAGCTTCGATAATTGTCCGGATATCTGTATCATTCAGATAAATCGTGCCATCTTTGGAAGCAGCCATTTTTTCATTTATGACCTGTTCGGCCTTGTTTGGGGTTGCTGTTCCATCTTCCTTTACTACTTTCTTTTCTTCCGACTTTTCGCTTTCCTTCGCTTCCTCTGCCTTTTCCTCTAATTTCTCCGCATTTTCACAGGCTTTCTCTCTTGACTTCTCAATCCGCTCTTCGGCATTTTCCTGCGCTTCTTTGCGGAGTTTTTCATTCATTTCATCTTTTCTCACTACAACGGCAAAACTGGAAAAATTACCATTTTCGTCTACATAGCCATGCCTGCAAACCGCAGTATACCCCATTGATTTTTCAAAATTATCAACCCATTTGGTAGCAGATTCCACATCTTTCAATCGCTGCGTATATTCCTTTGCTGCCTGCGGATCATTCTGCATTTTCTCCAAAAGTTTGGGATTGACACTAACAACATTCACTTTACTGTCATTACTTGTGTTAAGTCCATATCCTGTCTGCAATTTGATATACGGTACTTGCTTCTGCAGATTTTTTAGATATTCCTCATTGCCGCCACTCTTTGCTGTTTCGGCATTTTTCTGTGTAGCCGCTGTTTCTTTTGTTTCCTCTTTCTTTGCCGTTTCCTTTCTTGATAAAGCATATGTGTTTTCATAAACACTGCTGTAATTGCTCACTCCTGTAATTGCCATAATCATATCCTCCTTAAAATTTAATTCCTTTTACCTATAATATTTTGAACAACGCCATCATCCAATTGTCCTCCTGCCTTATGTATGGAATCCGGACTACCTCATCCGTTGAATCAGTTTCATATAAACATGACTGCCCACCGCATGAAAAACCGGGAAGTTTATAAAATCCTCCAAAGACAATATAAATCTGCCCCTCTGCATTGTTTTTTCCCAAAAATGCTTCAAATGCCTCCCTGTCCACATAAACATAACTGTCATCATAAGAAATCATCTGTTTCAATCTGCTATCATGATTTGAAATGGTAACTCCATCTTCACCGACATACTCATATACCAGTATGCTTTCATCTTCCCTGAATTGGGCATAAGAACAGCTATGTATGACGAGTAACACCGCACCTGTTACTGCTACCAGAACTGCTGCCACGCCCATGCACAGTTCTTTCCGGTATGGGCGGAAACCTGCAATCTTCCCCATCCGCCTTTTCATGTCTGTAAATTCACTTTCCCCTGCATAGGTAACGGCGGGCGGTACATTCTCCGATTCAGAGCGCAGCAGTTTCAGAGTTTTCAGCAATACCAGCCCATACTCATGTGCCGTCTTCCCACTGTTCTGTATGCACACCCTGTCGCAGATATCTTCCATGTCCGCCCTGAAATGTTTCTGGAAGACTGTCAGGAACAGATTAATCCACAAAAGGCACCTCAGCATATCCCACGCAAGCCCGAACCATAAATGCCCTAACCGGATATGTGTCTGCTCATGCTGTATAATGGCTTTTAATTCCTCCCGGCTGTAGCTGTCTGCCATTGCTTTTGGCAGGACAATCTTCGGTTTCAGCAGGCCGATTGTGAATGGCGTAATATTCATGTCAGTAACACTGATCCTGATGCTGTCAAAAAAGACTTTTTCCATTCCGGCAACCAGTCTCCGAAGGCGTAGCCGCTTTCCAAAGACACAGATAGTGGCTACCAGAATACCCGTTGTATAAATACGACCAACCCACAGACAGGACATAGTTCCCTTTGTCATCCACCATGTTGCCTTACATATGGCTGCATTTTCATAAAACAGCCGCAGCTTCCCAAGAAACGGTGGAAACAGAAATACTGCCCATAGCATCCCCTTCAAAAAAGTCCTTTCTGAAAAAAGCACTTTCCGTAACAGCATCACAAGCCCGGTCAGTACAAATGAAAAGGCGGCGCACCGCACAAGCTGTGTTGTCAGATATACTGCACATACATCCAGAAAGCTGCCAATCCATTGCCAGTCAGGCATCGGTCCCACCCTCTTTGTCCGGAGATTCCGCATTCTGCCCCTTGCTTTTTTCCAGAATATCCTCCAGTTCCTTTATCTGCTCATCCGTCAATGCGAAGCTCTGCAGCAACGCCGCCATTGCATTTGTACCGCTGCCGGAAAAATAGCTGTCCACAAACTTCCTGCTTTTCTCTTTCACACATTCCTCTTTTTGCCTCAGAACATAGTAGTGGTAAACCCTTGAATCATGCTCATCCACGGTATAACCAAGGATATCTTTCTGGTTCAGGCGGTTCATCAATACCCGCACCATCCTCATAGACATATCCACATTCCCCTGCATCCTTTTGTAAACTTCGGAGGATGTCAATGGCATATCGCTCGCCCAGAGAACCTCCATGATCTGCCATTCGCTCGGTGTAATCTCTTCCTTTGCCATATCTCTGCCTTCCTTTCGTTTTATTTCGTCACTTTATATATCGGTCAATTATCGTTAATTGTTAAGAGCCATTGACGTTTTTATATGATATGGGTATGGACAGAGGACAGATCATAGTTAAGCACTTCCCCTCTTTCCAAGTAATTTCCGGCCTGCCTACAGAAATAACAGACCGCCGCATATAGAGAATAAGTCCACAGCGGCGGTCACTACCCGGTTATTTGGGGTTCAATTTTGCTTCTACCAACTCCTTATGGTAAAAATAATTTATATGTTTTATTGAATGTTCAGCGCAATATTCCTCAATCTCAACGGAAAGATTGTTCCAGAACCCCATGTTCCCTTTTACATATATTTCATCATATAATTCCACTAATTGTGGGTAGGCATTTTTTATGTAGCTGAGGATATCCTGTTTATAACTCCCACGCAGGTTCAGATTTTCAAACCAGTATTCATCCACGAATCTGTGTGTTTTTACTATTATTTCCTTATAATCTGTTATGCCCGGAAAGATGGGCGACATGAACAAAACGGTATATATCCCGTTCTCATGCAATGTTTCTATCGTTTCAAGTCGTTTTCCGATGCTGCTGGCACGATCCATATCACTTTTAAACTGCTCATCCAATGTATTGACCGAAACCGAAACTTTCAGATTTTTACACTGTTTCAGTAAATCAATGTCCCTTAAGATCAGTTGGGATTTCGTTGAAATATTCAGTTCACAATCTATGGAAATCAACTGCTCCAATATCTTCCGTGTATTTTCGTATTTTTCCTCAAATGGATTGTAACAGTCCGTTACGGATGACAGGAATACCGACTTTCCCTGCAGTTTCTTTTTGCTTATCGACTTGTCACACCGCTTAATGTCAATAAAGCTCCCCCATGCCTCGCTATGGTTCGTAAACCGCTTCATAAAACAGGCATAACAGTACCTGCACCCATGAGGGCAGCCCACATAAGGGTTTATCACATAATCGCTTGCCGGAAGATTTGATTTTGTAACCAGATCTTTTACTACTACTTCTTTTTCTACCATGTTCATAAGATAGTCCCTCCGTGGAACATACAGGCGTATACCTTTTTCTGCCTACAATATATCCGTTCCTCTCCTGAAAAACATTCAAAATCACCCTGCACTTGGCACTGGTACATATAATCGCCTTTCTGATAGAATTCCGGTCCTCGGAACGGCATGGAAACCGACACATGGGAAAGCGCTTCTTTCAAAAATATAATATCAAAATTCTCATCCAGGCTCTCCCCGTAATAATTCATAGCCCACACTGCATGATTCCTTATCCAGACACGCTCCCCGCCTATGAATTTCTGCCCACCAAGGTAAGTATCCATATACAGGTAATCACCATCTTCATAACGGAAATCGTGGGAACCAGGCTGTGACGGCATGATTTCATTTTCATCCGTGATATATGTGTTATTTTTTGCCCTGACTAAAAAAATCCTGATATCCTGCATAGGATATTTATGTTCATAAAAGAGGCTGATTGTACAGATATCATTTTCCTTCACAAGCCTGTCTATGGAGACTTTAAAAATCTCACTAAGCTGTATAAGGTTCTGAATATCCGGAAAAGACTGTCCATTCTCCCATTTTGTTATAGACTGTCTTGATATATCCAGCCTATTAGCAAGTTCTTCCTGTGACAGTTTCATATTTGTTCTTAGTAATTGCAATTTTTCTTTAAATTCCATTCTGACATCCTCCAAACATTCATTATACTTTAGCGTTTTTCCATAATCAATCCACCTATGAGTTCCAATCCGGCAACTGTTGGTTGCCTTCCCAAAAACAATTGTTCACTCTCTCTAAATTGAAAGGGACGGCTACCCCACAAGGGGGCACAAACGCAAACCGCCATGTAAGCATATTAACTCTGTTTCCCCCTCTTTCCAACTTATTATTTTCTGAACCACTATAAA
>ERZ808037.1560-NODE-1560-length-14385-cov-3.677942_pt1 | contig 14385 bp, 11 predicted proteins | sample MGYA00380190_ERZ808037 | MGnify/ENA primary metagenome ERZ808037 (study PRJEB31490, sample SAMN06133399) | mouse gut metagenome | isolation source: J9 | host: mice | place: China: Chengdu | collected 2015-05 ... | reverse complement strand
CGCCAACCCTATCCGGATCAAGGTTAAAGGTATCGATATCGGGCTCGGCAAACACCACTGTTGCGCCCGCCTTCACAACGGCCAGGGCCGTGGCGATAAAGGTGTTCGAAGGAACGATCACCTCATCACCTGCGCCAATCCCCAAAGCCTGAAGAGATAACACAAGCGAATCAAGCCCGTTCCCGCAACCGACACAATACCCCGATCCGCAATAGCGCGCAAAAGCCTCCTCGAAAGCCAAGCCCTCCTCGCCCTCAACATACCAACTTCGCTCAAGGACGCGCTCGAAAACCTCGTTCAGCCGATTACCAAGTTTATCCTCAAGGGGTCTGAAGCTAACGAATGGAACTTCAATCATCGTTTTCCCCTTTCGTGATCGAATCTAGAAACTCGCCATAATCGCGAATGTAGTCCGACTCGTCATACAGCTCTGACGCGAGCACCAACAACACTGCGTCGGGCGAGAAGCTATGCATCTCTCGCCACATTCCAGGACCCACGTAAAGCCCTTCGTACGGCCGCTCTAGCGGAACTTCCTTTTTTTCGAACCCATTATCGAGCATAATCGTGCACGATCCGTGAATGCAAATGAGAATCTGCTCGAGCTTGCGGTGCGCATGATAGCCCCTGCGCACCCCTTCACCCGTATCGTACATGTAATAAACCCGTTTAACCTCAAATGGAATGTCCCGATGCTCTTCGAGAGCCACCAGTTGGCCCCGATCGTCGCCATGAGGCTGGAACATGTATTTAACAACCTGCATGTTATTCCCCTATTACTCTGCAAACACGTTCATCGACAGATTCAAGATAAGCATTTATGTAAGACTTGTCATAACCCGTACATTTATAGCGACATCGCGCCACAATGGTTCTCGCCAATCGAAGCAAGCCAAAAGGATGAGTCAATTCCCAGACCGCTCTCCTGAACGTTGAAACTCCCTTGCGGCCAATCTGGAACTGCGCCATTCTCTTTCGCCTTTCGATTCGCCTATCGCCAGGATACAACGAAAGCATCACATCCCAGAATTCTCGATAATCGCAGGCGATTGCCGTACTCCATTTGCTGTCACGGCGTGTAGAAACCCCTGAGCCATATTCATACCAAACAACGAAGCAATCAATTAGAGAGGTTGTCCCTCCCTTCATCATGATTGACACCAAGCTCGTATTGTCTTCAACGTATTTCACATGCCCGACCAAGCTCCCGATGGCGCTCTTGAAGGAGCTGGTTCGAAACGACATGGTTACACCCAAAACCAAATCCCAGTTAGTCAAGATATTATCCAGGGCAACCGCGCGACCAAACCGTTCCATATCATATTTTTCTGGAAACGACGGTCGCGAAATATCGAAGACTTCGACCTCAGGAGACAGCGAGTAATACACCGCTTTCCCAAACGCGAGGTCGGCGCCCGTCTTCTCGAGATGCCCGACAATTGTGGCAAGCGTCGTATCGCAATACAAACAATCACCCGGTGATATCAGCTTCACGAAAGGAGCCCGCACATATTCCAATGCGTTTGCTATGTTCTTGACGGTTCCTTGATTTAGATCCCCCCTCAAAACCTCAACATGACCCTCGAAACCGCTTTCCAGCAAATACTTCTTTAGCGCTCCCGTTAGATCTTCCCTCGATCCATCATCGGCCAATATAACCTCATAATCAACGTTAACCTGGCAAACAATCGATGCGAGTGTCAGCAAAGCCTTCTTCAAATCAGGGTTGTAAAGGCAAACGACCACGGAAATTTGAGGAAACCCGGGATTCAAACTCGGGGAAACCGTAGAACACGACCTCTCATCAGACTCAGATGCATCAGACTGGCATGTCATCATATCCTTCGACAAGCTCATTTTCACGCCGCCTTAAAATCCAGCAGCGCGAGACCGGCGTAATCGGATTCTCTTCTTCGGAAGAAGAACAGCAGCAACACCAGCTGAAACACGATAGGAAGCGTCCCGAGAGAGTTCACGAAAAAAGTCAGGGCGACTATTTGAATGACGACCGCATACAGCAGCTGATTCCGCATACAGGGATCACGATTAATCGCCTTGCACGCAACCCCGCCCAACAATCCATATAAACCAGTAATCAAAACAACCCCGCCGACACCCGCACCAAGATAGTACTTATCGAAATAACCCGACACGGTAAATGCCGGCGTGACAAGATAGGAAACCGCTTCGGATGTCTCAATTCCAAGAGCCCCCTCAACAGCAGTCGGAACCAAGCCAGACAAAGCAACGCCTAAGCCCATTGGTTCTGGCGACATGCAAATCAAATTGTTCACATTCGCAACGGTCATCGTCAAATACATATACACCCAATATATTCCACCCAAAACAGGCGGGAGGTCGTCCCTCAACGCGCCGACAGCGAGGAAGCTCTCATACCCCGTTCGGACATTGCCGATCCAGCCAAATGCAAGAACAAGGCAAACGCCGATAACCGCAATTTTCGCGACGGGAATCTTCTTTGCTTTCAACAACCAAAGGCAAATGATCTCAATCGTTCCGCTCACAAGAACCTGCCTTGTGATCAAAATGACGTAGTAAACGTAAAAGCACGCGATGATCCCCAACATCGCCCTTCTATCTCCCTTATTCTCAATGACGTGATAAGCCGCCAGGAGAAGAATGACGAGCCCGAGCGCATTTGTAAAACCATGAACGCTCGGAATGCCAAAGCTAAAGTAATTCTTGGACAAATCCGTGAATAACCACAAGGCGGGAACACCGCCAGAATAGAAGACTTCAACCACATCAAGAACAAGCCATACCGCGAACAGCTCTTTGACGTAACTTTCGTCGAGTTCTTTATGCGATGCTGGCACACCGTGCCTGAGTTTTAAAAAGCATCCCAAAGAATAAGCGATCAAGAACACGATCTGGGTCAACGCGAAAACGTAATACGTCTCAGCGGACAGAGCGTCCTGCCATGCGGAAAGGCGGAGGTGATACAAAAGCAACACACCGCCCCAAACAAACGCAAACAACGTTGCAGGATTTAACAGTCTCTGCGAAATGAAGTATCCGAGAAACCCGGTAAGGACCGCTGAAATGATAAACAGCAATAGGGGAATCATCGCCTATTGCCCCCCTCTTCTCTTGCCGCCATCTTTTTCCCTGCCCTATTCCCAGCGAGACGGGCAACGCAATCAACGCCAAACGTAAACAATTCCAGTAGCTTGCGCTCAGCTATTAACTTCGCTGCCACGGTTTTCGCCAACCTCACGCCCTCGCCCGTCTCTTCTACGTCGCAGAGCTCGGCCTTATGAGTAGCCAAAAAGTATCCTACAGCTTTATTCCTTCTGTACTGTTGCCGTGGAGTCAGATTATGAGAATGAAACACTTGAGCATCTGCGGCGTAGGCCACTTTATAGCCTGTATTAATAAAACGCGCCGCCATGAGCATATCTTCATTAGTGGAGCATTTTCCAAATCCGCCGCATTCGAAATAGGCGCTTCTTCGATACGCCGAGCAAACGTCACTCGCAAAGAAAGCCTTTATGCCCAATTCGGGAATATCAGCCGCCGTGCGCACGCTCGACTCGCTAGGGTAATTAAACTCGCGCACAAGCTGCTCAAAACGTCGCGCATCTGCTTTCGGGAGCTGCCTCCCCGAAACCAGGGCAACTTTCGAATCCTGGAAAGGAGCTATCAGCTCTTCGAGATATCGATTACTCGTCGGAACCGCGTCATCAGTCAAAAAGCAAACAATGTCACCGTTTGATTCGAGAAAAGCCTCATGGCGCGTTAGGCCATGATTGAACGACGATCGGCTGATAGATTTCACTTTTGCGCCAAAACACTCGGCCAATTCAGCAGTGCCGTCCTCCGAAGAAGAATCAACGACTATCAACTCAACAGGACCGACCGTTTGCTCGGATATCGCCTCCAAAAGCACAGGTAGTCTATTCGCAGCGTTCAAAGTAGGAATGACAACGCTTATAGATATATCCATGCGAAATCGCACCAACCATTCATTCGAGGTAAAGCCAGCTCAAAGCCAAGCTGACCTGCTTATTTTATCGAATAGCATTGTGCCACGACGCCGCTTCACAACCGCGACATATGTGTTCGGCGAATCCGCAAACCGCCGACCGATCTATTTCGCGCCTTCCTTGCGAATAACGGCTGCGGTGGTACGCACAATGCATGTAATATCGAGCAGCAACGAACAGTTACGGATATAGGAATACTCCATTTCGAGACGCTCTTGATAATCAATATTCGAACGCCCATTGCATGCCCACCAGCCTGTAATGCCAGGCTTGACTTTGTTGTAAAGCGTCAAGCCGCGATGTTGCTCGAGCTCGCCGGGAATAAGCGGTCGCGGTCCCACGAGAGACATGTCACCTTTTAGTATGTTCCAGAATTGCGGAAACTCGTCAATCGACGTTTTACGCAGCACGCGCCCAACACGCGTGATGCGAGGGTCATCGGTAAGCTTCTGATCTCGCTCCCATTCAGCACGATAGACGGGGTTTTGCAACAACCGCTCAAGCACTTCATCGGCATTCGGGACCATAGTGCGGAACTTCAACAGCTTGAACTGACGACCACGCAACCCCACCCGCTTTTGCGAATAGACAATCGACGCCGTATCGCCCTTCACCAGATATGCTATCTTCACGAAAATGAAAACTGGGAGCAAAACGATGCAGCCGATTAAACCGATGACGATGTCGAACACGCGTTTAATCGCCAAATAAGCCAGCTGTCCCGGCCCAAATTCAAAATCGCCCATCGCAATAGTCCGGTGCATACCAACATGGGATAACGACTGAACGTCAGCTTCCAGGCCCACCAAACGACCCAGATCAAACTGGACCGTCGCCCCGTTTGCTATCAACCGTTCATAGGTCCTTTTCGGAATCGCATTCGGATTCGTGGATATCAATACATCATCGATGTTCTTTCGTAGGACATATGCGGCAAGTTTGTCCAAGCTAATCACGGAAACGCCCCACAACCTAGCACAAGGAGGCGCTCCTGGCGATGGGATGCATATGCACACCAGCTCATACTCTTGAAAATCACCGGTCAACGCCCGCAACACAACAGCAGATAAATCACCAAGCTCCGAGACGACAAGCAGGCTGCGCGCCCCGCCCGCAACGCCGCCCTCACGCCGAGAAAGCAAGCGTTTCTTATGAATGCTCTTGATGACGATAGACAGAAGGAAATACACGGCATACATGATGCCCAACATGGCGCGAGAATAGACCGCCCCGACCTTGAACGCAAAGAGCAGCGTGCCGACACAAACAAAACTCGCAATCGCAACAAGCACGTTCTTCATCGCGTCTTCGTAATACGTTCGCCTCAGAACCCCGGAATACGGGTCCATCATCAACGTAATTGCGAGGTTCACAATACACGCAACGATTAAAAGGCCGATCCAACCCCAATCGTCGAAGAAGCCAAAACCGCCGAATCTCACGTAGTACGCAATTACGAACGAAAGCGAAAGCGCGAGGAGGTCAAGCGCTATGAAATCCGCATGTTTGACCCAACTATGCTTGTTCTTGGTGTTCAACTAATTCAGCTTGCCCTTCGCAAACACGATGCCGACCAAGTTCGCGCCAGACAGACGCAATTCAGCAACCGTCGACTCAAGTTGCGGCAACGTATCCTTCCATTGGCGCACCGCAACTACGACAGCATCAACATCGCGCGCCTGATATGCTGCAGCTATACCCTTAGAAAGCGAGTCAGATTGCCGTACGTCAAGAACTGAGTGCTCAGCATCGGACGCAGCTCGCAAAAGCTCGCTTGCAGCATCGGCAGCTTCTTCATCATCCGACGGCACGACGAGCACGGTAGCAATTTCCTTGCCATCCGCCTGGTCTCTTTCGGTTGACGCGAACCGCACGTTTGCAAGCAGACGATCGCCGTTCTTCGCCGGCAGCATTTCCAGAACAGGAAGATCAACCGCGCCCTGCGCGCCTTCAGGTGTTTTGACAGGACGACGCATCATGTCATGTGCAACTATGATGCAAATAGAAACAAACAGGCCGGCAACCAGGGCAACAAGCAAATACTTCATCAAATTGCTTGATGTAGTCGACGATATCGAATCTGCGGTTGTCACCAAGCCCGAATAAGGCGTATCCCAATCAGAGTAGGCCTTTTCAGCGATTGCATTCGCCGCTTCCGCTACTGAATTAGCCGCCCGCACGCACGCGTCTGGATCGGAGCCATTCGCCACGATCGTCACGGTCATCGTCTTCGTATCCGCCACGGCTTTGACCACCACGCCCGCACCTTCGGGTGTCGCTGCCAGTTTACGCGCCTCATCAGCTGCCAATCCTGAAACATGCGAGACTTGCGAGTTTGCCACAATATAAGCCGCCGCCGAATAGTTTACCACCCCGCGCTTCGCTACCATGAAGTAGCCACCGCACGCGATAATGCACGCAAGCGTCACCGCCACAACCAGCTTCCAACGCCGAGAAATAATCATCCACAATTCTTGCAATGTCATAAAAACCCCTGGTGAATTAGTCTTTCAATAATTATCAAATTATATCAGCATCACAATACAAGAATGGCACTGATTCTTTCGCAGAACGCGCTACACCAAATGAATACCTCAGGAGACAATGATCGCCCCCGCCCAACTGGCAATCTGACACGTCGAACGTCACCCACTGACGGCAAACGCGCATCCGCGCCACGCCGAAGACGAGCTGGATTTAGAGGCTTTTGCAAGATATCGATCAAGCAAGCTCCCCGGAACGCCAATTCTAACCTTGCCCCGAGCAACCTTCGTGAAGCGGAACAGGAACGACCCCGCTTTCACAGGCGCCTTCTCATATCCGAAGACCACTTTCGACAGCTTAGCGCACCCCTCAAAGGCCCTTTCGCCAATGGATTTCAAACCCCTTCCGGCAAAGAATTTCTTCAAGCTCTTGCATTTGACAAAGGCCGATCGACCAACCTTCGCGCAAGAATCCGGCAACGTGACGCTCTTCAAGGGAGTGCGCTCGAAAGCCTCGAGGCCAATTCTCTTCAATCGGGCATTCGCCGCGAATTTGACATTCGCCAGCTTTAAGCAACGCGAAAACGCACAATCACCAATTGAAGTGCAAGACCCGGGGATGACGACCTTCTTCAAACCGTTGCAGCGCTGAAAAGCGGCTTGGCCGATGGTAGCCACGCCGCCCAGCGAAACGGTCGCAAGCGAAGAACAGCGGGCAAACGCCTCGTCACCGATCTTCGCACCAGACCCGCCCAGAACCACCTCGCTGATTCTCCCGCAACCATAAAACGCCTGCGCTCCTATGCGCACGCACGTTGCCGGCAGCTCGATCACGCCCGTCAACGAACCACACTTCTCAAACGCCCGGTTCCCGATCGAAACAAGAGAGGTCTTCTCCAAATTCGAAATAGACCTCAAGGAGGAGCTGCTCCTGAACGCCGAAGAGGCGATTGTCCTGCAAGCGTTTCTTCCGCTTGCGGGGTCCAGGAGAAACACGACGTCGGCAACAGCCGTCAATCCCCTGACGTTCATAGTCGCCTGAGAGCTCGAGCTCAGCGGAACCACCATAGTGCACGGAATCGACGAGGTATCAGCCGCAACAAATAGCTTATCGATTGCCTTGAAGTTAAACCTATGGTCAGCCCACGTGCTCGACAGCTTCTCGCCCGACGCGCTCGCCGGGTAAATGCGTCCGTCATTGGCAAGAAGGGCGTTCTGCGCCGCTTCTTGCGACATCTCCGTCGTGCCAGCTTGAAGCGCAGCTGCCTCTTCGGGCATCGCGAGCGCAAAAGCGCCAAACAACGCAATCGAGAAGAGCGTCAATGACATCAGCGCTATTTCCATGCGCCGCCTCATGCCATTCCCCCCGCCGTAAGGGCCGATGTTGACGCGCTCCCATTGGCCGCATAGGAGAAGCTTCTGTCCTGCCCCCATCCAACACGCGTCAAATAGAGCATCTTTCGCGAAGTGTCTATCGTGACCACGTCAAAGGCCTGCTCGTCATCGGTGCGAAGCGTCCGCTCTCCCCTGGGATCTCCTTCGGTTTTCGCATAAGCGTCACATGTCGTCGAAACCGCCACATAGGGATAGCCCTTCTTGCTGGGGCGCTCGGCGAAATCGCGATGGCAATGGCCGCACAACACGCCGATGATCGAAGCCCTCGAACGTCCATACACCTCATCGAAGGCATCGATGAGCGCGTTCCCGGTCGCGTCAAGCACGTGAGTGTACCCATCTCGGGAAATCTTCGAATCCCCGTAAAACCGATGCACGAACACAAGGACAGACCAATCTTCATCTAGCTCGAGAATCCGATCCTTCAACCACGAAACCTGGACGGCATCGATGCGTTCCCCTTTCCCGACCCCGCTATCGCACATGATGTAGCGAATACGATGCGCATCATCATCGCGATAGTAATAAAGCTTTCCATCCTCGCGAATCTCGTTCTTCCCAGCAGTCATTCGAATCAACTCAACATCCGTTATCCGGTCTTCGGGGACGGCCTTTGAGCTATAGGTATTGCCATCATGGTTGCCGCGCACGAAATGAAACTCAGTCGACCCGAAAGCCGTCGGCAAATAGGCGATCATGTCAATCGCGTTCTGGCGATTGGAGTGGTAATTGATCACATCGCCCCCGAACACGACCATGTTCGCCGCAGTTCTCTGGAGAACCTGCTTGACAAGATAAGGGGAGACTAAAGCATTGCTGGGAACATGAACGTCCGTGATGAACACGAAGCTCGAAGCAACGCCGCCAGATTGATTGTAAAGCGCGTTCGCCGTCGCGCATTTCCGAGAAAGCGCGTCTTTCCAATAGTCGACCGGCTTCCAGCTCGCATAAAGGGTGACTTTCCCGACTGAGCCCGTCTTGATTTTCTGGCGCGCCATCTCGAAAGACGAATCCTCGAACCATCCGTCAAAATAGAACCCATCGCGAACGGGACGCGCGGGCTTTATCGCCGCAGATTTCACGTTATAGGACTTCGGCAGCGAAACAACTTCCTTGCCGCCTTTCAGCTTATAGGCGATCTTGTAATTCTTCAGCCTCCATTTTGCGTACACTCGCCTTCCATCAACCTCGAGCTTTCCCGCAACCTTACTCGTGGGATAGAGGAACTCCGGGTCCTTGTACCACCCGTCAAAGGCATAGCCCCTTCGCGAAGGCTTCTTCAACTTGCTCGACGCAAGCACCTTGTTCCGCCTTACGGTCAAGACCTGGTCTTTCGGATTCTCCCCGCCTGACAGCTTATATGAAATCTTATAGAGGCTCGGTTCCCAGCGCGCATAGACGCGCCGTTTTGCAGCATCGGGCAACCCCCACACCCGTTTCGCCTTCTTCGTGAGCTCCTTGTCGGAATACCATCCGCAGAAGTCGTAATTCGCCCTTTCGGGTTTCTTCAACCTAGATGTCGGAACCCACTCGCCACGCGAGACCCGCCCGATCTGGCCCTTAGGGTTCACTCCGCCATTGAGTTTGTAGACGATCTTGCATGACACGCGCCGCGAAGGCTTGGAAACCGCATGAGCCGGTGAATAAGGCCGAGAGACGAGAAGCAGCAACACCGCCGAAGCGCCCATTGCCTTGAGGGCTCGCCGACGGGACACGATCAGCGCCCGTTCCTCCCCGTCGGCAACGTGATAAATAATATTTCTTCCCGGATTGCCCAAGAAAACCTCTAACACACGAAACGCACGGACGCCGAGAAGCGCCCATCTGCGTTTCGAGTGTATCAAAGGCCAACATTACGCAATCGAAAGTCGAGGTAACAACCGCAGCAGCGGCAGCTAGCGAGAGCATTGCGGAACGAGCTACTTTTCAGCCGGCACCCGCACCCCGGGGACGTCCTTGCCCAAAAGCACCGTGTCGATAACACGATCGCACGCAAGCATCCCGCCTTCGAGCTTGCGATCCAAGCAGGAAGGATGCGGCTCGACGCTGGAATAGTCACCTGATTCGATAGCGTGCATAAAGTCGTCGAACGTCTCGCACACGAGTCCCGGAGCCATCTCATCCACCGTTCGCTGCACACCACGAGTCACCGAATAGACGACCTTATCGGGCACGTAGAAAATTACCGGCTTCTTCAGCAGGAGATAATCGTAGAAACACGATGAATAATCCGTCACCAGCACATCAGAAGCATAGTAAAGCTCGGTGATGTCTTCTTTGGAAAGATCGAAGATACGACCGTTGAACGCTTCGGGGATCTCAGGTGCCTCTTGAATGAAAGGATGCATCTTGAACACGAAATAGCAGTTCGCCTTCTCGCAGGCTTTGTAAATCCCTTCCATATCGATAAACGTCTCATAAGGATAATAGGCCGAACGCTGCCCTGCGCCCCTGAACGTCGGCGCGAAGAGAACGACCTTCCCCTCGCGCATCCACGGATAACGAGCTTCCAACCTGTTCTTGGCGGCCTCCTCTGCGCCGGGTTCGAGGAAATGGTCGAGCCGCGGCATTCCGGTTGCAAGCAGCGCCTCTTCCTCGATTCCAAACACTTCGGAATAAACTTGGCGCAGGTGTTCGTTGCCCACCAGGGCATACGTGTAAGCACGGTGAACCGAGTTGTAGGGATGCGGCGATCCCCCGATGCCGAAACGGGCATAGCCCACCGACTTGAAGCCGACGCCTGCATGCCAGATTTGCGTAAGCACGGTCCCTTTCCTCAACTTGATGAAATTGAAGATAGGGCAATAGTCATCGATGAAAATATAGTCGCTATGCGTTATCTGCCACACGTCTTTCAGCAAGGAAAACGGATTCTGCAACGGCTGGCCGAATATGTTGCGATAACGCTCGACGATGTCAAATTCCTTGTCAAGCCCCCGCTCAATCATCCGATCTCGAACAGCGGCCATGTTAGGCGTAGGACGGCTCCCGTTGACCTTCAGGAACAAAACGCGCTTGTCCGTCTTGGCGGAAAACGCGGCGAACAGCGATCCGATACCCGTAAACGCCCGCTTCTCCCACGTGCGAATCACGTCTTTGAAACGCACGCTGCGCTTGGTGATGCGCGGCTTCTTATTCCGCTTGTAAAAGCCCAGCGAAAGAACGACATAGGGATAGTCAACCGAATCAGAGCGCGGGATGAGCGATGCCGTGTAAACGAACTGTCCTCCCCCATACCGAAACACCTGCGCCAGCGAGCCGAGTTTTTCCAAGACCTCGTCTTTGTAAACGATGTCATGGGTGTTGTAGGGGTTACGCGCGATGATGTCGAACCGCTGCTCGAAAGTCCGCCGTTCAACAAGATCCTCGTCCTCTTTGGACTCCCAAGGATTCATGTGCTTCATCACATGAGCCCTCGCACGCACATGCAAATAAGGATTTTGCTCGAATAGCGCTCCCTCGTTCGCCAAGAGCTCCTCGGAGAATCGCGTGCACAAAATCCAATCCCCGGCATCGAGGGGCTCGCGATTGCCGGCGATCACCACGTTGACGACAGCGTGGACCTTCTCGCGTCCCGCACCGTCTGCCGTGCGCTCGTTTTGGAACGCGACGAATTTCTGCTCCGCAACGCGATAAAGCTCGAGCTCATCGCCCTCATCGCATTCGTAATCAACCTCAAGATAGGTGCGCGTCCACGTGATATCGGTGACTAAAATCGACAAACGTTCTCCTTTATTCGCAACGTCAGCTCTCGATCAACGCAATGGTGCGCTCTGTTGCATGCCCATCGCATCGACCGACATATTCTTGCTTGAAATCGATAACCGCCTGCTTGTCGAATCGATCCTCGATATGAAGAACATAATCGACGATTTCGTCAGTCGTCCTGTAAACAGGACCAGGCGTGATGTCTTCGTAGTTGTAGTAAATGCCCCTGTTGTCGATGTAATCTTCCAAGTCGTAAGCGAAGAAGATAATCGGACGCTCGAGAATCGCATACTCGAAACCGAGCGAAGAATAGTCCGTGATCATGATGTCGGCCACCGAAAGCAGCCTATCGATGCTCATGTATTTCCGCTTCGTCACGTCAAAGGCGAACTTGTCCCTGAACTCTTCCGGAATCTCGGGGACATTCTTCACGGTGCCATGGTGCTTGATGACAAGCACGTATTCGTCGGATAAGGCGGCGGCGAGCTTGTCGATTTCAAGCTTGTTCGGCGCTTTCGCATTCCCCACCGAACCACGGAACGTCGGCGAGTAAAGAATCACCTTCTTGCCCTCGGACTCCGGGATCATCTGGTGAAGCTTCTCGAGAGAACGCTCGCGATACTGCTCGCTGTAAAACACGTCGGTTCGCGCAACTCCCACGTCGACCAAAATTCCGGAATCCTGCGAGATGTGCATGGAATCCTCGAACGTCCACGCCTGCGCCTTTGCGGGAATCGTCACATAGCTGTAATTACGGTATTGGTCATATTCGGCCCTCGACTTCACGCCCCTCCCGAAATTCGGGTTGTCGACCGTGCTATGACCGCACTTCTTGAACATGCCGAGACCATGCCAAAGCTGAATAACCTTAGTCTCGGGGCGAACGTCGAAAGAACTCAGCAAGTCATTCGCGGTGGAGATGAAAATTGCCTTCGCGTCGCCGATTTCCCGTGCGAACTTCAAGCTGTTCTCGTAGTATTCGAGTTCCGAAACCTTGCGTCGCTGGAGCCCGATTTTCACCACTGCATATTTCCCCTCCTGCTTGAGCACAGAGATGAGGTGCGCGTTGCTCGGAGACGGGCAATTAACGTTCTCGACGAAAACAACCTTGTCGACCACGGGGGCCTGCGAAACCTCTGCGTATATCTCGGGAATGCGTTCCTTGATATAGCACGCCTTCATGCGCTTGAGCACGGCGCGATAACCCTTCTTGCGATGCGCCTTCAAAAGATTCTCGAGCTCGAGGATGTCATCCATCGCCTCCCGGTACTTCTTTCCCTTCAGGTCCTTGAAGGGCCGCTCGAGGTAATACCGCTCAAGCAGCTCGACCTGCTTGTCTAGCCACTCGGACCAGTGGTCCGCAAACTCGGCGAGGGCCTTTCGCTCATCTGCGCTCAAATCTTGGTTCGGATCCCGCATATAGCTTTCTTGAAAAGACGAATTCAGCTTGGAAGCCCAGTTCACCCTGGCCCTCAAGCGGTCGTTCTTCTTATGGGCCTTCCAAGTGCGCCCCACTCCGTTTTTATTGATGTTTTTCAGAACAGCTTTCAAACTCATGGCGCTTATCTCCACTCCCGAGTCATCAGATTAGAACCGTCGTTAATCCCTCAAGTAAGCAATGAGGCGCTTGAACATTCCGGAAAGGCCAACCTGCGCCTCCCAGCCGAGCCTTTGCAACGAAGCAGTGTCGAGGGGAAGGTGATGCTCCGGCGGATACGGCGCATTCGGGTCGACCTCGATTCTCACCTCGCACACTCCCGAAGCATGTTCGCGGAGAACCATCTCGGCCATCTCCCTCACCGAAGAATACGTCGCCTCATTCGCAGCGTTGTATGCCCGGCCCGCTGCGCCGTTCAGCAACGCGGCGAAAATCGCCGTCACGGCGTCCGTCGTGTAAGAATACATGCGGGTGCTCTCACCCGTTGTCTTGAGCACGATGTCCTCGCCGTTCATCGCGGCGCGCGCAAACTGCATGAAAACGCGCTTGTCGTCGCGGGAAACCCCCGGACCAAACGTCTGAGCCAGCCGAACTATGCAGGCCTGAAGGTCATATTCCCGAGCGTAAGCACACGTGAGCAGCTCGGCCATCCGCTTCCCTTCGGGATAGCAGCTCCTGATGTTGAGCGGATTGACATACCCCACGTCTTGCTCGCCAAGCTTCCTCGTCAGACCGCGCCCGCTGTTTCCGTCCCCGTAAACCTCCATGCTTGAAACATAAACGAACGACTCGCAGCGAGACGCGCGAGCGAACTCGAGCATGTTCCGCGTGCCATCGACGATCGTCAAAGCCGTTTCCGCCGGATGGTTCATGAAGAAATCCGACGAAGTCGGGCAACCCGCGTGAATAACGAAATCACATGACAGGCTCGAGAAATCAAGGGTGGTCAGGTCGCCCACGACGAGCTCGAGTCCATCCTGCTCGCTATAACCTTCCAGCTTCTTCTCGAATTTGTCCGCATCACGGACGAGCGCCACGACCTTCACGCGATCCTCCGAAAGGCGGTTATGCTCGAGCAGGAGCCTGATGCAGCAGCCGCCGATCAGCCCAGTGCCCCCCGTGACGAAAACCGTTTTACCCGCAAGACGCGACCAGTCGATCGGCGCGTTTTGCGCAAGCTTAGAGTATTCCTCGTTCAAACTGAACAAACCAGCACCACCATCAACTTTTCCGCGGCTAAACGCCGAACACCTGAGAGTGTTCACGGGCGTCAACCAAAGCCCTGAACGTGTAAACATCAGAAGGGGTCGTGATTTTGATGTTCTCGAACGTCCCTTCCACCGTGCTAAGCTCG
>ERZ808037.1559-NODE-1559-length-14386-cov-36.180656_pt1 | contig 14386 bp, 8 predicted proteins | sample MGYA00380190_ERZ808037 | MGnify/ENA primary metagenome ERZ808037 (study PRJEB31490, sample SAMN06133399) | mouse gut metagenome | isolation source: J9 | host: mice | place: China: Chengdu | collected 2015-05 ... | reverse complement strand
GAAAGAGTAAACTCCACTTATGCAGAGGTAAATTCCACTGAATTGTCTAAAGGTGGAATTTAAAATTTTAATTTTCGTGGCAAAAATAACACCCTCTAAAATAGTAAAATATTGTCAGAAATATGATAAAATGAATAATAGATTTGTTGTCTGGATATAAAAATATGTACATTGAAAATATCATATGCTTCCGGTAAGGCTTTTCCACAATTATGATAAACAAAAAATATGATTTTTTAAGAAAAAAAGATTGTATTTTACAACAAAATTGTGTATAGTGATACTAAGTTTTGATTTTGAATAGATTGAGGAGGTGTACGCACTGCGATATAAGAAACCTATTTACGTCACCAGAAAAGACACCTTTTTAGCCAGTGATCAGATCATCCCTTATGGCGGCAGAATTTGTATTTCCTCCGAAACCAAAAGAAATGCGGCTGCGCTGAAGCTTTTAAGCGCATGTCTGCCCAAAGAGAAAAAATGACCCTGGCTGCAAACGGGTCTTAAAAACGAATGCCGCCCCCTCGGGCCATTCTTACTTCACAAAATGAGCATAATTGAAAAACCATTCCGAAAGAATATCATATCTTTCTTAAAGGTTTTCAATTATGCTCATTTATTTTTTTCGACAGTTTATTTTACATACCAGAAAGGAATCTATAGAATGCAAAAGAAAAATGAAAATGCCGAAATACCATACTGTTCCAGATACAGTGTTGACATTATCAAAATGATACGAAACAACAATATCGCTACCGGCAAAGACAGTCTTTCCGGTTATGACACATATTTTATGCTCGACTATTTCGACTTGCTGTTTCACCAGACATTAACCGGTGAGTCCAAACTCTACCGGGAGTTCTGGAACATCAGAGACAGTTATGAAAAAAAGACGCTTAATTATAAAGCCGCCTATAAAACGCTCAGCCTGTATGCAGGACAAAATGCAGGAAATGAAGATATTTTTAAAACACAGGATTGCCATGGGGAAAAATGTATTTCCGACGCCCCATTTCTGGGAATTATTCAGATCAATATTGTATACAACATATTTACCAAAGAACTGGACGTAGAAGACACGCTTTCCGCCTGCGAAAATAAAATCATGGAACATCTTCTCAACAATGATCTGGAAAAGCATCCCAAAACGTCCTGCAAAATGTTCCGCAGCAGTACCAGCGGCGATCTGTGTTTCGTGGTCAAAAGCGCTTCCATAGAACATATTTATAAGATTTCCGCTCTGATCAATCACCTGGTGATCCATTATAACGGTGACAGTTTTAAATTAAACACATACACCAACATCGGAATTGAATGCTGCCTGAATGATAAAGGGCAGTTCATGACCCTTCGCGACGATACCATCGATTTGAATAGAAACTGTGAATTTGCGCTGCGCATTACTTCGGATCATGAGTTCGCCAAAGTAATGATCGGCGAAATTCAAAAAGCAAATACACAGGCAATTGTTGTAAAACCCATGGAAGGTTTATTCGGCCGTTACGATTTTCTTCTTCAAATGCCGATGTGCAGCTTCGCACAGATCTATACCACATTATGCGCAAGCAAAATAACCGGAGGAAAAACGAAATCTGCCGATTCTGCAAATAAAAAAAGCGCACCATGGATTCAGTACCTCATAAGCGGCATTACGGACAACAAAGTGCAGATCATCAACGAGCGTGTCCTTGTTCCCTTATCGGAAACCCTGTTTATGCCCAGGGAGTTAAAAGATGTACCCGAGTCCGCTTACCAGAACCTTCAGAATACAGAAGACAAGCTGCGAAGCGCAGTCAAGAAGATCGGCAATACACTCAAAAATAACCTGAACAGATTTCAGGCAATGGAAGGCATTTTTATCGAAGAACGCCGCGTCTTCATCGATATCGGCAGAGAACTGTCCGAACTGATCAGCACTTACGTTCCGCAGGGAATAGAAAACGATTCTCATGTCAACTGGCAGATGCTGATCAGTGATCTCAAAGTTACTTTTATGTGCATCGATAAGTGGGCCGCAGCCTATGAAATGTGCAGTGATGACGCAGAACGGAAAGATATGCGCATCCATTTTCTCGATGATCTGCGTCTGGTAACGGATGCCATTAACCGTTATTACAAATTTCTGCAAAACGTCAATGCACAGACATGGCAGTCTCCATTATATGAAATCCAGACCCAGCTTGACGCTGAAAAAATGATGATCGCCTATCGGGAATTTCTATATGAATATTTCTTTGATTATAAAGAGCACTATAAAGACGACAAAGAACCGCGTCCCATGCTCTACCCGATCCTTTATCCCGATATGGCAATCGATATTGCATGCGCCATGGCCGTGTTTCAAAATATCAGAGGACTGGATTCCCGTCTTCTGATCTGCCGGGTGCCTTCTTTTGAATACTACGGCAGAATGTTTGATATGATCCCCTGGATCCTGCATGAAGCATCCCATTCCGTCAGAACACTGGACCGTCCGGCAAGAAACAATTATTTGATCTACACAGTCATGCATAACGTGTTTGACCAGCTGCTCTACAAATTTTTCAATAAATATTCCAATGATTTTGGCTACCATAAACTCGGTGCCTTGGAAAACGACATTTTAGCCGGCATAGCGGATACGGCCGTCAAAGAATTTGAAGCCTTCTGCCGCACCGGAAAAGACGATCCGGCCGGCCTGGAAATAAACTACCTGGAAACAAAGTTATTGGAATATCTGGAAAAAATATTCGATCAGAATATCGTACAGTCGGATAAAGGAGAAGATGCCGTCAATATCAGATCGATCCAGACGACACTGCTTCATTTTCTCGGCGTTATGGGCCTATTATATGGGGCAGATAATGATGCCGCGGATACGCTTGTCCTGGTCGAACAGTCCGCGGAAAACGCTGACGCTCTATGCAGTTTATTAAAACTGATCCATGATTCCTATTATGAGCAGATAACCGGCTCCGCACCTGCTCCGATGAAATGGCAGTTCATTATAAAGGATATCACCGAGTTTGAAGTCATACTGGAAAATGACCAGAAACTTCTGCGAAAGTTCGGTATCAAAAAAGACATTTTACGGGATTACTGCTTTACCATGCGTGAACTAAACCGGCTGCAGGGCGCATGGTCCAAACGCCGAAAAGACGACGCCAACGACGCCCTGCGAAATAGTTTATGGGAAAAATGCATACCGGATATCCGGTGGAAAATCAAAAAAGGATTTGAAGAGAATAAAGGATTTACCGAACTTTACCGGATTTTAAATATGGTATTTAACAGTGAAGAATCTTCCGATCATACCAATACCGCCAAGATTGGACAGATCTTTAATATCCTGCTGCAAGAAGAGGTGCACACGCTTGTCACAAGAGAAGTTACCATCTACAGAGAATCTTATGCCGATCTGTATATGGCGGCCGCCCTTGATTTTAGCGCATTCGGCTACTGCAGACAGATATCCCAGACGACAAGCGACGCTTCGAAAGAAAATCCCATGCAGTGGGCAAGCGCAGTCAATGTCAACAGATTCCGGGCCGTTTCTGCGATCCTGTCGGCAAAAGAGTGCACAGCAATTGAAAGCGGCAGCAACATCAAAGTCCCCATGGACGCCTTATTAAAAAACGGGAAAGCCTACTGTCATGCAACTCTGGAATGTATTACCAAATCAATCTTCCACAAAACAGGCGCTGCGGCTCCCCGAAATAATAAAAAGGAAAAAATAGAAGCTTTTTTCACCGCACTGCGCCAGAATATTGATACCATTTTCACCTATTTTACACAGGATGAACTTGTCGAAGAAGCCTTGGAAGACTCCCTGCTGTCAGTCTATCTGGAACCGGACGCCCATATAGATGAGGAACCTTCCTACGTATCGGCTGCCCGCCGCGAAGCAGTCAAAATATTTAAGGAAATTGAAAGAGAACTTCGCGAATACCGTCATGTCGTATACCGCATCAAGTGCTTTATTCAGTTGATCGACCTGACAGGGGAAAACGGGCAGATCATCATTCCCAAGAAAGAATTCGAGCACTTAAAAGCACTGTATGAAGAACATCTTCTCAACTGCCGCATTCTCAAGGATGATGAAGCATGTAAAAACATTGCAGACTATTATAATAATCCGCAGTCTGCCCTTGATAAAACACCCGAGATCATGTTGGAAGATACCATACACTTTATACAGACATACTATTACAGAAACCGCTTCAAGATCATGTCATCCGACGAGATAAAAGGAGAATTGGACGAATGAGCATAAAAATTTCCCACAAATTTTACGCAGATTCTCTGGAAGAAGTACTGCACTATGTAAGCAAAATCGGGGACGTCTACAAAAAAGACGATTCCCTGAAGCCTCTATGGTTCCGGGGACATGAATATTCCCATTACAATCTGGAACCCAATATTTTCAGGCAGGCCGCTTATCAGTACAATGCCGGAAAAACATACAGCAATAACCATCTGCGGGAAGATTACCGCTACCAGCACTTTATGTCCAGAAACTTTGACAAGACCGATTACCGCGAGCCTCATTCCGTTTTTGAATGGCAGGAGATCATGCAGCACTTTTTCTCCAAGACCCGCCTTATGGACTGGAGCGAATCCCTTCTTGTTGCACTGGAATTTGCCATGGAGGCTTTCCTGATCCCCTATAAAAATCTGGATATTTCTGAAAAAAGACGGAAACTGCAGCCGACCTTATGGATCCTGCAGCCGAATCAATTAAACGACAAAGTATACGACGCGCTTTTAGAAGGAAAAGACTTTCCTCTGCTCAAGCGCGTCGGACAGGGATTAAATGCCTTTACAAGAGCACGGATCGGCAATGAATTAAAGGCAAATAAAGATATCTACTTTTCTCTCCAGGATAAAAAAGAAGGAAATTACAGCAACATTGTCAGTCTGAGCGCTTTGGAAGAATTGAAACGCTCCTACACGGGACGGGAAACAGAAGCCGTCAAACGCCTGGAATTCAACCCTCTATTTTACCTGTTATTAAGAATATATACTGACGGTGTACCGGTAGAAGTCGGTACCGTGCCGCCTTTGGCAATCATCCATCCCTACCACAGTTATCGAATCCGTTCCCAAAAGGGCGTTTTTACAGTATTTCCATACTATATTCCCGGAAAAAAAGAAGACATGATCTCAAACATGAAGCTCAACTTTAATCCTATTGCCATGGAATATATGCCCAAATGCCAGGACTGCCTGTATGAAATCCAATTGACCAACCCCGGAAAAATCGCTGAGCAGATGCGCAAAATAGGCTGCAGGAGCAGTGATCTGTACCCTGACACACAGCGGGTAGCACAGGATATGGAAAATATGGATTTCTCGGTGTAAGGGACTCTGCCCCCATAAAAATGCAAAAACACCGGATTGCACAGTCCGTTTATTTTGTTCCGAACATCCTGTCCCCAGCGTCGCCTAAACCGGGACAGATATAAGCATGCTCGTTCAGACAGCGGTCTACATGTCCTACATAAATCTGAATATCCGGATGTGCCTTTTGCAGACGTTCCAATCCTTCCGGCGCTGCAATGATGCACATAAATTTGATCTGTTTCCCACCGTGCTGTTTGATAAAATTAACCGCTTCGGAAGCAGATCCGCCGGTAGCCAACATGGGATCCAGCACCACGATCGTTCTCTGATTGATGGGTTCCGGCAGTTTGCAGTAATATTCATGCGGCTCGTGCGTCTCAGGATCTCTGTAAAGTCCGATATGCCCTACTTTAGCGCTGGGAACCAATGCCAATATTCCGTTTACCATACCAAGACCTGCCCGCAGTATAGGCACCACGGCAAGCTTTTTCCCTGCAATTCTGGGGGTCATACACTTTTCTATCGGCGTCTGCACTTCCACATCTTCCAGCGGCAGATCTCTGAGCGCCTCATACCCCATCAAAATGGAAATCTCCTCGATGCATTGTCTGAACTCATTGGTACCTGTGTTAATATCCCTGATCTGCGAAATCTTATGCTGTATCAACGGGTGCTTCATAATAAAAATATTTTCCATCATTTGTCCTCTCTGCTGTTTTTATACTCTTATTTATCAATATAAGGGATTTTCATCGGACAAGTCAACTGTTTTTCATAAAGCGCTTCAGCCGAGCTTCCTTCCGACTTCACTCTCAAACATGATCCCGCCGATCTTTCTTTTTTCCTGCCCGTCTAAATCTGCTTTAAACATACCGTCTAACAGCAAAACCTGCTCTTCCCACTCAAACAGCCCCGCATGACAGCACTTATTCCTTCTTCTGGTACACTCGCCAAGCTTCTCTTCAAAGGCGCTCCACCATAACGCATCATAGCGTTCATACCCGGCCATCTCCATCCTCCGGCTAAGCTCCTCTTTATAATTTCTGAGGATCCAGCCAAACGTTCCCAGCATAAGTTTCCTGCTTTTTGCATCTTTCAGCAATACAGAACCCTGTCCGTTTCCCCCTATTCTGCATTCCGGCAATGCCTCTTTTAATCCTTTGGCAAAACAATCTTTTATCTGCAGTTCCAACGCCTTGCAAAAAAGAATTGCACAGCAGGAAGCATCCATCTGTTTATTGAGCCTGTAAACGGGGCCCAACAGGAAAAACAATTTCATGCCGAGAATGATGTTCGCTCTTACCTCTGCAGAGAAAACTTCCAGATCCTGCATCCCGGTAAAACCAAATTCTCCAAGCTGTTCTGTCGAAAGTTCCGTTTTCAGAAAGGTTTCATCTAATCCTTTTATAAAGCCGGCCGTATCCAGACTGTAATCTCCATCCCCTTCTTCCGATACGACTGTTGCAAAAGATGTAACGGGCGGCAGTCCTGCTGACGCCTTTAACAACGCCTCCTCCCGTTCCTGTTCCGGAATATCCCTGTCCAGTATGGACTTGATCTCTTTTATCGCATATGTATCCAGAATTTCTTTGGCCGTGCTGACACACTGTGATGCCTGCCATGTTTCTTCGTCGCCGATCACATACAGCCTGAATTTTGCCCGGGTCGCGGCAACATTGACAATATTTCTATTGACCCATTTCACAGCGCCTCCCGCCTCTGCGCTGTCGTCACAGCCAAGCAGAAATATGACCTCATCCGCTTCTTTTCCCTGAAAAGTATGTACGGTCCCGATCTTCTTTTTCTCATAATCAAGCATATACTCTTTTTTGATTTTCGTCTGCGGATGCATTCTGCAATAGCTTTCGATATATTTTTTTATCCCCGAAACAACCGTTGTAAACGGACTGATAATATAAAGACTTGGCTCCGGATTGTTCGAAAAAGCGGTCTCCAGCAATTCACAAACCTTTCTTCCCTGCTCTTTCACGAAGTGATCCTTACTGCCGTTTTCCTTCCCTTTCACCTGGATCCACTGAGAGTTCCCGCAGATAAACTTCGCGGCCTGCGCAGGCTTCGGAGACCTGGTCTGCTGCTTCATGATCCCGTTGTAGGAAATTTCATTTGAAATATCATACATAGGTGAGATACAGCGTCTATGCACCAACAGCGGACAGCCTGCCCAATCCGGATAATCCGAACCATTGTCCAGGTTTCCGATTTCTCCGGATCAAAGAGGTCTCCGACCTCCGTCAGCAGCGCTTTTAATTCCTCCGTATCCTCTGCAAGCGGCGTAAGATCTCCTAACATCCCCTTGGGAAGCTCCTTGGAAATATTCTCAACGGCAGCATTATTGCATGACGTAACAAGCATACTGTAATCATTGACTGCATCATTCTCTAAGCTGTACCAATGACGCGTATATTTTGAGTATGCGTTCTCCGCCTCACCCCCATGCAGAAAATCGTGTTTCCGGAATGCCTTATCCGGCTCGTCATACGCCGAAAGCAGAATCGCCCTTTCAACAATATTGCTCACTACTATTTCTTTTAACAAAGTCGTTTTACCGGTTCCCGGAGGTCCGTTAACGGAAAACACCCTGCCGTTTTCCCCATATAATGCGGACGTTCCCTTACCGATCGAAAGGTTAATGGCAATCTGCTGCATAAATGCGGGCATAAATCTGGAGGGCCACTTCCCAAGCGGTGCATTTTCAACCGATAAAATTTCACTGATCTGCCGCTTATATTCCTTACTGCCCTGCTTTTTCGGCGCCACCAGATCGATCCTGTCCTTCTCGTGCTCCGTTTCCTGCAAAACCGTTATATACGAAAGCAGTTCTTTTCCAAGATATCGATCATCCGAAAGCGCGCCGCTTCTTACCTGTTCCAAAACCAGTTTGATATCATCCGAAAAATAATCATGCGACAACCCTAAATAAGAATCTTCTTCTTTCTTGTTTTTTGCCTCTTCATCGGCAAACAGCTGAAAGCTGATCCCGTAGATTTCCTCATAGGAATCGTTTGTACTTCCCGTATTTTCTATGTTTCCTTTTATATAAGTTTCTTCAATCTTCTCATACAAAGTCCGGAGTGACTTCGGTGAAAATCTGCCTTCCGGCAGTGTCTTTTCAAGTGTTTCTACCGCCTCATGATACAGCCTGTCATCCAGAGATTCTGACAGATCTCCTTTGGCATGTTTAATCTGATTGAGCGCCCAGATGATCGTCGAAAGAGACAGCGAATACTTCAGATAATCGCCGGACGGAGAAAGCTGCAAACTTGCCCAGGCTATCTCATCGGTATTTTTCTCAGGACTCACACTGTCCTCTTCGGAGACCGGCAGGACCGCAGCTATGCAGCTGATACATTTTTCACGCTTTACTTTACCTATATAAACGGTAAAATTTCCCCACAGTTTCATTCCGCATTCTGCAGCTTCTTTGCAGGCAAGTTCGAATAAATCCGTTTCCAGGTTTTCCCCGGTGAACGTAATAAAGGTTTCGATCGTTTTAAGGTTGTTTCTGCCTTCTTTGATTTTAGCCCTGACATCTTTTTTACGTTTTTTAACCCGGTTTTGAATATCCCGGAAGTCCGGATATCTGTCTTGTGACAGGAATTCCAGGGCAAACCAATAGTCAAGGATTTTTTCGGAAAGTTGTTCTTTTTGGGTTTTCATAGGTGTGGGGAGGACTCCTTTTTGTTTATTTAGTAAAAATATGTATCAAAATCTTAATTTATCATATAATATTATATAATAGATTTTTGATCTCCATATATTTAGGATTCCTCAAAAATCTGTTGACTTTGTCGCGACATTTGTTATAATATAATTAACTCATCTAACATGTTTAGAAGGAGACTCCGGTTTTCGCATAGCGATTACCGGTTTTTATTTTATGCTTTTTTAAGTCCCCAATATTTTTGATAATCCTTTTCGTAATCTCGTTTTGCACTTAAGAAAAAAATCGGATAAGCTGTTATAAATACGACTTTCTTGTCACTTTTTTCCTCCAAAATTACTATAAAATCAATTTCTTCTTCTTGATAACGTAAGTAAATGCGATTTTTTTTATTTGAATGAATCTTTTCCCAATATTTAATTCGTGGATCTTTATTATTATACATTTTTATGACTAAGGCAATCCAATTAACTCTAACTGCGCGATATATGCATTTCTCACGTGCTTTACCATTTATAATAATAAAGTCCTTTTTTGTAATACAATTATTTTCACATAAACGGGATACAATATCATTATTACAAGGTAATATATCTATGCTCTTTTTAGATTCAATACTTGCTGTATGCCAAAATATTTCTGCCTTATACTCTAACCATTTTATCGGAACATATATTTCCCTTTTTCCAATTTGAGGTCTATTTTCCTTGGAGGCCATAGTCGTTTTAAAAATATTATGGCACTTATCCATAATATCTGCTACCTCAGTTAGTTCTTTAATATCTATAGGGATTAATTTACTCATTGTTATTTCCTCCCTACATTCTTGGTTGCCAAATAAACAAATTAAATTTTTGTTCATTTCTGGCTGTATTCCTGTCTAAGTTACATTTCTTCTGCAATTCCTCAACAAATGAGACTTTTCCCTGATTGGCACTAGGTTCTACCCCTAACTGCCTGTAATAAAATGCAATTGCTCCATTAATCAAATCAGCTAATTGCAAAATTTCAGATTCCTTTGAATTAATTTGAACAATCTGTTGGATCACTTCCTGCCTAAAATCATATTTATTGTTACACAATACCTCTTTTAATTTTTCTACTCGTTTTCCACCTTTAGTGTCTTTGATATCCACCAATATCTGATACTCATTAGCAGGATTAATAATGGGATCCAACATTAAAAAATACATTTTATAATACCACAAATCGTTATCACCCTTATTGTATTTTTCGTGATCTAAGCGATCTTTCCCTGTTGCAACCAGTCCCCTATAGCATAAATCAGTATTATTCCAAAAATAAGCCAACAACTCTAAATAGAAATCTATTTTTGAATCAGATACCTTTGTCCACTTAATTTCAAATCTGCTGTCTAATCCATATTTCAATTTGATTTCTCTAATATTATCAAAAATTCTTTTTTTTTGCTCTTTGGGACATGAAATTGCACCCAAAATCATAACCGAAGAAATATCATTTTTTAAATGGCAACTTTCATCACAATATATGTTATATTTCATAGATTACTCCTTCATAATGAACCACCGCAAGTAGTTATTCCTTTAAATGCTTCCGCCTTTAAGCTTTTCAATTCAAATTCCGTCTCTTCTTGAATTGCTTTCCAAAGCTTCAGCGCCTCCTGCTCATATATTTTTTCTTTTCCATTTTCATATATTCCCATATACGCTTTGGCCAAATTTCGGAGAGTAAAATAATAATATTTATCTATTTCTTTCAATTTTTCATACAATTCCTTCGCTTTTTCCGAGTAATTTGCAGACTTTTTATAATCTATTTTCTTACTCTCTTCCAGATAAAACCTTCCTAATTCCCGCAAAATACTGGCATAGGAAACCGTTCCTTTTATATTAATATATTGCGTTTCCACCGATATTATTGTCTTTTCAAAAGAATCCTGCAAACATTCTTTTATGGATTCTTTTTCATCGTTTTTATAGCGTAATAACGGCAGTAATATCCTGGCTTTTTGCGCATAAATATACGGATGTGTTGAAGTTTCTTCTATTTTAGAAAAATACTTCGTTACTTCTTTCAAATTATAATTCTGACTGGGTCTCCTTTTTCTGTTGGTTACGACTCCAACGTTAAAATGTATATATGCCTCAAAAGCCTCTAAAATCGCCAGCTCATCAATAATATTATTGGGTTGCCATTCTTTTAATATATTATCAATCTGCGGACTTTTCTCTCTACGCTCCGCTAATTTATTCTTCTTTAAAGATAAATCACGCTTATATTCCTGTATTTTTTCCTGCTTAGCTATATATTCAATTTTATTAGGCTCAAATTTTATTAAAAGATACGTTTTAGCAAAATCATTGATTTGAACCTCTTCCCTCTGCTCTTCTAAAATTAAGCCTGTCGTTAACGCATTTACTACCTGATCAACAAGACTCATATCCGCACCGCTTAATTTCATTAAAGAATATTTATCTATAGGCTCATCATACATAACTAACGTCTGCAGTATTCTTTCAACAGCAGCATCATCCCTTTCAAATTTACTATATATTTCATCAAAAGAATTTTTTGACATAAAACTGGCTATATTACTTACCGTTTCAGAACCAATAGAATTTAATTCTTTTTCTATAACAGAAATATCTATTCCATGGTTTATTCTATGTAATGACAACACTAAAACCAAAGTGTTCCCTTTACTCAGTCTGACTAATTGCTTCTTTTTTTCTTCGGACAAGTTTACTGATATTGCATTTTCCTCTAGATATTTATTGATAAAATCACAGCCATCCAGTTCTTTGAACATTTTTATCTGCAACTGGTAATTCGTGCTAATATGCTCTTCATTTCGAGATGTTAAGACATACTGAATATTATTATTTGATTCATAAATAATAAAATCATTTATTTTTGCTTTTTCTTCTTGTGAGAGCGTTTCAAAATTATCAATAACGATCAATCCCTTTTTATCATAATTTACAAGATCCTCTGTTCCTAAATAATTTTTTATTTCCCTCTTAATATCACTCAAAGAACTGATCTGAATTTTTATCTTATATTTATTAATCTTTCCGTTATTTTCATCGATATCTAAAACCTCCTCTTTCGCAGAAAAGAAAAGAATAAAATCAAACCATCTATTGTCCTGCAGTTTTTTGTTGTTATAGTCTCTGATCAACTGCATGATCACTTCTGTAATCAGGGCAGTTTTCCCCATACCTCCAAATCCCGTGATCAATATATAATGCATTCTTCCCATACCTAACTCATTCCCAGTAAGATATGTTTTTATTGTTGAAATTTCTTCTGTCCTACACACAAATTTACTTTTTTGCTTCGGCAGTTCAGATAAATTATTTACTATTCTAATAGGATTGTTTATCGAAACGGAAAGATTATCCAACTCTTTTTGCAATTCATCCTTTGACGCAAACCAAAAATATTTTTCTTCTATGAAATCCTTTAATATTGTAATGAATTTATCCGTTTCCTTATAATTATAATCGCTAATATTAGCTCCCGGATGCGCCAAATTGTTTCTGACACTTCTATACTGCTCTGCCAAGTACATATATTCCTCTCGACTGGCAAATCGTTGAACCATATCTGAAAAAAGTTCCGCACAGAAAATATAGGTAATCGATATCAATTCCGATATCAGAATAAAGGCTTCTCCTTTTTCTTCTTTTATTTTGACCGGTTCCCCCTTTTTACGTGTATCATTTACCTCATTAAGTAATTTATATATTTTTCTGATTTCTCCTTCTCTAGACAAATTTTCCAGATATTTTTCGATACGACCGCTTAATATAGTTGAACCTCCGTTAAATGTACTTTTTTTATTCATAATTGCTTCACGATATTTTTCAACAGTATCATACTTTTGGATAATTATTTCCGCAATATAGCTGCGAAATCCAACTTCAAAATATTTTACTGCCGTATCTAATGACTTTACTTCCTCATTTGACAAATACATCTCCTGTTCTCCTTTACAGTCTTAATCGTCAAAATAATTTTTTTCGACATTTTTCTTTTCTCATTATATCAAAATATCATTTATATGTCTCTTAAAATTCTGTGCATTTTTTGCCTGAAATCATGTCATTTTTGCCAAAAGCTTTGCTTTTTAAGATCCACCTACATCATTCTACTTTTGTTATATAAAGCATTTGTCAAAAACAGATAAAAACTTGTCAAAATTAACCTTGAGCAAGTCTGGAAAAGAAATTCTGCATAGCCTATAATATTAATAGTCAATTGTAAACTGTAAAAAAACACTTATTACGATTCATTTCAAGTCCGCAAAAGCCGGCATAGGGTATAAACATGAAAGAAAAAATAATATGTTCCATTGACGAGCTCATTAAAGAAATAAAGAATTTGAAGAAAGTATATGGTAAACAGCCAATTTGGTTTCGGGGCCAGGAGAACACAGAGTGGCATTTGATTCCTTCGATACAAAGAGGCGATTTATATCAAAAAGAAACTTTTATTACAAATGATTTCTATATCTATGTAAATCAAATAGAAGACAATATGCCTGCTAAAACCAATTACTCTGCATGGATGTCATTAATGCAGCATTATGGACTGCCTACAAGAATCTTGGACTGGAGCAGTTCTCCATTAATAGCATGTTATTTTGCATTAGAAAAAAATAGAAAAAGAAAGAATGATGCCTGTATCTGGGTACTTATTCCAAGACGTGTAAATATACAGGAAGGATTTGGAGGCTGCGTTTATCCAATAGATGCATATACAGTACAGCAAATGCTGATCCCCGCATTTAAATCCAATTATGAGTTAGAAGATAAATTCAAAGAAAAAATTATTGCATGTCATTCAGTGGAAAAAAATTTGAGAATGTATTCTCAACAGTCGTCATTTACTGTCCATAATTCTGAAAAGCGATTAGAAAATATCTGTGATTCAAAAACATTATTCAAATTTGTAATTCCTTATAAATGTAAGCAGGCATTTTATGAGAGCGTGAATATTTTGGGGATTTCGACAAGTTTTATTTATCCTGATATGGAGCATGTGTCAAAGGATATTATTCATAAATATAGTTAGTTGAACTTATGTATTTCGGAAAATGGAAAAATGCCGAAACAAAAGTATCAGCTACGCGGACATGCAATATGAAAACTAAGAGATAAAGCAATTTAAAATTTTCAGAAATAGCAGGGTGGTTAAACCGTGCATAACGCACTATTGATCCCATCATAGATTCAGAAGATGAAATGCTTATACGTATCGCTCTTACAACACGCTGATATCCTGCCTGCACAGTAGTGTAAAATAGTTTGTGTCTTTAGAAAAAAATACCTCTTTTTTGGTAAGAATCAGATATGACAATTCTTATCGAAAAGGAGTATTTTTATGCCAGCAACA
>ERZ808037.1558-NODE-1558-length-14389-cov-6.993921_pt1 | contig 14389 bp, 14 predicted proteins | sample MGYA00380190_ERZ808037 | MGnify/ENA primary metagenome ERZ808037 (study PRJEB31490, sample SAMN06133399) | mouse gut metagenome | isolation source: J9 | host: mice | place: China: Chengdu | collected 2015-05 ... | reverse complement strand
ACCGGCTACCGCATTTCACCGCGGTTGCCGGTTCTTTTTTCTCCCTTGCTGGTATGTCCCTATTTGACGCTTACAGATGTAAATCGACCCTCCAAGCGCAGTTTTAAAAGTCTTATTCCATTCAATAGCTACAGGAGGGACTCGAACTCATTTGAAATTAAAACAGTATCTGTACCATATGCCGCCCCTGGCCGGCCAGCTGACCAGGGGTGGCTTTTCATTACATTAAAGAGGATGAAGGGAGAAATTAGCTTGAAACGATTTTATATCTATAGAGACGGGATACAGTTGGGAAGCACCGTTTCAAAAGAAAGCGCAGCGGAGCGGTGAACTCAGGAGCTGCCCGCTGTTCTCTTTAGATGCGGTTTATAGGATGCTGGGCGGCTGAAGCGACGCACCGGCCTTTGTCCGCACGGCCCCGTCCTCCAGGGCGGGCGATTTTCTGCCCACAAGGGCGATATAGTTTGTCACCCCGGAGAATTTCCTATAGTGGGCCATCAGGCTGTCAAACGCCTTTGGTTCATTGACAGCCTGATGAATGTGTAGGCCGCTTCACCGAATGGCGCAGCCGCATTGCCTCTAACAGATCCATTTTGCTGTCTCCTTTTCTTCACAAGATTTGAGTAGGATGCTCTGATTCCCCGCGGCTTCCTCTGTCCGGCAGCCGCTTCATGACTGCTCTTGCGTGGGTGAGCATTTCGATCAATCTGTCCATGACCTCCACATCGGCGTCAAAATAGTAATAGTTTTTGGTTCCTTTCTTTCGCAGTTTTAGGATTCCGGCGCCCCTCAGTATTTTGATGTGGTGAGAAACCGCGGGGCGGGACAGGTTTATCTGTTCCGTGATCGCGCCCACACGTACTCCTCCGCATTGTCCCATCCGCATCATTTCCAGAATGAGATGCTGACGGTTTTCATCCCCTAAGGCGAGCAAAACCTGCTGGCAACGTTCAAATTCTCCAGCCAAGGTGTTGATATCTTCCATGAACGCCGGCATGGACATCCCTCCCATTGGTTGATCAGCTCAAACCATTATACCATTGTTTTGAACAAATGCCACAGACCGGGAGATCAAAGAGCTGGCGCCCGCGGTGGACGGCTTTTTGTCTCCAATTCTGTGGGGAAAACGTCCTTTGCCGCCGTCAGCTTCATCATCGAAATAGGGGCTTTGGTTCTATCTTATAATATGATTGCTACGGCCAGCAACGCAATAGACATCTGGACTATATAATTAATAACTCCATACTTAAAGTAATGCTTTACTCCCCATGATATCTTCCCACCATATTCATCTTCCAACCCGGTCTCCTCAATTTTTCCAGATAGAATAAATCCAGCTGAGGCAGACCACATGAACAGTGAGCTTCCGGCGCAAATCGCTGCCGCATAGGCAACTGCAATCCAGTCGGACTGCGCCTGTAGCGGCCCGGAGCACAGCTCGGTTATAACCGGCATCATGGCCGCGGCGGCAGGTCCAGCGCCAAACACACCCGCTACAAGAGAGGTAATCACCATAATCGCCATCACCAACAGCTTTGGTTCCTTGATGCCGCTTCGCAGAGATGCCGCCACCACATTCAAAATGCCCATTTGGCCGATCACCTGCGCCAAAAACAGAAAAGAGGCAATGGTGAGCACCGGCTTGAGATCCATCTGCTGCTTGACCTTGAGGCCTTTTACTGAGCAGACTGCCATCGCGGCAGCGTACCCCAATACTGCAATAATTTCCGGCGGGATCATGTCTTGAGGAATGAAGCTCCATGCTAAAAACATCCCTCCGAACACAGCCCCAAGCCAGCCCAAAGCATCGACGCGAACCGCGCTGTTTTTATACTGACTTTTGAGGTTGGCCACCGCCAGGCGGCGCATCCCCCGGTCACCATCCGTCCCCCTAACCGCCGCGCCCCATACTGCCAGCAGGACGACAGAGGTGAACGCAAACAGAGGAAAGGCGTGCGTCAGATAGCTCAGGAAGCTCGTGATCCCGCTGGTCATAATGACAATGGCCGGAAAATCCCCCACCGGTGAGGCCGCACCGCCGGTATTGGACAGGGCCAGTAGCGCCGCAAAAAACAGGTACACATACCGCCGATTTGCATCTAACGTTTTCAGCAGCACAAATACGACAGGCAGGATCATCATAACCGCCGTAATATTGTTTAAACAGGACGAGATGAGAAACATCATGCCGCCAAACATTGTCAGGCACAGGCTTTTCTTCCCCTGTGAAAGCTCGGCAAGCCTGACGGCCAAACGCTGCATGAGCCCGGTTTCGGCAATGAGATTTGTGAACAACTCCATCATGATCAGGATAATCAGCACGTCATACGAGTAGTTTTTCATCACTTGTTTGATAGGAACGCCGCACAATACCGCCACAGCGCTCCCTGAGATAAACAGTGCGGCGATTAAAATCAGGGAGGCACTTTTCCTCACGCCCTTCGGAACACCCACCTGCCCCCGGCGGAGCGTATGCTCCGCCGGGGCCGCGCAATCCACTGCCACGGTATTCATTGGCCATCCCTCCATATTGTATCTAAGTTCTGCTGACTGAGCTCCATCCAGTTAGGGTAGCGGGCTGCGCCGTCCAGCTCCACATACGGAAGAAATACCTTTTTCCCATGGAAGCCGCTGTAGTGCTCCGCCATCCGATATGTTTCCGGCAGCACCATGGCCCGGTTTCCTGCTAAATACCCGCATACTGCAAGCATCCCGTTTGCAGGGAAAAAAGCATCTGGAAAATAGGGCTCCTCCAGTATCACAGCCTTGAGCCCCCGGGGAAGATTGCTGCCCAGCCGCCCCTTTGCGTCTTGCTCCATATTGCAGGGGACGGCAATCATGACCTCAGCGCACCCTTCCGATAGCCCGGCTATTCCATCGGCCAGAGCTATCTCTGGGGTAAGCAGCATGAATTTTTGCTTTCCGGAGTCGAGCAGCCAACGGCAAATCCGCTTAATCCGTCCGTCTATTCCCGCAGCGGGCAGGGGCATCACTGCCCCCACCCGCTGCGCAACCTCCGCGCTATCGCAGACCTCCGACAGGTTGCGCGCCAGCTCAAACTGCCCGATCTCCTGCGCCGTTTTCAGAATATCCACGCAGTATCCCCCCCTTCCGCATCCTCATGTGCGCAATCAGCATGGAGATCACCGCAATCTCCTCCGGCGACGCATTCAAGATGTCCAAAAAGCCCGTGCCCGCCTCGCCGTACAGCGCATTATACATGGTCTGCGCCTCCAGGCCCAAAACAGGGCTTGCAAATCTGGCAAAGTTAGTGTTCATCTTAAATGTCCTCCTTCATGAGATCTATAAGCTGTACCGCCAGGATCTGAATTTCGGGCGGCGCACCACAAATGATATCCGCCGCTGCTCCTGCCGTGTCCTCATCCCGGAACACCTGCAGCAGCAGCTCCCAGTCACCTCGCTCCAGCTCGACGCGCAGCACCCCTTTACGCTCATGGGGCGGCACGGGCCTGCCCGGCACAGGGGGCGGGCCCTCCCGCCGTCTTTGGGAAAATCCATTCTGGTTCAATATTCTCATGCCTGCGCTCCTCCTTTTTAGCTGTGTCATGATGGATGGGTTCTGTTGCGCGGGCGCGCCGCCTCACGCCGCCTCCCTTCCTGTGGTGCGCCCCGCTGTCTGGCTACCGACCGTGATAACTTCATCACACCGTTCCAGCACTCTTTTGTCATGGGAAATATAGATGATACCAGCCTCACAGGCCGCCGCGTGGCGCTCCAGGTTGGTAAGCACAGCGTTGGCAGTGTGCTCGTCCAAATTGGCCGTGCTCTCGTCAAATATGTACAGCTTGGGCCTGCACAGGAAAGCTCGGGCCAGGGACAGCCGTTGCCGCTGACCGCCGGACAGGTTTGCCGCCCCTTCATTCACCAGATAATCCAGCGCGTCCTCCGGCGTCCTGCACACCGCCCCCTCATAGTCCCCCACCAGGCGCGCCTTGTCCAGCGCATCCAGCAGCACTTCGTCGGGGGGCGGACTGTCAAGTCCATAGAGCAGGTTTTCCCGGATGGTTCCGGAAAAGAAGAACGTGCTCTGTGGGGTGTAGTATAAAAGCGACGTCAGCTCCTGCTGGCTATAGGACTCTATGCTCCGCCCGAACAGCATCACTTCGCCCTCTACATAGGGATAATAACGGGTCAGGCAGCGGATTAGGGTAGTCTTTCCTGCGCCCGATGCCCCCTGCAGGGCTACCTTTTTGGCGCACGGGATCGTCAGCCGCGGATACTTGGCAAGGGGCTTATCCTTCTCCGGATTGGTAATCAAAACGCCTTTCAGCTGAATGAACCGGTTGGACAAACCTTCCCCACTGGATTTCCGGTCAAAAACCTCGTCTTGCTTACAGGCGATCACCTCCAACAGCCCTTTCGCCTTGACCATGGACGAGGCCGTCTCATCCATAAACCGGTAGATCTCATCGATGGGCTTGATCAGCTGTTGGAATAGCAGATACACCGTCATAACCGATCCAGCAGCCATCTCTCCCTTCAGCGTCAACAGCAGCGACAGGAGGAGGAGTACCACCTGAAACCCAACCTTGACGGCCTGTTTGAGGCAGTCGAACACCCCCATATCCCGGTGATGCTTGCGCTCGCTTTTACTGACGCCAACTATGACCGGGCGAAGCCGCTTCCGCTCATGCTGCTCCGCGCTCATGGACCGAATCAGTTCCAAGTTGGCAATGGACTGGCAGATTTGACCATTCAGCGCATTTTTCTGTCCCACTATAGTTTCCCGGATCCCATTTTGAGATCGAATTTGGAGCACAGAAATTGCCACGGAAGACAGCAGGTAGAGCAGCACAACTACCGCCAAAAGCCCCGGCGCATTCAATACCACCTGTGCGATTGTGCATACGGCAACCAGTACAGCCGCCAGCACATCGCTGCACAGAGTCTTGATCAACTGGCTGAGCCCGGCCACGCCCTGATTCATCTGCGCCGTCCGCTCCCCGCTGGCGCAGGAAGCGTAGTACGCTGCTGGCATTTTCAGGAGCTTTTCCACCATATTTTCCTGTAGATCCGCCTCATGCGCTGCGATAATGCAGTCCAACAATGTCCGGCGCAGGACTGAGCAGCATTCCGTCAAAAGATAGACCACCCCAAGCTGTGCGACTGCCAGAGCGCCTTGATTCCATGTTTCAAATGCTCCAACAGAAATGTCAGTGCCCAACTTTCCCAACATAACCGGCCATTTTGCCGAAAGGAGCGCCCCAAAGAGCGCCAGGACAATCGGCCCTGCTAATGTTAGGCGAGTTTTCCTGCTCACAACAGAGTTTATTTTTTCCATCGTAAATTCCTCCTTTACAGGCTTCTCATATTATGGCTTGTCTGCTTCCTGCCTCTGCATCTTATTATAGTCATTTTTTGCTGCATTTCCAGGAAACAAAAGAGGAGTTTTGCTAAGTACATGATCACTTTTTCGCAATTTATTAGGAAAAATGCTAACAGGGTACAAAAAGAACAAACCGCTGCCTGACAGCGGTTTGTTCTTTGAGATCTCCCCCCCAGCGGGGGCGAATGCTATATAATACATTTATCTATCTACTGTATAAAACGGATTGTGTTTCAAAGTATCCACTATTGTTTCGTCAAGGGTGAAGCACTCAGGCATCAAATATGGTTCAAAGGTGGCAAATACATTGCTCAGCCCCTCCCCTGTAAGAAGGGATTTCATGACTCGGAAAATTCCATTATGTGTGACCACCGCAATCGTCCTGTCTGGCCTGTACACATCCAGCAAAAAGCTTGAAACCCGTTGGATTAATGGCCTATAAGCCTCCCCTTGAGGCGGAGTATAATAGAAGTCCATCATTCCATTTTGGAATGCCTCACTGTATTGACGGTGGACGACCGCCTTGCTCATCCCCTCCCACTCCCCCAAGCGCCGCTCCACTAACCTACCGTCAGTCAAAACCTTGAGGTGACAATCACCAATTGCCTGGGCTGTCTCCAGGGCCCTGCGGAGCGGGGATGAGTAGAGCTCGGCGCAACCCTCCTGTAGAATCGCGTTGCGTACCTGCTCCACCCGCACTGCGTCAATTTCGTCTGCGGGAATGTCCATACTGCCCATAAATATTCCCTTTTTGTTATATGCGGTCGGCGCATGCCGGATGATTATAACTTTTGATGGCATATTGTTCACTCTTGCCCCGCTTTAAATGCAGGTGTATGGCTGCTGCAAAAATTCAATTGACGCGTCAAATACCTGTTCAATTTCTTCAAACAGGGAATGAGACGCATTATAGTACCGAAGCTCAATATGATTTTCCCTGCAGAAGTCCTCGTTATACTTTGTATTCAATATGACATCCTGTCTACCGCCGAGAACCAGGATTCGCTGCGCATAACGCTTAAATAGGTCAGGGGAAAAGTCTTTGCATTCCTCTATCATTTTCAGCCCGAAGCGGAAGCTCTTTACTCCGACTACTGCGTATCCAGTGGACTTCATGCTCCCGTCCTTAAACTCTCTAACTATGTCCTTGCCAAAAATCGAGTTTGGGTTTAAGAAGCAGCTTTCCAGGGGATACAGGCACGGGCTATACAGCACCATCCTGGTTGGCTTAACCGAAGGGTTCTGGGCCAGGAAACTGCACAGTACGGTAGCGCCGTAGGAAAACGCCAAAAAGCTCACATCTTTTCCCGCCAAAACCTCGTGCTCAAATACCCGCTTCAACTCGTCAGTGCTTTTGGACAGGCACACGTCATAGTCGTTTCCTCCGCTGTCACCATGGCCGGAAAAATCAAACAACACAACCTTATGGCCCAGCTTCATCAGTTTCCCGGCCAAGTCCTGAAAATAAGAGTCCTCCGGAGTTCTCCCCTTCCTACAGCCGGTGATCCCATGGCAGAATACAATAGTGGATTTTGCATCCTGAGGTGTGTACGTCTCCACACAAATTTCTTCGTTCTCCTGATTCATGATGGTTTTGATTTCACTCATGGTAGCCTCTCCTCCTGTATTTTAAATTTCAATAAACCCGTCATAGCTCAGGCTGGCAATTTGCCTCAGCTCCGTATCAACTTCGGCACCGCACTCAGCCAGAATGCGCTCCACATGGGATGCTCCGTCTCCGTGACCGGCAGGCAACGTCCTAATCCCCTTCCCCGTCAGTCCGCGCACATCCTCGTCTGTTTCAATTTTCACGCTGTTGATATACAACGCACTGTGGCGGTAAGAAATTCTCGCCGAGGGAATACAAGCGCCAAAGCCATGGGGCGTCAGCCAGGGCAGCGGCGTATACTTCTGGACGGGCCTGATGATGTACATCGCTTCCCGCGGCCGGGTCAGCAGTATGCTCCGGTCGCTTTTCCACGCGCATCCAATTGCAACACTGGAGGGAGAGGGCATCCCATAGTGAGGTACAAACAGCAGCTCCTCCTCAATGAGGTCACCAAACGCCAAGTCCGCAATGTTACTCATTCGGGTGCGGTTGACGGTCTCCAGGCCAACGGCTATCTCAGCAAAGTGTTCTGCGTCAGCTCCGGTTAAATAGCGAAGGTAGCGGCCGCCGGCATCCGAACTGGACACCACTTTTATTTTATCATAATACCACACACCCGGCACAGGATAAAGGGATTTTCCCTTGATGCTTCTTTTGTATTCATCTGCCGACGCGTGCATCACCACACACTGACGTCCATCAGGCAGAGAGCACAGGGAAATAAAATGGTTTCCCCGCTCAAAGTTCCAATGATACCCTGTGTCTCCAATCCGCTTCTTGGCTTGGCCGACCCGGTCAACGAAATACTCCCGTGTTATCCTGTCCCTGAGGGAAAACACCGACACCCCGCACGAATTTACAGTGGAATCCACCGGGATAAAGGGAATTCTGCTCTCCCAGTGCGCAAACATACCGGTAAAAAAGCCGCCCCGCATTCGTATGGCGTTATTGGCCAACCCCAGATCCGGCATCGCCGTTATTTCAACGGCTGCCTCTTGCCCCGTTTCCTTTTGAATGGCGTATGCGATCAATTCTTCCGTCCGTTTCAGCTCGGGGAGAATCGCGGCTTGTGTGGCGTCGTTTAAGGAATGATTAATCATAGGTTCACCCTTCTAACAGTTCGCCCTGAAGCAGATGGTAGGTTTCCCGGTATGATGCGTCCTTTTCAATGACCTGCTCATAGGGCTCCAGCGCTTGAAGCGCCTTCTGTGCGCTCTCCCTGTCATCTAAACGATAATAGTAGAATTTCGTGCGAATCAGATAACTGTGTATGATGGCTCGCTCAAAGTTTGTCTGCCTCGCAAGCTCCAGCGCCTTGTCCAACAGGGCATCGACTTCGGCCGCAATGTCAGAGCGTTTGCCCTTATCGGTTTCGTGCTTTGCCAGCGAATACAGGCACTCGCTATGCCACCGCAGACTGGCACAGTAATCATGATATGTCTGCTCATCCCAGGAGATCTCTCCGCCATCCTGAATCAGTCTGGCAATCTCCGCTTCATACTCCGAAAAGCGGCGTTCGGCATCCACATAGCTGTCCATGGAAAAGGCATACAGCGCTCTTATGTATTTGTACTTCAACCGATCCAGCACAGAAATATCCTGTGCCGTCTTTTGCAGCTCGTCCAACCTGCTGAAGCACTCCTCAATGCCCTCCTGGGATTTTGTCTTGCAGGCAACGTTACAATGGTACATCAGGGAGGTAAACTCTCCCACCGGATTCCTCAATATTTGGGCGGCACGTGCGCGCCTGTAATGAACGCTGTCCTCCCCCTGCCCGCTGATCCCTCTGGTGTAGAAGTAATACCTGGTGTTTTCAGAAACGGTATAAAACTCCTGCCACATCCTCTCGCACTCGCAAAAGTCCAGCAGCCTTTCTATGTTGTCAATATCTCTGTTTTCGTCCAGCTGATCCAATCGGCCAAAGTCACGATAGCATAAGCCCATGTCTTTGGTAAGTTCGATGTAGTGATCCAGCCAACGCCTGATAATGTCCTCGTACCGTGAACGGTTTTTCTTCAACTCACTGTCCATAATAGGCTGCATCATGGACAGCGAGAATTTCGCCTTCCCATCGGAGTACTCGCAGTCCAGCAAGTACAAATCACGGCATTTGGCGATGGATTGGGCTAACGCGGAATTCTCCTGTGGGTTCCCATCCGAATCAATGCTGCCAAGCCCCGATATCGGACTTAGCACCTTCAGCGGGACGGGCACCGCAAACAGGGACAGGGCGGCCAACAATGTGCGGTCGTTATCCGCTAAGTCCTCGAAGGATCTCTCCAATGCGATCTCATATGAGCCAGAAACCAGCTCAGGGAGATGATAGGTCCTTATTTTCTCAAAGCTAATCCCCTCAAGGAGCTTTCCTGCCGCAGAAGTCAGGCCATGCAGCATAAATTTCAGGTTTCCTTCGCCTAACGTGTAGACATATCTGGTAAGCTCAGGCCAACTGGTCATGGCTGTCAGGATATCATTTTGTGACTCCCCCAGCTTGGTGGCGAGCTTTTCCCACTCGTTGTACGTAAACTTGTTCACTGTGATTTCACGAAAATGCCCCGTGTGCTGGCGCATACCTTTAAAGCTGCTGAACCGTGTATCGCTTGTCACAATGACAAGATCGTCCCTGGGTGCGGAATTCACCAGAAGCTCCAAAATCTCCCGTTGCTCCGAAGCACAAATCGTTTCAAAGCCATCAATCACAATGACGGCCTTCTCTCTCGAAAGACAGTTTACCGCATATTTCACTTTTTCATTGTTAGACAAATTGGCCGCATTGGAATAATGAAACGCATTTAAAATATTGGTCAGCACATCATTAAAGGTGAGGCTGGACTTGCTGGTGGAGCTGCACCAAATCGCATAGCGGCAATCGTTGGCAGGATCGCGGAGATAGCTGGCCGCAGCGGCGCCAGCAATAAAGGATTTCCCGGTTCCGGGAAATCCACTGAGAAACAGGATCTGTTCCTCAGCGGCGCCTTTTTTGATCTCAGCCAAATAGCGGCTGCGAATAACCATATTGCCATGCGCCCACTGTGGAATATTGGAGTAACCTTCGGCAGGATGATTCTCTCCATTATCTTCCTCAGGCTCTGATTCAAAATAAGGGGACAAGAATTTGTCAATGGTGTCCTCGTCGGCTTCCGAATTTTTATCGGCGCGAGCACAGGAAAGCAAAAAATTGGACAGCATACGTTTAAAAACGGTTCTATCAATTTCCTCCGCCGCTTTACATTCTTCAATCAAAACCATTACGACCGTTTTCGCTTCCACCCACGAAAAACCGCGCTCTCCACGTCCGATGCGCTCTAAGCTTTTCTCGCCCAGCTTGATGTCAGCCTGCTCAAATGCGTTGACAATGTCTCCTGTGATGTCTTTTACTGTTTTCCCTAAAAATTCCGCCACATAGTTTCGAAGGGTTCTATAACTCATGGCAATCATTCTATGATACCCTGATTGCTCCTTTATCTGCTTCGTGTTCATTTTCTGCCCTCCAATACAACTATTTGTAAGATAGCGTTGTAGGAATTATACCACAGCAGCAATCCGACTTGCTACCCCAGCGTTTGGGCATTTCCCCATTCACGGTTGGGCTTGGCATATCAATCGTTAGGTTTTTTCCTAAACTCTGCATTTTAACTTCAACAACTGTCTGAGCGGCGTTTGATCACCCTTGCCGGTACGCCAACAGCCACCGAATACGGAGGAATGGACCTTGTAACAACTGCGCCCGCGCCAATTACGCTGCCCGCGCCGATGCTGACGCCGGGCATAATCACAGTGTTCGCTCCAATCCACACATCGTTGCCAATATTGATCGGCTCAATTTTGTGTCCCTGATCCCGTATTAAAAGGTTGACATCTCTATAATTGTGCATTCCACTGTTGATCACGACATTTGGCCCGATGAGAACGTCATCCCCTATCGTGATTTCGGCCCGGGCTGTGATATTAACTCCCCTATTGATAAAAACGTTGTATCCGATGGTTACCCGGTAAGGATAGGAAATCGTAGTATAGGGCAGCACATACAGCTTCCCACCGCATTGTTTCACCGAGTTTTCAAAAAACCAGTTTCGTACAGCCATATCGGCCTCAGAGGCCGACAGCACGGATATTTTTTGCTGTAGTTCATGCCATCGCTCGGATCCGGGAGTAAGCCGCTCCATTTTCCGCCTGACGATATGTCGCCGCAGCGTTAATATTATTTGATATAACATCCCTTTTTTGGGCGAAATACCGTTTGGGTATAGCCTGCTGAACTCATCAAATTCTCGACGCATAATATCCGTCTCCTACTTGTTCTCTGGAAAATTGTCGCTGTCATTTTATCATAAAAGCACACTGATAGCAAATTCTTTCTTATTTCTATCTCTGGCTATCTCCGGATGTGCCGTGGCACTAGCATGGCGAATTGAAACGTCTGCTTGTCGAAGCGGAAACCGTCCGCATTTCCATCAACAGCACAGATCATAAATAATCCCCGGCTTGGTTGCCCCCTCATAGGGGTATCTACGCTTCGGGGAAGTACCCCGGCAGAAATCACAGCAGGGTGGCCTCCGGGGCCGCTTTTTTTGTTTCTAATTGATTACGAGATTCAAGTGGACTCAGCTAATCCATAAAGAAATGAAGCAAGGGAGTAGAAAGGGACAAGATGCACAGCGGAATAGGGCATGAAAGCAAGGCCGTCTAAAATAGGCGGCAAGGGTAAGTACTATGAATGGATGAAAATCAGGCAATGAGTTTTCTGGGGCGGCGTACAAGTTTATGATCGTGGAGTTTGTGTGCCAACAGGACGCAGAGCAGTTGAACGATGCCGGCGAGGAAAAGATCAGCCTTGGAGGTCAGTACGTTGGCGGTTTTGCGGTTGAAAATGCCCAAAATATCTTTCAGTGAGTTAATAAAGCGCTCCACACAGGTACGGCGGTTATAGATTTGAGCAAAGGCCGGATCATCGCGGGGAATACCAAGATAGAGCCGCAGATTCTTGTTGAGAGGGACATAAACACAGCGCCCATATTTTGAAGAAGAACAAGGCGTTTCACACTGGTAGCAGTAAGTGCGCCTTCCAGCAGAGGGCTTTACGATTTTGGACTTGGGTCAAATGAATTTGAGACGGGGCGCACGGTGTTTTTCATTGTCATGGCCGCAGGGCTCGAGGGGTATGCCATCGGCAGGACAAAGCGGGGTGCCATTTTTGTTGAAACCCACATCAATGAAAAGTCGGATGAACCGCCTTGAAATCCAGCAAAACAGGCTTGAGAGAGGTAAAATCTCCAATTTCTTTATCGATTTCAGGATGATTTACACGTTTTTTAATTTGCATTTCAGGATGGATCGTTTTGAAACTGTCGTCAAAAAGTTCCAGATAGCGCACAATGCCTAATCCGTTGGCAACAACTGCCGCTTTTTGTGCATAGCAAAAATGTCCATTGATGTATTGCTGCTTCACCGCGGGATTGCTAGCGGCGCATTCCGGCATAAAAGCGGTTCGGCCAACATCAGGATCAAAGGTCGGATCGATTTTGGAATAGGCCGCCGCCTGATGCGCTTTTGCCTGGGCAAATTTGGGGTTGTTTTCTGCAACATAGCTTTCGATCCCGGTCGTATCGAACACCAGCATATCTGCAAGCACCTTGTCCATCTCAGCGCAGATTGGTTCCGTCATGTCCACCAGACGTTCAAAACATCCCGAATGTATTCGCAGAAGTCCTGCTTGAATCGCGTGAGTTTGGATGCGTCCAGCACTTTTTCAAACCCACAGTAATCCCGCATCTCATAGCTGAACCGAAGCGTGTTGAGCAACTGGGAATCTTCCACATAGTGAAAAATCCGCTGGAGAAACAGCGCCCGAAGAAAACTCTCCAACCCATAACCGTGCTTGCGCCCAAGCCGCCGATAGAACGCGCTGTAAAATCTGGCTGGGATAATTTCTTCCCAATCCAGATGTGCATCCAACAATAGGAATAGTCCTGGCTTGTTGTTTCCCAGACGTTCCTCAATACTCTCGTAGGTATCCAGTAGCGACATCTGTCTGTATTTCTTTCGCATGATTTTTCCCTTCACCTTGCCTGCGTCTTTGCAACCATTTCACCTGCTGTTATGCCAAATTTGTGGAGGAACATCCGATATATTTGATCCTCAGAAGCCTTGATATTACTAACTTTTTTGAGTTTCGCAATCAACTAATTTCGTTTCCGCAAGGAGGTGAGCAGCATGAGACAGCGAACAGAGCAGGAAGATTTTTGGCAATTCACAGATGAGGAGATGGAAACCGCCAAGAACACAGACCTGCCGGATCTGCTGGAGCACCTGGGGTACCACCTGAAGCGGGAGGGCCACTATTACACCACCCGGGAGATGGACAGCTTGTGCTGGGCAGCGACAAGAGTGTGGCCTTCCCCATCCCCTGCGATCCCACTATCTCCTGGGTGCTGGTGTTCGAGGCCCCCATAGACCTGATGAGCTTCTGCACGCTGCACCGGGAGGTGCGCTCCAACGCCATAGCCCTGTGCGGTCTCTATGAGGGCGGGTTGAACACCTACCTGCGGGACAATCCCCATCTGCGCCATGTGGTGCTTTGCCTGGATGATGATGGCCCAGGCCGGGAGGCCACAGAAAAACTGCGGGCGGAGTACGAGGGCCAAGGACTGAAGGTGTCCACCCGCACCCCACCCCGGGGCAAGGACTGGAACGAGTATCTGCAAACCCGCGGCCCGCCTCGGGAAAGGAGGCGGTAAGCGAAAATAATCATTTTCACGGGACAAATCTATTAGAAAAGAGTAAAAATCAGATGAAACGCATTGTTATTACCCTATGCGCTCTGACCCTGCTGCTGGCAGGGTGTACCCCCGCCTTTGCCGCCGAAGCGCCCCAGTCCTCCCCGGAGCCGGAACGGAGCTGCTACTACCCCATCAAGGTGGACGAGTACACGGCAGGCCCCCTGGACGAGCTGCGCATCGACAAGGTGTACCAGCTCTCCCTGGGGGACGATCCCAGCGGCATCCCCACCGGAGACTTCGAGCGCGGCGGGCGGCACTATTACCTGCTGGACATCACCCGGAAGGACGAGGTGGGGGTGGACATCCAGCAGCACACGGAAACCGTCACCCTGGCCAGCGACACCAACAAGATGGACGCCATCCTCCAGCGGCTGGACGCCGAGATGGAGTTTACCACCGAGGACGGCTACACCGGCACCCTGCGGCTGGATCACACCTCTGTGAAGGTAGAGGCGGACGGCTACAAGACCAGCACGAAGGCCCTGTCCGCCACCCGTACCTATCCAAACCTTTCCGACGCCGACGTGGCCCTGATCCCCAAGAGCATCACAGACAACGGCAAAACCCTCACCTTGGCGGACGTACAGTGGGCCAGCGCGGAGGGCACAGACGGCGAGGGCGGCGTGGTGACCCACTACACTGCCACCGCCAGCT
>ERZ808037.1557-NODE-1557-length-14393-cov-3.775566_pt1 | contig 14393 bp, 10 predicted proteins | sample MGYA00380190_ERZ808037 | MGnify/ENA primary metagenome ERZ808037 (study PRJEB31490, sample SAMN06133399) | mouse gut metagenome | isolation source: J9 | host: mice | place: China: Chengdu | collected 2015-05 ... | reverse complement strand
AAAACAGCGATTTCGCACATGTCTGTCTCGGGTTTATCACGCAGAAACAGCGTGAAAACACCTCGCGGCGACAGCGAGTGAACAGTAACAGAGACATTCGGGAGAAAGAAGGTATTACCTTGCGCAAGCTATATGATGAAAATAAAATAGACTACAATGGTCTCTTATATCCCTCAAAGGCTATGTTTGCCTTGCTGATTCCCATTGTAATCGAGCAGTTTTTGAACTCTTTTATGGGAATGATGGATACCATGATGGTGAGCAATGTGGGCAGTGAAGCCATTTCCGCGGTATCGCTGGTGGATTCCGTTAACAATCTCGTTATTCAGATCTTTGCGGCCATGGCATCCGGCGCGGCGATTATCTGTTCCCAGTATCTGGGCAGCAAGAGGCAGGATTTAAGCAACAAGGCGGCAAAGCAGGTGGTTTTGACGGTGCTTGTGATTTCCCTGTCCCTGACGTTGTTCGGACTCATTCTGCGCAGACCCTTGCTCCGGCTGATTTTCGGACAAATCGAAGAGGGCGTCATGGCACAGTCGCAGATTTACTTTTTGATTACGGTGCTGTCCTATCCCTTTTTGGCGATGTTTAATGCGGGGGCGGCTTTTTTTCGTGCCGGCGGGAATTCCAAATTTCCCATGAAAGTATCGGTGGTTTCCAATTTGCTCAATATCTCCGGCAATGCGTTTCTGATCTTCGGATTAGGGCTGGGAGTGGCGGGCGCCGCCGCTGCAACATTGGTATCCAGAGTGTTTTCCGCCGTTGTCATATTTGCGTTTTTGAGGAAATCCAGACAGCCCATTGTAGTGCGGGATTATCTGGCCATCAGGCCGGATATGCCGCTGATCTGGAAAATATTGGCTATCGGTATTCCCTCCGGCATTGAGAACGGTATGTTTCAGTTTGGCAAGCTGGCCATTCAGTCCACCGTCTCCACCATGGGGACGCAGGCCATCGCGGCACAGGCCATGACCAATATTTTGGAATCCGTTAACGGTATCGCAGGCGTGGGTATCGGAATCGGCCTGATGACGATGGTGGGGCAGGCAATAGGAGCCGGACGGAAAGAAGAAGCAAAATATTATATTGTAAAATGTACCCGGCTTGGCTTGGCAGGTATTTTGATTTCCTGTCTGTGTGTGCTGGGAATCTGTAAGCCGGTTACGTGGCTGGCGGGAATGGAACCGGCCAGCGCAAAAATGTGTTTTGAGATGGTGGCGGCCATCACGATTGCGAAACCGCTGTTCTGGGCCTTTTCTTTTGTTCCTGCCTATGGTATGCGTGCCGCGGGGGACGTGCGGTTTTCCATGATTACCTCCACCGTAACCATGTGGTGCCTGAGAGTGGCTCTCTGCGTTTTTCTGGTAAGAGTGTTCCGGATGGGGCCTATGGCGGTGTGGTACGGTATGTTCACGGACTGGGCCGTAAGGAGTGTAGTGTTCTTCTGTCGGTTCCGGAGCGGAAGGTGGATGAAGCAGAGCGTATAAGAGTCTTGCAAATAAGACGATAAATAAGTTATAATATGAATCATAAACGATATTATTTTAAACGGAATCCAAATAGAAGTACGGGGGGGAGGGACGGATATGAAGAAAATTTTGGCTTTAATACTCTCGGCGGCAATGGCCTGCGGACTGACTGCCTGCGGCAGGGAGACGGCGAGCGGGGAAATGTCCTCTGAGCAGGAGGAACAGAGCGATACATCCTCTGCCCGGATAAATACCGCTGTGGACGAGCCCGGTGACGACGTGGCGGATCTGACCTTTATGTGGTGGGGCAGTACGGTCAGGGGAGAGAGGACACAGGCGGCTTTCGACCTGTACTGCAGCAATAATCCCGGTGTTGCCATTACCTCAGAGTGTGTGGAGTGGTCGGAGTACTGGAATCAGTTAAAAACAAAGGTTGACAGCGATTCCCTTCCGGATATTATGCAGATTGATTATTCTTTCTTGGAGAGAAGCGTAAACAACGATATGCTTGTGGAGCTGACTCCTTATCTGGCAGACGGAACATTGGATCTCTCCGGCGTGGATCCGGGACTTATCAGCGCAGGCTCTGTGAACGGCAAGATATATGCGATCTGCGGCGGTGTCAATGTGCCCGCTTTGATGTATAATAAAACTTTAACAGACGATCTGGGCATAGAGATCCGAGATAATATGACGCTGGAAGAATTTTATGGGATTGCAAAGGACATTTATGAAAAGTCGGGGGTAAAGACAGATATGCCCTACGGTATGGCGTATAATTATCTGCCCTATATTTTGAGAGCTCAGGACATTACCAAGATGTTTAACAGCGATTCCCTGAATGTGAAATCGGCAGAGACATTTCAGGAGTATTTTGATAGCTATGAAATCGGCAGAAATGAGGGCTGGATTATCGGCAATGACGTCCATGCCAATCTGACGGACGTATCCATAGAACAAAGTCCGCTGGTGTATTACACGACACCGGAGACACAGTCATGGTGCGGATTTTTCTGGTCCAACCAGCTTACGGCAATGACCAAGGCAGCGCCGGAAAACATGGAGATCGGCATCACCACATGGCCTTCCTCCGAACCGGAAAAGTCTGATTTCTTAAAGCCCGCGCAGTTTTTTGCAGTGTCTACGGATGCGGGGGAAGATGAAGCGGCGGCAGTGAGAGTGGTGAATTATCTGTTAAATTCCAAGCCCGCAAATGAACTTATGCTGGGGGAGAGAGGCGTTCCTGCGTCAACGGCCATAGCCGATGCCATTTCCCCTCTCATGGATCAAAACGGACAGAAGGTTACTAATTTTATCAATAATGTGGTTACACCCAGCAGTTCCAATATTTCTCCCTCGGATCCTATGGCGGCCACCGAGGTATACAACTGTGCGGATGAGCTGATCCGCCGGATTCTGGACGGTGAACTGACTGCGGCAGAGGCGGCACAGGAGCTCTTTGAACGGGGAAATCAGATTATGAAAGGCAACGGTTAAACGTTCGGATCTTTATAGATAGCGGTCAGGCCGGATGCATGGAAATATCGAGACGGAAAAACCGGATGAAAAAAGAAAGCCAAGGCAGGCTTTCTTTTTTTAAACAACTTTTTGCAGATAAAGAAAATAATGTATAAAAATCAGCTTCTCATGGCAAGAATAATAGCGAAAGGAAGGAAACTGCTATGAGAAGGAATAATAATAGAAAAAATAATGCGAAAAGGGAACGTATCATTATGTTTGCCTCATCCGCTTTTGTGCTGGCGGCATTGACCATGACAGGGATCTATATGAAATCCAGAAATGTAGAATCACAGGACGACGGCTATACCATAGATTTTACCGCACTGGAAGACAGCACTGACGACAAATATGAAGAAATCGCGCAAAATACGGAAGTGAATCAGGAAAATGCACCGGATGGATTAGAAGATGATCTGGATTATACTCCTATGGAAGTGGGCTCCGGACTGATAGAAATTCCCGGACTGACTGACGGTAATGTGGAGGAAGAGATGGAACTGCCTCAGATTGAGCCGCAGGCGGATCCCGTCAGTGAGGCGGAGACAATTTTGGAGGAGAAACCGGAAGTGATAGCAGAAGCGCCTCAGGAGGAAGAGCCGGAAGAGGAGCCCCAACCGGAGCCCCAGCCGGAGCAGGCGGCGGCTCAGGATGTCATCGTGGCAAGAGAGCTGCATTTCTCAGAGGAGAACGGACTGCTGAAGCCCGTAAACGGGACGGCGGTGATTCCTTATAGTATGGATGGAAGCACTTATTTCGCTACGTTGGATCTCTATAAGTATAATCCCGCCCTTATGATCGGAACGGAAGAAGGCTCTGCAGTCACTGCATGTGCCGAGGGAAAAGTCGTTAATATTTTTGAAAACGAAGAAATCGGCCACGCAGTCACAATGGATCTGGGAAACGGCTATCAGCTCACCTATGGGCAGCTGAAGGACATTAACGTAACACTGGACAGCTATGTGAATCCCGGAGATGTGTTCGCCTCCGTAGCCGCACCCACAAAGTATTTCTGCCGGGAAGGCAGTAACCTGTATCTGATGTTGACAAAGGACGGCGCCTATATTAATCCGGAGAGCCTGTTCTAAAACATTACTGTATAAGCAATTCCCTTGCTCTGCCCGCAAATTTTCTGCGCTGCTTGTGCGCGGAAATTCCCGGATGGCTGAGTGGCAGGCTGCGTATTCTTTGCGGCTTGCGTGCATCGGTTATACTTTCGGATATTCTGATTCGACGGAAGGGGCGGCAAGGGAGTTTCGGAAAGAGAAACAAATGTATATTATCGGCGGAATCATGAAAACTATGGCGGGCCCTGACATTCAGGACGGCGTCATCCATGTGGCAGACGGTAAAATAGTGGAAATCGGAGCGCGGGATGAAGTAAAAATTCATCCCGCCGATTGCGAGCAGGTGCTGGAAATCAAGAAAGGAATTATTATGCCCGGATTGATTGAGGCACATTGCCATATGGGCATTACGGAGGAGAAAAAGGCCATGGAGGGGGATGACTGCAATGAGACGGTAAATCCTGTCACTCCATGGCTTAGAGCCATTGACGCCATCAATACCATGGATGCGGCTTTTGACGACGCGGTGCGGGCGGGAATTACGTCGGCGATGATCGGACCCGGAAGTTCCAATGTGGTGGGCGGGCAGTTTGCCTTTATAAAGACAAGGGGCAGAAGAATAGACGAACTTATCGTCAAAGCGCCGGCGGCAATGAAAGTCGCTTTCGGGGAAAATCCCAAGGTGAATTATTCCGGTCAGGGGAAAAGTCCTTCTACCCGGATGGCCATTGCGGGAATGCTGCGTCAGGAACTGTTTGAAGCGAGGGAATATCTGAAACGGAAGGAACAAGCCCAAGAATCCGGGGAAGCCTTTCAGGAGGATTTTACAAAGGAGTGCTGGGCGCCGGTGTTCCGCCGGGAAATTCCTTTGAAAGCCCATGTGCATAGAGTGGATGACATTTTCACAGCCATCCGGATTGCCAAGGAATTTGACTTGAATGTCACTCTGGATCACTGCTCGGAAGGGCATCTGATTGCAGAAGAGCTGGCGGCGGAAGGCTTTCCTGCCATTGTGGGCCCTGATCTTGCCAGCCGCAGCAAAATCGAAGTCCAGAATATGGCGTTTAAAACAGTGGGAATATTAAACGATTCGGGGGTTATGACCGCCGTTACCACAGACCATCCCGTCTCTCTGATCCAATCTCTTCCCATATGCGCCGGAATGGCGGTAAAGGCGGGACTGAAGCTGCAGGAGGCATATCGTTCCATCACCATTTATCCCGCCAAAATCTGCGGCGTGGATGACAGAGTGGGCAGCCTTGAGGTCGGTAAGGATGCGGACATCGCTATATTTGACGGAAATCCTATGGAAGTATTTACGGAGACTCTTTATACCATCATAGACGGACAGGTCGTCTACTCGCTCCATTGAGGAATCAAAAGGCCGCAAAGGGTATCTGAACGGTTACGGATCACCGGATATCAATCATTGGAAGTAAGAAACTATGGATTGTATTATTTAGGATTCGTGATAAAATGGAGATAACGTTTGCCTGTGAAAGGAGCTTTCGACGATATGGGAGCGCAGAGGGTTCTTTCGGGAGCCGTCATTAGTGAGAGGCAGGCGGAAGGGATACAACGGAGAAAGCGGAGGAGCATCTTGAAACGTTATAGAAAGCTGACTGCGGCGGTATGTATTTTAATGATTATAAATCTGTTCGGCGGCTGCGGTACAGAGACCGAGCAGGAAAGCGCAGACATTGGTTATACGGCAGTGGGGGGGATGGAGGATGCTCCTGTGGTGGAGTATTCCGTTCCCCGGTCTCTGCCGAATATTTTAGTGGATACAAGGGGATATATGACCGTCTGTGAGAAGCAGGCGGCTGTCAAGGGGCATGAGCTGCCGGAGAGCTTCCGGCTGTTGAATGCGGAAACGGGAGAAGAGGTTTACCGCGGCCTGTTGGATAAAGTTACATATAATGAGGATTTGGAGCTTTATACGGCCTCTGCCTGTTTTGACGAGTTTTCTGAGGAAGGCGTTTACTATTTGGAGTGCGACATCATAGGGCAATCTTATGTCTTTCCGATTCAGGCATCCATGTATGAGGAGCTTTTTCAGGAGACATACCGGTCCATGATAACGGAATGCCGGGAACACACGCTGGAAATATCGGATGCATTCGGACTGCTTTTGACATATGAGTGGTACGGTGATGCCTTCGCCGATGAAAACGGCGATCAGATTCCGGATGTTATGAAGGAGCTTCAAGATTGGATTTCTTTTATGGAAGAATCGGAGCTTGTGGCGGAGGACAATGCTCTCTATGCTGCATTTCTGGCTAAATTTAGTTATAATTACAGGAAATTCGACGAGCAGTATGCCACCGACTGTCTGAGAAGGGCTTCCACTGTCTTTGGGCAGCCTCAAGCCGCGCCGAATAAAGGTGTGGATGAATTTCTGGCGCTGACAGAGCTGTACCGGGCCACGGGTTTGAAGACATACCGCAGCCGAATCAGCGATTATAAAAGCTTTTTTGAAGAGAACGAAAGCTATTTGGAGGAGATAAGCTATATATATGGAGCCATGACTTATATGTCTACCAGACAAAAAGTGGATATAAAGCTGTGCCAACTGCTTATGAATGATCTGATGAACCGTGGCGAAGAAATATCTCAAAAGTATGAGGACATGATTCATCCGGTGGCGGCGCGGAATAACGGCGTCGAAGATCTGCTAAAGAGTGCCGCGGAATTGTCATGTGCCAACTATGTATTGAATAGTTATCAATATATGAAGATTACGGAAGAGTTTCTGCATTATGTTATGGGACAAAATGTGGAGTCCGTGTGTTTTTATCCGCAGGAGGGGGACAGAAGTATCTATCTGCTTCTCTCTGCCCAGCTGGCAGTAATGCACCGGCAGCCGGAAGAGGTATAGCGTAGAAGCGGATAAAACGCGGTAAGCCGTAAGCCGGAATAAGGAACGGAACGTGCAAGCGGCGTCAGAGCCGTGGGTATGAAGAATAGAGTCTGCAAATATTGTGCCTGAGAATTGTGTGGAGGACACACATGAAAATAGGCAGGTTACGGAAAGGCATGGTTATCGGTATGAAAATTGTAGTATTAGCAGGAGGAACCAGTACAGAGCGCGATGTATCCTTGAGCTCCGGAGGAATGATATACAGAGCGCTTAAGAAAAAAGGGCACAAGGCAATTCTTTTGGATGTCTATCTGGGATATGAGGGTGAGACGGAGGGAATTTTTGAAAGGGATACGGATTGGGCATCACAGATCGGAGCCATCGGAGAGGAAAATCCCGATCTGGAGACGGTTAAGGCGCTTCGGAAGGACGGGGGAAGGAGCTTCTTCGGTCCCAATGTGCTGGCTCTCTGCCGGAGTGCCGATGCCGTTTTTATGGCGCTTCATGGGGCCAACGGGGAGGACGGCAAGATTCAGGCATGTTTCGAACTGATGGGAATTCCCTATACGGGGACGGATTTTGTCAGCTCGGCCATGGCCATGGATAAGGGAATTACCAAAGATATTTTTAAGGCGTACCATATTCCCACGCCTGCAGGTATCCGCCTGAAAGAAGGCGAAACGGAGTCCGAGAGGGTTCCCTATCCCTGTATTGTGAAAGCTTGCTGCGGCGGATCCAGCGTGGGCGTCTGCATTGCCCGCGATGACAAGGAGTACCTTGAGGCGAAGGAGGAGGCTTTCCGCTATGACAAGGAGGTTATTATTGAACAGTACATAGAGGGAAGGGAATTCTCCGTAGGAGTGATGGAGGGCACGGCGCTGCCCGTAATCGAAATTGCACCCAAGGCGGGATTCTATAATTATAAGAATAAGTATCAGGCGGGAAGCACGGTGGAAACCTGTCCCGCGGATATTCCTGCGGATAAGACAAAGGAGATGCAGCGGATTGCGGAGCGGGTGTTTCAGGCGCTGCGGCTGAAGAGCTATGCCAGAATGGATTTCCGGATGAGCGTCTCCGGTGAGGTTTATTGTCTGGAGGCCAACACTCTGCCGGGAATGACACCCATTTCTCTGCTTCCTCAGGAGGCGGCGGCCGTGGGATTAAGTTTTGAGGATTTGTGTGAGAAGATATTGGAATGTGCGATTAGGGAGAACGATACTATATGATGGATTTAAGATTAGGAGAAATTGCGGCAGCCTGCGGAGGAAAATTGGTATTGAAAGAGGATGCGACTACCGACACATGTGTCAGCTCAGTGGTTATCGACTCCAGACAGGTGACGGAAGGAGGGGTATTTCTGGCTGTCATAGGCGAGCGTGTGGACGGCCATAAATTTATTACTTCCGTTTTTGAAAAGGGGGCGGCGCTTGCCGTCACCATGAAGACGCCGGAGCAGGCGGAGGCCGATACAGGTGTCCGTTCGGAGAACTGGGGCAGTTATCTTCTGGTGGAGGACACTCTTCAGGCTCTGAAAGACATTGCCGAGTATTACCGCCGCAAGCTTTCCGTTCCCGTGGTGGGGATTACGGGGAGCGTAGGCAAGACCAGCACCAAGGAATTTATTGCCGGAGTGCTGGCGGAAAAGTATCATGTATTAAAAACCGAGGGTAATTACAACAATGAGATCGGTGTCCCGCTGACGCTGCTCAAAATACGCAAGGAACATACGGCCGCGGTGGTTGAGATGGGTATCAGTGATTTCGGAGAGATGCACCGCTTGAGTAAAATGGCCAGACCCGATATATGCGTGATTACCAATATCGGGCAAAGCCATTTGGAAAATTTAAAGTCCAGAGACGGTATCCTGAAGGCAAAATCGGAAATCTTTGACTATATGGCGGAGGATGGTCTGGTCTGTCTCAACGGCGAGGATGATATGCTGCGCACTCTCACGGAAGTGAAAGGCAGAAAGACGCATTTCTTCGGCTGGGGGAACTGTCCTTGGGAAGAAGTGACGGCGGGAGAGATTGTGAGCCGGGGGCTGTGGGGCAGCGATGCGGTTCTGACCATCAGGCAGCCCGGAAAAGGCATGAATGCCGGAGCGGAAATGCAGGTTGCATCGGGAGCCGCCGGGGCGGAAATGCAGGTTGCATCGGGAGCCGCCGGGGCGGAAATGCAGGTTGCATCGGGAACGGCAAGGGCGGCAGTTCCGGTATCTCCTTCGGTAAAGATTGCGGTTCAGGTGCCCTTGCCCGGCAGGCATATGGTGCTGAACAGCGCGGCGGCCGCCTGTGTGGCCGGGCTGCTGGGACTGTCGCCGGAACAGATTGCATCCGGAATCCGTAAGATTAAGCCTGTTGGGGGAAGAAACAATCTGATACCCTTGGCGGAGTACACACTGATTGACGATTGCTACAATGCCAATCCTGCATCCATGAAAGCCGCCGTCGATCTGCTTTCCATGGCAGATACGGAGAAGGTGGCGATTTTGGGAGATATGTTTGAGCTGGGAGAGAATTCCCGTAAACTACACGAGGAGATTGGAGCTTATGCGGCGGAGGCAGGAATTCACAGAATTTATTGCGTGGGAAATGAGGCGGAATCTATCTATCAGGCGGCCTGTGGCGTGATGTCATCCGGGCAGAGTGCCAATGGAGACAACGGTGGGGAAACCATATATTTTCCCACAAAGGAGGAGCTTTTCCATGCTTTAGAGGAAGATCCGGCACGATATATTCCTAAGGGAAGCACTGTACTGATTAAAGCGTCCCACGGAATGGAATTTAACCAAATTGTAGATTACTTGAAAAGAAAAGTGAATGAGCCGATTTGAAAGAGCCAATCTGAAAGAATCAATTCGAAAGAAACCTCATATATAACCTTTATAAAATCTTAATTCTTTTTTTGCCGGAATGTGGCAGAATAGAATTAAGATTTTATCTATGTAAGGAAGTGATTTTTAAAATGAGTGATAATATTTTGATTGTGGACGATGAAAAAGAGATTGCGGATCTGGTAGCGCTGTATCTGCGGAATGAGGGGTATGAAGTCTTTTTGTGTTATAACGGGAGCGATGCGCTGAATGTAATTGCCTCACAGCGGCTGGACATGGCCATATTGGACGTGATGCTGCCGGATGTAAGCGGCTTTGACATCTGTACGAAGATTCGTGAGGAGCATTGTTATCCCGTTATTATGCTGACGGCAAAGGGAGAGGAGATGGACAAGATTACCGGACTTACCCTTGGCGCGGACGACTATATGACAAAACCCTTTCTGCCTCTGGAGCTGGTAGCCAGAGTGAAGGCGCAGTTAAGACGCTATAAGCGTTACAATGCGGGAGTGGAAAACGATGACAGCGTCATAAACATTTCCGGGCTGGTTCTGAACAATAAGACACATGAATGTACCTTGAATGAAAAACCGTTGAACCTGACACCCACGGAATTTTCTATTTTGTGGATTCTCTGTCAGCGCAAGGGACAGGTTGTCAGCGCGGAGGAGCTGTTTTATCTGATTTGGCAGGATGAATATTATGTGAAAAATAATAATACGATTACGGTTCACATCAGGCACCTGCGGGAAAAGATGGGAGACTCTTTTGAGGATCCCAAGTATATCAAAACGGTATGGGGGTGTGGTTACAAGGTTGAATGCTAGGGTAAAAAGAGCCGTTATAACAGCGCTGATCCTTTTTGGAGGAATTCTTTTGTGTTATTTTCTGCTGGCCTTTTTCGATACAATGCTGGACGGATTTCTGTTGGATTGGCTGGACAGGAAATTTGTTTACTATGAATACAACAGTCAGGGTCTCTATCGGGCGGAGATTCGCTGGGGAAGAGTGAAAGAGTATCTGTTTCGCGGGCTGTTGGTATTTGTGCTGGCCAGTGCGACGATTGGCAGAATTATTGTGCTGGCCGCTGCCGCCAAGCGGGAAAGGAAAGTGATTCAGGAGGCCGGTAGAATGATGGGAGAGTATATGCACCATGACAGGGAGGTAACGGAAGTATTTCCCAGAGAATATGCGGAGATTTCTGCCCAAATGGCAGAGATCAAATCCGATATGCAGCACAATGAGCAGGTATTGAAGCAGGAGGCCGCCAGAAAAAACGATTTGATTACTTATCTGGCTCATGACCTGAAGACGCCTCTGACATCGGTGGTGGGGTATCTGAGCCTTCTGGAGGAAGCGCCGGACATGCCTGAGAAACAGAAGGAAAAGTATATCCGGATTACGTTGGAGAAAGCCTTGCGGCTGGAAAAACTGATCAACGAATTTTTTGAAATTACCAGATACAACCTGCAGCAGATTATTTTGGAAAAGGAAAACGTTGACCTTTCCTTTATGCTGATACAGCTGGCGGATGAATTTTATCCTATTTTGAAGGAGCATGGAAACAGGGTAAACTTAAAAGTAAAGGACAATCTTACGGTTTACGGGGACAGTGAGAAGCTGGCCAGAGTGTTTAACAATATATTGAAAAATGCCATTGCTTACAGTGATGCCGGAACGGAAATCAATATATGTGCCGTAGAAAATGACAATGATATCACATTGCGCTTCCGCAACATTGGAAAGACCATACCCGCACAGAGGCTGGAATCTATTTTTGAAAAGTTCTTTCGTTTGGACGATGCCCGTGCCACGGACAAGGGAGGGGCCGGACTGGGTCTTGCCATTGCAAGGGAAATAGTGACGCTTCACGGAGGGACGATTCTGGCGGACAGCGCGGACAGAGTGACCACCTTTGTGGTCAGCCTGCCCAAATAAATTCTCCGGAGCAAAGACAAATTTTATGTACGGAAGCAACGCCGCACAAGAGAAAAGGCTACAGGCCGTACTCCTTTTTCAAAGCGAAATATTTCTCGGAAATAATGCCGCTGACATGTGCTCCCATATTTTTTCTCTCCGCCCGGTCCAGTTCACCGATCACAATAGGCTTGCCAAAATCAATGACAACGGTGGCTCTTTTTATTTTGGGAAGATGATCTTCGAATACACCGGCGGAGTTTACAATCGTCATAGGGATTACGGGAACGTCTCCCTTTTCCGCAATTTTAAAGCTTCCCTCGTGAAAAGGGAGAAAAGTGTCCGGCGTCTTGTTCCGGGTTCCTTCGGGAAAGATACACAAAGAAATGCCGTTTTTCACATCTTCTATTCCTTCTAAAATGGTTTTCATGCCTTTTTTGATGTCGCTTCGATTCAGGAAAAGGCAATGGATATTTTTCATCCAGATATTCAAGAGCGGATACCGCAGCATTTCCGATTTTGCCACATAGCCGGTAACACGGGGAAAATGGTTTAATGTCAGCACGATATCGAAATAGCTGCGGTGGTTGCCCACGAACAGGGCGGCGCTGTCGGCGGGGATGTTCTCCTGGCCTTTCACGATGACCTTTGCGCCGGCCAGGAAAGCGATGCAGCGGAAGCCCCAGCTGACGATCGCCTTGGAGCTTTTGTCCCTGAGGGCGGGATTTTGCTTTCCGATGAGCCATTCCGCCACCAGGACGGGGATGGAGAGGAACAGGAACAGGAACAGATAAAGTGCCACTAAAATCAGACGAATCATGGTATCAACCTTTCTAAAATCAATATGATTTTCTATTTTAGCATAGAAATCCCCAACTGTACATAAAATAGAAGAAAATAGAAAAAGTTTGTGAGGTCTGCCATTGAAAAAAATAGGATTTTGTGCCTTGGCGATAGCCTGCATGCTGCTTTTCACCGGGTGCACCATGCTCAGCGAGGAGAAAATCAAGCTTCGGGACCTGGATTTCACGGTGCTCTCCGAGGAAATGGTGCCGAAACAGCTGCTGCCGATCATCGAGGAGAAGAAGACGGCGCCTTTCCAGCTTACTTACACGGACAACAAAAATCTGTACATATGCATCGGATACGGGGAGCAGAAGACAGGGGGCTACAGCATCGCCGTGAACGAGCTGTACCTGACGGACACGAACATCGTGGTCAATACCAGCCTTCTGGGGCCGGAAGCCTCGGAGCAGGAATCGCAGCCGTCCTGTCCTTATATCGTGATCAAGACGGAATACCTGGAACATACGGTGGTCTTTGAGTGAGGAGCCCAAGAGGACAAAGCGGGGAACGTAAATTTAGGCAGGGGTGATATGTGCCCTTGCCTTTTTTGGTGGAGTTATGTTACACTTGGAGATACAGGAAATTCACGATAGGAAAACGGGAAATGACCCGTAGAAAACGGGAGGCGCGTATGCTGCTCATACAAAATGGCTATATGATCGACCCGAAGTCCGGCCGGGAGGGAAAGCTGGACATCCTTACGGAAGGGACGAGGATTCTGCGGATCGGAAAAGGGCTGGAGAAGCCGGAAGGGTGCGAGGTGATCGACGCGGAGGGGCTGCTGGCGGCGCCGGGGCTGGTGGACGTCCATGTCCATTTCCGCGATCCCGGCTTCCCCCAAAAGGAGGACATAATGACCGGGGCGGCAGCAGCGGCGGCGGGGGGCTTTACCACCGTAGTGATGATGGCCAACACCAGGCCCCCCATAGACAACGGGGAGACCCTTGGATACGTGCTGGAGAAGGGGCGTGGGACAGGCATCCATGTGCTCTCCTGCGCCAATGTGACGGTGGGAATGCAGGGAAAGGAGCTGACGGCCATGGAGGAGCTGGCACAGGCCGGAGCGACGGGCTTCACGGACGATGGGGTGCCGCTCCTGGACGAGGGGCTCGTGCGGCGGGCCATGGAGCGGACGGCGAAGCTGGACATGGTCATAAGCTTCCATGAGGAGGATCCGGGGCTGATAGACAATAACGGCATCAACAGGGGAAAGGCCAGCGAATTCTTCGGGATTGGCGGCTCTCCCAGGGAGGCGGAGACCAGGCTGGTGGAGCGGGATCTGAAGCTGGCGCTGGAGACCGGAGCGAAAATCAATATCCAGCATATCAGCGCACGGGAATCCGTAGAACTGGTGCGCCGGGCCAGGGCGCAGAGCAGCAATATCCACGCGGAAGCCACGCCCCATCATTTCACCCTGACGGAAAGCGCTGCCATCCAATACGGCTCCCTGGCGAAGATGAACCCGCCCCTTCGGGAGGAAGAGGACAGGCTGGCGATCATCCGGGGCCTGGTGGACGGCACCATCGACATCATCGCCACAGACCATGCCCCCCACACGGCCCAGGAGAAGGAAAAGCCCATCACCGAAGCGCCCAGCGGCATCATCGGCCTTGAGACCGCGCTGGCCTTAGGGATCACGAAGCTGGTGGAAACCGGGCGTCTGACCATGGCACAGCTCCTGCGGCTCATGAGCACCAACCCTGCGGATCTGTACCACCTGGACGCGGGATACCTGGCGGAAGGGGGCCCTGCGGACATCGTCCTGGTAGACGCCGCCGCGGAATTCGTCCCGGAACGCTATGCCTCGAAATCGGCCAACACACCCTTCACGGGGTGGAAGCTGCGGGGGAAGGTGGTGCGGACGATCTGCGCCGGGAGGATAG
>ERZ808037.1556-NODE-1556-length-14403-cov-13.864791_pt1 | contig 14403 bp, 15 predicted proteins | sample MGYA00380190_ERZ808037 | MGnify/ENA primary metagenome ERZ808037 (study PRJEB31490, sample SAMN06133399) | mouse gut metagenome | isolation source: J9 | host: mice | place: China: Chengdu | collected 2015-05 ... | reverse complement strand
AAGAACTCCTTGAACTCGGCGCACAGCTGGGCGGCCAGGGTCTTGTTGTGGGCCAGCACCAGGGTGGGCCGCTGGACGGACTCGATCACCTTGGCCATGGTGTAGGTCTTGCCCGACCCGGTGACGCCCAGCAGGGTCTGCTCGTCCAGGCCGTTCTCGATGCCCGCCGCCAGGGCGGCGATGGCCTCCGGCTGGTCGCCGCTGGGCGTGTATTCGGAAACGACTTCAAATTTTGGCATAAGTGATCCCCCATAACCATGTGTTGTGATACGCCGGCGGCCAGCAGCGGGCCCCTTGATGATATGTTCTATCTTAGAACATGGGTTTTAATCTGTCAACTCTTTTATTGGACAAATATTCAGCGGATACGGTGAAATTTTGAGCATATTATTATACCATAAGGAGAGGAGGAGCGGCAAGGTGTTTCCCGGGGGAAAAATTCCGAGGGGCGGAGCATGTTCCCAGGCGAACAGGCACGGGCCGGGCTTGCGGACAGGACCCCTCCAAATCTTCGGCGGAAAAGGGTCGGAATTTCGTTATTTTTTTCTCAAACCGGCCTTGTGTTTTTTCAGAGAGGGTGTTATCATGTGTTCCGCTCAACAGACGCGGGCCCGCTGAAAGAAACGGGTCCGCTTTTTTGAATGAAATGCGAGGTGCCCGTGATGCAAATGCTGCTTCAGCTGTCGTTTTCTCTGGTGGGCGGGCTGCTTATGTCCCGCCTGGCCAAGAAATTAAATCTCCCCGCCGTCACCGCCTATCTGGTCACCGGCCTGCTGCTGGGCCCCTACTGCCTGGGGGCGCTGGGCCTTACCCATCTGGGCTTCGGCACGCCGGAGGCGGTGGCCGACCTGAATATCATCTCCCAGGTGGCGCTGGGCTTTATCGCCTTTACCATCGGCAATGAGTTTCGCCTGAGCCAGCTCAAGAGCATGGGCCGGCAGGCCATCACCGTGGGCATTCTCCAGGCGGTGGCCACCACCGCCCTGGTGGACGCGGCGCTCATTGTGCTCCACCTGATGAACCCCGAGCTGATCTCCATCTCCTCCGCCATCACTCTGGGGGCCATCGCCGCCGCCACCGCCCCCGCCGCCACCCTGATGGTGGTGCGGCAGTACAAGGCGGACGGCCCGCTGACCCGGCTGCTGCTGCTGGTGGTGGCCATTGACGACGCGGTGGGCCTGGTGCTGTTCTCCGCCTCCTTCGGGGTGGCCTCGGCGCTGGAGAGCGGGGCGGTGAACGCCGTCACCGTGCTGGCGGAGCCCATCATTGAGATTGTGCTGTCCCTGGTTCTGGGCGGCGCGGCGGGCTGGCTGCTGTACTGGGTGGAACGATATTTCCACTCCCGCAGCAAGCGCCTGTCCATCTCCATCGGCTTTGTGCTGCTCACCGTGGCCCTGTCCATGGTGGAGTTCGAGGCGGGCGGGGTGCATTTCGGCTTCAGCCTGCTGCTGGTGTGCATGATGACGGGGACTGTGTTCTGCAATATCTGCGACTTCTCCGAGGAGCTGATGGGCCGGGTGGACGGCTGGACCACGCCGCTGTTTGTGCTGTTCTTTGTGCTGTCCGGGGCGGAGCTGGACCTGAAAATCCTCTCCAACCCCATGGTGCTGCTCATCGGCGCGGTGTATATTGTGTTCCGCTCCCTGGGCAAATATCTGGGGGCCTACGGCAGCTGCGCCCTCAGCGGATGCGGGGAGAGCATCAAAAAGCACCTGGGCATCACCCTGCTGCCCCAGGCGGGGGTGGCCTTGGGCATGGCGCTCACCGCCCAGCAGCTGGCCGACGGGGCCATGGTGCGCAGCGTGATCCTCTTCTCCGTGCTGGTGTACGAGCTGGTGGGTCCCATGCTCACCAAGCGCTCGCTCACCGCGGCGGGGGAGATCCGGGAGGAGGGCCGCACCAGCGCCCGGAAGAAAAACGCGCGCGCCGCTTCGGCTTGAGTGTGGCAATACCGAGCTTTCTTAATAAGAAGCTGTACCAATAGCCGAAGCGTTCAGGTTCGCGGCTAAAATTGCCGATGGCAAGGCAAAAAATCGCGGGAATACTTTGTGTATTTCAATGTATTTCAAGATTTTTTAACGCGGCTCATCGGCGATTTTAGCCGCGAAGATGTATGCTGAGTCTATTGGTACAGCTTCTAATATTAGGGAGGCTTTGCCAGCCCCGGCCCCGCAGGTTTTCCGCCGTTTCGGGCATACTAGGGGCGAGGTGAAGAGACATGCTCAGCGAGAACCAACTGCTCAACCACATCTACCAGACCGCCGAAATGGGGCGGGAGGGCATCCGGTCGGTGCTGAAATACGCCGGTGAGCCCCGGCTGGTGTCCGCCTTGAACAGCCAGCTCACCGAGTATGAGCAGCTGCAAAACGCCGCCGGCTCCCTGCTCCAGGCCCGGGGGGAGCCCCCCAAGGGGCTGGGCCCGGTGGCCAAGGCGTCCTCCGAGGCCATGAGCACTGTGAAGGCCATGGCGGACAGCTCCCCCGCCAACATCGCGGAAATGATGATCCAGGGCTCCACCATGGGGGTGACCAAGAGCCTGCGGACCATCCGGGACAGCGACGTGCGGGACGGCGAGGTCCGCCGCCTGGCGGACCGGCTGCTCAAAACCGAGCAGGACAACATCGAGGAGATGAAGCGCTTCCTGTAAACGGCGAAGGGGCCCGCGCGGACGCGCGGGCCCGAGACCGTCGAAAAAGGCGGAGCCTTTTCCGACGGGAGGTTTGCGGCCTGACTGCGCGCGTCCTGCGGACACACTGGCAGGCCGAGCTGTGTTTTCCGGCAGGCACATGTCCTGCCGGAAAACTAATTTTACTTTTTTCGCGCCTGTGGGCGCGAACTCTGCGAGGCTTTTTCGACAAATTGGGGCCCGCGCGGACGCGCGGGCCCCTTCGGCCACAGGGGGTCAGGTCAGGCTGGCGGGGCCGAAGCCGTGGGGCAGCAGCTCCTTCAGGGGCAGCTTGACGAACTGCCGGTCGCCCCGGGCCACCAGCACGGTGAGGTCCGGGGCGAACTCGTAGAGCATCTGGCGGCAGGCGCCGCAGGGCCAGCAGTAGTCCTCTCCGCGGCCCGCCACCGCCAGCCGGGCGAAGCCGCTCCGGCGCCCCTCGCTCACCGCCTTCACCAGGGCGGTGCGCTCGGCGCAGATGGTGGAGCCGTAGGCGGCGTTTTCCACGTTGCAGCCGGTGAACACCGCGCCGTCGGCGCACAGCAGGGCGGCGCCCACGGGGAACTGGGAGTAGGGCGCGTAGGAGCGCTCCAGCATTTGGAAGGCCAGGTCTACCAACGCTTGGTCGGTCATGGTCAAAACTCCTTTCCGGCGGGCGGCGCAGGGGAGAGTGCGCGGGCCGCCCTTGTACCCCTCAGTATACCAGCTTTTCTTCTCGGGTGAAAGGGGAAAGTGCGGAGAAGGGCGATTTTTGTTGTTGCAATGCGGCGGAGTTTCTGATATACTATAATCTGCTCGGCGTGGGACAGGCTGTTCCGCGCCCTCAGGCAGAGAAAAACAGGGCGGTCTCCGGCCGTCCACCGACGATAAAGGACGGGTGACTATGTTCGAGAAAGGAAAGCGGGAACGGGGCAAGAACCAGGAGGACGTGATCTTCAACCGGATGCTCCTTTGGCTGGCCGGCGCGGTGGCGGTGGAGCTGCTGATTCTGCTGGTGCGTCAGGTTTACGTGAATATGATCTTTGGGGGCGTCGTGGCCTATGGACTGATGGTATTTTTCCGGGTGTTTGTCATCGCCGGCGCGGTGCTGACGGTGGGAGCCGCCGTCTGGACGGTGCTCAGCGCCCGGGCCAGGAAGCCGGTGATTCTGCCTGCGGCCCTGACGGCGGGCCTAGCCCTGCTGTGGGTCATTTCCGCCCTGAGCTATTTCATGGATGACAGTGGGCTGAAGATCCTGGTGATGCTGCCCGCCGCCGGCGCGGTGCTCATCCTGATTTTCTTCCTCTATCAGCGCCCTTTCTTCTACAACGCGGTGCTCACCGGCGGCGGCATGCTGGCGGTGTGGCTGTATCAGCAGCACTATATGAAGCACCCCAGGCTGACGCTGGCCTGCTTCATCGGGGGCTGGCTGGCGCTGGCCGGCGCGGCGGGGCTGGCCTTCCTGGTCAAAAAGGGAGACGGGATGCTGGGCGGCCTGCGGGTGCTGCCGGTGGAGTCCAACTATATGATGACCTGGATCACCTGCGGCATCACCGCGGCGGCCATGGCGGTAGCCCTCATTCTGGGGGTCACAATGGCCCACTACCTGATCTTTGTGCTGGTGGGGTGGCTGTTTGCCCAGGCCGTGTTCTTTACAGTGAAGATGATGTAATCAAAGCGGCGGCGTCCCTCGGGACGCCGCCGCTTTTTTGCGGGATGGGCTGGCAGGGCTCAGTGATGGTGCCCGTGGCTGAAGATGAGCAGCACCCCCAGGGCGAAGCCCAGCACCGTGGCCAGGATGGACCAGCGGGATTTCCACTGGAGGGAGGCCTCGGGCAGCAGCTCGAAGAACACCACGTACAGCATGGCGCCGCCGGCCAGGCTGAGGGCGGCGGCCAGGGCGGCGGGGGCTTGATTGCCCACCAGGTAGCCCGCCAGCGCGCCCAGCACCGTGGGCAGGCCGGACAGCGCCGCCACGCCGATGGCGCTCCAGGCCTTGGAGCCGTCGTGGAGCAGAGGGATGGCGATGCTCATCCCCTCGGGCAGGTTGTGCAGGCCGATGGTGGCCGCCGTCAGCACGCTGGCCAGGCAGATGCCCTCCACCGCCACCTCCGCCCCCACCGCCATGCCCACCGGCACGTTGTGCAGGGCCACCGCCGCCGCCAGCACGATGCCCGCCGTGTGCAGGTCGTGGTGGCCGCAGGCGCAGTGGTGGGGGTTGCTTTTGTCCTCGTGGTGGGCGCTCTTGTCGATCCAGCAGTTGAGCAGGTAGGTCACCAGAAAGCCGGCCACCAGCACCAGCGGCGTCATGGGCAGCCAGGGGGCGGACTCCATGGCCTCGGGCACCATGTCCAGGGCCACGATGGCCAGCATCAGCCCCGCGGTGAAGCTGAGCAGCAGACTGGTTCCCCGGGGGGACTCCCGTCTGACCAGAACGGCCAGTCCCCCGCCCAGGGCCAGGCCGCCCACGCCGGTGGCGGCGGTCAGCAGGGTGACAAACAAAATGGGATTCATGTGTACGCGCTCCTAAACCAAAGGAAGCACTGATTAAATGCGCCTGCGGCGCTTTGTGGATCTTTTGCGCCAGGATCTTGTTGCAATTTCTTGAAATAAACACAATTATTCCTGCGAAATCGCGCCGCATCCTGACGCAAAATCTCTCGCAAATCGCCTTTGCCGATTTAATCAGTCCTTCCCAAAATCTGCTGGACGAACCGCAGGCCCGTCCGGCGAACCTATCTTAGCACGGGAGCGGCGGAAACGCAAGGGAAATTATCCCTTTCTGAACAGCTCCCGCAGGCCGATGAGGACGAGAAAGCCGCCGAAGCAGCGGCGCAGAATGTCCACGTCTAGGGCGGTGGCCGCCCAGGCGGTGAGGGCGGAGCAGGCAAGCCCCGCGGCGATGGCGGGCAGCAGCGCCCGCTTTTCCACGTAGCCGTTTTTGAGGTGGGCGGGCAGGGCGGTGGCGGCGGTGGGCAGGAAGTAGAGCAGGTTGACCCCCTGGGCCAGGGTCTGGGGCACGCCGGCAAAGCTGGTCATGTAGATGAGCAGCAGCGAGCCGCCCCCCACCCCGAAGCCGGACAGCACCCCGGTGGCCGCCCCGGCCAGGGCGGCGATGAGCCAATCCGTCATAGCAGCGCCCTCACCCCGCCGTAGAGGATGAGCAGGGCAAACCCCCGGCGCAGCCACACCATGGACAGCTTTTTGAACACCCGTCCGCCCACAAAGCCGCCCGCCAGCCCTCCGGCCAGGTAGGGCAGCGCCAGCGCCAAGTCCAGCTGCCCCCGGAACCAGTAGATGACAGCGGACAGGGCGCACAGCGGGGCGATCACCGCCACCGAGGTGGCGAAGGCCTTCCGCTGGTCCAGGCCGCACCTGCCCGCCAGCAGAGGCACCAGCACCTGCCCGCCGCCCCCGCCGAAGAAGCCGTTGACCACCCCGGCGGCGGCCCCCGCCAGAGCGTACCACATCGTTTGATTTGTTTTCCGTGCCATCGCATTCACCCCGTGTCAGTGTGCCGCAGGCGGGAAAAATTATTCCTGGACAAAATCCGTCAAGTGTCAAAGAGGGCTCCTTGCGTCTCCGGCCAAAACCCGGTATAATGTTTCAAAATTGGGGAAAAGGGGAAGCGATGTGTCAAAATCTACCAAAAATCAAATTATGAACGCCCTAGCAGAGCAGCTCCAGACCAAACGGCTGGACGACATCACCGTCACCGAGCTGGTGGAGAGCTGCAACATCTCCCGGCAGGCCTTTTATTACCACTTCCCCGACCTGTACGGGGTGGTGGACTACGGCATCCAAATGCTGTTGGACCAGCTGGGGGCCGCCCGCCCGGAGGAGTGGCACACCGCCATTGAGCGGACCCTGACCCTGCTGCGGGAGCACCGGACCCTGGTGCTCAACGTGTACCGGGCCTACGAGCGCAGCTATGTGGAGAGCCACGTGCGCCGGTGGGCCGCGCCCCTGGTGGAGGCCCGCACCCGGCTGGCCGCCCGGAGCTACGCCGTGACCGAGGACCAGATCTGCTTTATGACCGAGCTGCTCACCCAGGGGCTGGCCAGCATCGTCCTGAGCTGGGTGGAGCAGGGGATGCCCTCCAGCGTCATTGAACGGATGGATGATTTTGACATCCTGGTGGGGGGCTGTCTGGACTACACCCTGGAGCGGCTGGCCCAGAAGAACAAGGGGTGACGCCGCCTGGAAGCCTTTGCAATGGAGCATTTTTACAGCCCGAAGGGCCTTGTCAAAGTTTTGACAAGGCCCTTCTCCCTGTCTATGGAAACCGCCCGCGCCGGGGGGTATCATGGCGCTGAACACAAAGGACGACACCGTTTGACAGAAAGGAACGTGTAAATGATGACCATGATGAACAGTGTGAAGCGGGCGGGCTTCCGCGCCCTCTACAGCTATCTGGACAAGGACCCGGACGCCAACATCCCCAAGCTCATGGACTGGGTGGACCGCTTCGCCGGGGACGGCCCCAACAGCTTCCCTGCCCAGCGCGCCGCCTTCCGCAAGGTGATTGAGAGCCCGGACAACAACTGGTACCGGCTCATCCGATCTATGTGGACGGACATCGACGGCGGGGTGCGCAAGACCTTCTTCGAGAACTTCATGCTCAACGGCAATTTCATCGGCTGGCCCATTCAGGAGGAGGCCCGGGAGCGGTACGGCTGCAACATCCCCTGGGCCATCCTGCTGGACCCCACCTCCGCCTGCAACCTCCACTGCACCGGCTGCTGGGCGGCGGAGTACGGCAACAAGCTGAATCTCACCTTTGACGAGATCGACAGCATCATCACCCAGGGCAAGCAGCTGGGGGTGTACATCTACATCTACACCGGCGGCGAGCCCCTGGTGCGCCGCGACGACCTCATCGCCCTTTGCAACAAGCACAGCGACTGCGAATTCCTGTGCTTCACCAACGCCACCCTCATCGACGAGGACTTTGCCGACCAGATGCTGCGGGTGAAGAATTTCATCCCCGCCATCAGCGTGGAGGGCTTTGAGGAGGCCACCGACGGGAGGCGGGGGGACGGCGTGTTCCAGAAGGTCCGCCGGGCCATGGACATACTCAAGGAGCGAAAGCTGCCCTTCGGCACCTCCTGCTGCTACACCAGCGCCAACCTGGACTCCATCAGCTCGGAGGAGTTTGTGGACCAGCTGGTGGAGTGGGGGGCCAAGTTCGCCTGGTACTTCCACTACATGCCGGTGGGCAACGATGCCGCCCCGGAGCTGATGCCCTCCCCGGCCCAGCGGGAGCAGATGTACGACCGCATCCGGGCCTGCCGCAGGAGCAAGCCCCTGTTCCTCATCGACTTCCAGAACGACGGGGAGTACGTGGGGGGCTGCATTGCCGGGGGCCGGCGGTATCTCCACATCAACGCCAATGGAGACGTGGACCCCTGTGTGTTCGTCCACTACTCTGATTCCAACATCCGGGAGAAGTCCCTGCTGAACTGCCTGCGCTCCCCCATGTTCATGGCCTACCACGACGGCCAGCCCTTCAACGAGAACCACCTGAAGCCCTGCCCCATGCTGGAGAACCCGGAGAAGCTGCGGGAGATGGTGGCGAAAACCGGGGCCGCCTCCACCGACCTGCAATCCCCGGAGACGGCGGAGCACCTGTGCGCCAAGTGTGACGGCTACGCCGCCGCCTGGGATGGGACAGCCCGGCGGCTGTGGGCCTGCGGGCACGGCTGTGACAGCTGTGGGCAGAAGTGCGAAAACCAGAGAGAAGCGGGCTGAGCCGGGAGCCGCGCCCGTTGAGAGCGCCGCCCGCCCCTTGCCGGGGCGCGGCGGCGCTCCTTTGGGAAATTGCCTCTTGCAATTTCGCCGGAGTATGTTACAATAAGCCCGACAACTGAATATAACAGTTGCGAGAAACGCAGTAGAAAGGAAGAAGCAAAATGCCCAAGTTCGTCAAACGGGCCCTTTTGCTGCTGGCCGCCATCGCCATGCTGCCGGCCTCACTGTACGGGTGTACAGGAGGCACGGAGCCCAGCGAGAGCGAGGCGTCCGCTGCACAATCGGGCGAGTTACCCCACGGGAACTCAGTCACGGTAGGTATCGCACAGGATTTGAGCAACCTCGATCCCCAGCTGTCCAAAACGGCCGGGATCCGCGAGGTGATGTTCAACATGTTCGAGGGGCTGGTAAAGGCCGGCCCCGACGGCTCCGTGGTCGAGGCCGTCGCCAGTGGCTATGAGATCTCCGAGGACAAGCGCACGTACACCTTCACCCTGCGGGAGGGCGTCACGTTCCACAACGGGGATTCGGTCACAGCCGAGGATGTGGTCTATTCCCTGGAACGCTGCGCTGGATCGGAGAACGATGGAAAGCCTCTGGTCTCGGCGTTTTCTATTGTGGAGCGCATTGAGGCTGTGGAGGGCGGCCGCGTGGCGCTCACCCTGTCCACCCCCAATCTGGAGTTCATCAACGCGCTCACCGCCCCCATCATCCCCAAGGACTCCGGCCCCACCATCACCGAGACCATGATCGGCACCGGCCCCTTCCGCTTTGTCTCCTACGCCCCCCAGGACAGCCTGGTGATGGAGAAGTACGACGGCTACTGGAACCAGGAGAAGGCCGCCAAGCTGGACAAGGTGACCTTCAAAATTATCCCGGACGTGAATTCCCTGGTCATCGGCCTGAAGGGCGGCACTCTGGACATGGTGGTCCACCTGCCCAATACCCTGGAGGGGGAGGTGAAGGAGGGCTTTACCGTCCACCAGGACACCATGAAGCTGGTGCAGGCCCTCTACCTCAACAACGCCGTGGAGCCCTTTGACAACGAGCTGGTCCGCCAGGCCATGTACTACGCCATCGACGTGGAGGAGATCATCGATTTTGTGTGCAATGGCGCGGGGGTGGCCACCGGCACCAGTATGTACCCCGCCAAGAAGGACTGCTTCATGCCGGAGCTGGCCCAGCGGTATCCCCACGACGTGGAGAAGGCCAAGCAGCTGCTGGCCCAGGCGGGCTACGCCGGCGGGTTTGAGATGAGCATCACCGTGCCCTCCAACTATGCCCAGCATATGGAGACGGCGGAGGTCATCATCGAGCAGCTCAAGCAGGTGGGCATCACCGCCACCCTGCTCCCCGTGGAGTGGGAGAGCTGGGTGAGCGACGTGTACCGGGGCCGGGAGTATGAGTCCACGGTGTGCGGCATCGCCGCAGACGACATGACCGCCCGGGAGATGCTGGTGCGGTACATGAGCGACAACCAGAAAAACTTCATCAATTTCCAGGACGAGGAGTACGACAGCCTGCTGGCCCAGGCCATGGCCGCCACCGACGGCGGGGAGCAGCTGGACCTCTACAGGCAGGCGGAGACGGTGCTCAACGAGCGGGCGGCCAGCCTGTGGCTCCAGGACCTGTGCGAGCTGACGGTGATGAACCCGGAGCTGGACGGGTTCACCTTCTACCGCACCTACGTCATCGACATGTCCACGATCTATTACAAATAAGCGCCGTCCCTCCGGGACGGCATGGGGCGGGGTCGTCCGTGGGGCGGCCCCGCTCTTTTTTGAGAGAAAGGGGGCTTTCTCTATGGGAAAAGCCTTGCTGAAGCGGGTGGGGCTGCTGATCGGCACCATGCTGCTGGTGAGCGTGCTGGCCTTTGCGGCCTTCTCGGTGCTCCCCGGCGACCCCACCAGCTCCGTGCTGGGGGTGGAGGCCACCCAGGAGCAGATTGCCGCCTTCCGCGCCCGGCACGGCCTGGACCTGCCGGTGTGGCAGCGGTATTGGAGCTGGCTGTCCGCCTTTGTCACCGGGGACTTCGGGCAGTCCTTCAAATTCGATATGCCGGTGGCGGAGCTGGTGGCTACCCGGGCCCAGGTGACCCTGGTGCTGGCGGGGGAGGCCTTTGCGCTGATCGTGGTTCTCTCCCTGGCCCTGGGGCTCATCGCCGCCCGCCGGCCCGGGGGGGTGGTGGACCGGGCGGTGACGGTGCTCACCCAGATCACCATGTCCGTACCCAACTTCATCATGGGCATCGGGCTGATGTACCTGTTTGCCCTGGTGCTGCGGTGGTTCCAGCCGGAGTACGTCCCGTTGGAGGCGGGGCTGTGGCCCCATCTGCGCTTCATGGTGTTCCCCGCCCTGGCGGTGGCCCTGCCCAAGAGCGCCATGACGGTGAAGCTCCTCCGGGGCGCCATCCTGGGGGAGCTGGGGCAGGACTACGTCCGCACCGCCTACAGCAAGGGGAACAGCCGGGGCTCCGCCCTGCGGCGGCACGTGCTGCGCAACGCCATGATCCCGGTGGTGACCTTCCTGGCCATGGCCATCGGCGACATCATGGCCGGCTCCATCGTCATTGAGCAGGTGTTTGGCATACCCGGCCTGGGCCGCATTCTCATCACCTCCATCGGCAACCGGGACTACCCGGTGGTGCAGGCCATCGTGGTGGTGCTGGCCGGGGTGGTGGTGGGGTGCAATTTCCTGGCCGACCTGCTCTACCGGGTGATGGACCCCAGGATCGACGGGAGGTGAGGGCGTGAAGAAAAGAAGCTGGTATCTCACCATCGGCGGGATCCTGACGGCGCTCATGCTGGCGTTTACCGCCCTGGGCCTGTTCTGGACGCCCTACAGCCCCACCGCCGTCAGCGCCCCGGATCGGAGCGCCCCGCCCTGCGCCGCCCACCCCTTTGGCTGCGACCAGCTGGGGCGGGACGTCCTCTCCCGCACCCTGGAGGGGGCGGGCGCCACCCTGACCATCGCCCTGGCGGTGCTGCTGGTGGGGGCGGTGTGCGGGCTGGCCGTGGGGGCGCTGTGCGGCTACTACGGCGGCCCCGCCGACGCCCTGATCATGCGCGTGTGCGACGCGGTGGCCGCCTTCCCCAGCGTGCTGCTGGCCATGGTGGTGCTGGCGGTCACTGGGCCGGGGCGGTATCACGTGATCGAGGCGCTGGGGGTGCTGTTTATCCCCAGCTTTGCCCGGCTGGTGCGGGGGGAATTCCTCAAGTACCGGGACCGGGACTTTGTCCGCTCCGCCAGGCTGATGGGGGTGGGGAACCTGCGGATCATCTTTGTCCACATCCTGCCCAACACCTGGCCCACCCTGCTGTCCGGGCTGACCATCGGCTTCAACAACGCGGTGCTGGCGGAGGCGTCCATGAGTTATCTGGGCATCGGCGTCAGCCCCAGTGAGCCCAGCCTGGGCTACATGCTCAAGGACGCCCAGGGGGCGCTGTTCACCCTGCCCTGGTGCACCGTTTTTCCGGGGCTGGCGGCGGTTCTGCTGATCCTGGGGGTGGGCCTGGTGGGCGAGGGAATCCGGGAGAGAATGGGGGCTTCGTCATGATGCTGGACGTGCAAGACCTGAGCGTGGTGTTCACCGACCGGGGGGAGCCCTTTACCGCCGTGGATCGCTTCTGCCTCCAGATGGAGGAGGGGGAGATTGTGGGCGTGGTGGGGGAGTCCGGGTCGGGCAAGTCCATGACCGCCCACGCCCTCATGGGCCTCATCCGCCGCTCCCAGGTGGCGGTCACCGGCCGGGCGCTGTTCCGGGGGACGGACCTGCTGGCCCTGTCCCGGGAGGAGCTGCGGCGGTACCAGGGCCGGGACCTGTCCATCATCTTCCAGGAGCCCATGACCAGCCTGAACCCCACCATGCGCATCGGCGCGCAGGTGGAGGAGTCGCTGCGCATCCATGAGAGGCTCTCCCCCAGTGAGCGTAAAGCCAGAGCCCTTGACGCTATGGCCCTGGCGGGGCTGGCCGATCCCCAGCGGCTGTACCGGCAGTACCCCCACCAGCTGTCCGGGGGCATGCGCCAGCGGGTGATGATCGCCGCGGCTCTGGTGCTGCGGCCCCGCCTGCTCATTGCCGACGAGCCCACCACCGCGCTGGACGTGACCATCCAGGCCCAGATTCTGGACACCCTGCGGGACATCAACCGCAGGGAGGGGACCGCCATTCTGTTCATCTCCCACGACCTGGGGGTGGTGAAGTCGCTGTGCAGCCGGGTGGTGGTGATGAGGCAGGGGAAAATTGTGGAGTCCGGCCCGGTGGACCAGGTGTTTTACCACCCGAGGGAGGACTACACCCGGCTGCTCATCGCCTCCCGGCCCGGGCGGAAAAAGCTGAGAGGGGGCGGAGCGGGTGAGTGAGCCCATTGTGCGCATCTCCCGCCTCAGCAGCTGGTACGGGCGGGGGAAGGAGCGCAGGCAGGTGCTCCGGGACGTGTCCATCCGGCTGGACCCCGGCGAGGTGCTGGGCATCGTGGGGGAGTCCGGGTCGGGCAAGTCCACCCTGGCCAAGTGCGTGCTGGGGCTGGTGACGGACGTGGAGGGGGTCCTGGAGGTGAACAGCCCCCGGCCCCAGATGGTGTTTCAGGACCCCTACGGGTCGCTGAACCCGGCCAAGACGGTGGGGTGGATCCTGGAGGAGCCCCTCCGGGCCGCCGGAGTGAGGGACCGGGGGGAGCGCCGCCAAAGGGTGCGGGACTTCCTCCCCCTGGTGGGGCTGGAGGAGGAGCATCTGACCAGAAAGCCCGCCCAGCTGTCCGGCGGGCAGCGCCAGCGGGTGGCCATCGCCGCCGCCCTCATCCAGGGCAGCAAGCTCATCGTGCTGGACGAGCCGGTGTCCGCCCTGGACGTGACCCTCCAGGCCCAGATTCTCCAGCTGCTGGCCGATCTGAAGGAGCGGCTGGGGCTGTCCTACCTGTTCATCTCCCACGACCTGGCGGTGGTGTACCAGCTGTGCGACCGGGTGGCGGTGATGACGGGGGGCGAGATTGTGGAGGAGGGGGACGTGGACCAGATCTACGACCACCCCCAGTACCCCTACACCAAAAAGCTGCTGGACGCCTCGCTGTCGCTGGAATAGGGCCTGCTGGGGGAAACATGGCCTTGACAAATCTTCCGTTATCCCATATACTGAGTGATTGTAACAGGCAGTGAAGGGAAGCAGTACCCCTTTCCCTCCGTTTCAGAGAGCGGCCGGTTTGGTGCGAGGCCGCAGCGGAGACAGGGCGAAGTGGTCCCCGAGCCGCGGAGCCGAAGCCCAGTAAGCTCCGCCGTCCTCCCGCGTTAAGGGAAGCGAGTGTCCCGCACAGGGGAATTCGGGTGGTACCACGGATTTTTTCCGCCCCGAGCCAATTTGGCTCGGGGCATTTTTTGTAGGGAGGGAACAGAATGTATTATCAATTCACGCTGAACGGCTACAGTTATCAGGACCTGCTGGTCCTCTGCCGGGTCACCGCCAGGTGCTACCGGCGGGTGCGCACGGTGATCTACCGGACGGTGGTGGTGCTCCTGGGGCTGGCCATGCTGGGCCTGGGGGCCCTGCTCCTGTGGGCGGAGGGCTTTAACGCCTTAGGGACTGCGCTAGTCCTGCTGGGCCTGCTCTATCTGGGCCTGGCGGTTTTTTACCACCGGTTTTTCGCCTGGCGCAGCTCCCAGATGCTGCTCAAGGACACCGGCGAGATCACCGTCACCCTGGACGACGCCGGGGTCCGGGAGCGGGGCCGGAAGGGGGAGGGCTTTTATCCCTACTCCAGCTTCATCGGCTGCGTCCACAGCCAGGGGCGGTATTTCCTCTTCCTGGACAAAAAGCACGCCGTCGTCCTGCCGGAGGCGGCGGTCACCGTGGGCGCCCCCGCCGCCCTGGGGGCCAGGCTGGCGGAGAAGTTCGGCGGGGCCATACAGGAGGTTTAGAACCTGTATTCACAACCTCAGTTCACCATCTGACCGGGCCTTTTCCCGTCATGCGGCGTTGAATTTTCTTGAAATAAACACAATTATTCCTGCGAAAA
>ERZ808037.1555-NODE-1555-length-14417-cov-7.613040_pt1 | contig 14417 bp, 16 predicted proteins | sample MGYA00380190_ERZ808037 | MGnify/ENA primary metagenome ERZ808037 (study PRJEB31490, sample SAMN06133399) | mouse gut metagenome | isolation source: J9 | host: mice | place: China: Chengdu | collected 2015-05 ... | reverse complement strand
GCTAGCTGGCTAGCTGGCTAGCTGGCTAGCTGGCTAGCTGGCTAGCTGGCTAGCTGGCTAGCTGGCTAATGATGATGCAGAACACAGCTTTTGTCAACCCCTTTTCCCAAAAATCTGTAGACATTCTTTTAATTTATATCGTCAGATTCCTGGGAAAATTAAGGCGCATTGGATCTAAATTGCAATACGTATGTTCTCGGCCTTGCTGCTGCGCCGGGTCAGCGCACCGATGCGCTGTAGCTGTTGAGTTCGTACAATTTGTATCATCGTCATGGGATGTCTCCCTTATGCCTTTACATCAAAACTTACAGACGCATCTTCGCTCACCGCCGGAGTTGCCATCTGCTTGGCGGCGTTAATTTCAGCCCTTGCCGCAGTATAGGCATCATAGTAGATTTGATTGGCCTGATTCCAAAATGCTTCTTCGGCATCAGTCGGAACAGATGTCCAGTAACCATTGTCACTGTGATACCCGGCAATCATTTCACCGTATTCGTTGTAAATTTCCGCAGTAGTTTTGGTCTGTCCTCTCTGAATTTTTGCCGAATAGGAATCCAATAATTTCAGCAAAGTATCACCGAGCTGGGAGGCAGAGCGCATAATCGTGTTTAATGTACCACTCACTTGAGAAATTGCTCCAGCCCGATCCGGGGACACATTTTTCGCAACGTAAGCCTGCTCCATCGCCACATAACCCTTGCTCATGTAAACATTGCTCTTGGCATCTTCACGCGCATGAGCCTGAATTTTCGCAATGTAATCGTCTGTCATAGCAGCACGTGCCTTACTGGTACGGTTTGCTTTGCTCACTGCTGATAGCTTAGTTGCACCTGGGCTTATAAAGCCGGGAATACCGTTGATTGCCATAATCGCCCCTCCTTGTTATGCGCGAAAGTCTAAACTGGAATGTGTTTTGTTACCGCCATTGCCGCTCACTCCAGACTGTGCTGCGCGGTACGCTTCATCATAGATTGAACTTGACGCTGTCTGGAACTGCGCTTCAGCTTTGGTGGTCACCGCTTTCCATTCGTCGGTTTTACTGTCATAGCTGGCAAACTTTTCGCCATACTCATCATAGAGTTCCGCCGTTGTCCCATTCTGTCCCGTGGTCACACTGGCTGTATAGGGCAGGCCGGACAGCCGGAATGTGTTCGACCCCGTCCTCTTGAATAGGCCGCTGGACAGGAGGCCCGACATTTGCGCGATGGCTGAGTCACGATTTGGAGAGACATAGGTTTTCATCTGTTCCGCCCGGAGCTCCGAGGCTTTGCCGTCCTTGCCATAAACGCCCATCTTGGCATCCTTTCTGGCCTGGGCCTCAAGGGCGCTCACATACTCCTTGGTCAGCCCACCGCTCACCTTGCTGTCCACCGCGCTGATCTCTGATCTATCCGAGGAAAGAAGTTTTGAGACCGAGGTTCGAATGGTTTTCCGGCTGACCGCCGATCCATTGCCCAGCAGGCTGCCGGACTTCAGCCGGAACAGTCCTCCACTTCTGAGTGAGCCAAACAGGGACATACCCGCCCCGCTCCTCATGGATTTCAACCCCAGGGACGCTCCCCCCATCCTGAAGCGGTAGCTTCTGGGGATATTGTTAAATGACATACTCTGCTCCTCCTTTTCAGTCCTGGGCCAGACTTGCCCGCTCGGCCCTGTACGCCTCCATATAGATCTGCCTGACGCAATAGTCAAACTGCATCTCCTCCGCGGTGGGCACCATTGTCCACGCCCCGTAGCCGCTGTTGTAGCTGGCGATCATCCGACCACGCTCATCGGCGATGTGGGCGGTTGTGTTATGGGCGCCCACAGACACTCCTGTGGTGTAGAACGGCCCAAACAGGCACAGGATATTCTCGCCGCCGCCCTGATACTGCCCATATTGGTCAATCAGCTCAGAAACTCGGGCAATCGCATCCTCCCGCTCCGGGGAAATATGCCGCGCTTGATAGTCCCGCACAAAGGCGTTGTATTCCTCCGACATATAGACCCCCGTCTGGGCGTCCGCCCTGGCGTACTCCTGCACCCGCGTGATGAAGGAGGCGTCCGACAGCGCGCGCTCCACCAGCTCCGGCAGCGGGGCGTCCTCCGGGTCAAACACCGGAATGGTGATCAGATCCGAGAACCGGTTCAGATCGACGACGACGTTCTCCGCGATCTGGAGCAGCTCGCTCTCCGGGAGCGGTGCCCGCACCCACAGGACGCTTTCTCCCTCTGCGGCCGGCCAGATCAGAACGCTGTCCCCGCCCTCTCCGGTACTCAGGTACAGCTCCGCAGCCCTGCCATCCACATGGACGGTCTTGGCTCCGACGCCTGTTTCGGGCCGGGGCGCCGGGGCGTCGTCATCGGAATATCCGAAGGTGATGAAGAAGTCCTGCTCGTTGCCATACACAACTTCTCCACTTCCGCCCTCCTCGGTTTCCGACTCCACGTAATATCCGCCATAGTGCAGAGGCAGCCAGGTCACGCAGTAGCGCCGGGGCATGGGCTCCGACTCCCGGATGCTTTCCGCGATCCTGACCAGTTCATCCTCACCCAATGCCGCTGTGATCCAGAACGCTGCGCTCCGCTCCCCATCCGTCCACACCAGGATGTTGGGGCCGTCCTCCGGGTTCAAATACAAGTCCGCCGGCAGGCCGTTCACCGCGCAGCGACGGACATCCGCTCCATCCCACTCCACGTTCAGCGACAGCGTCTGTGTCCCTGTGACATAGGAGACAGTCAGCAGCTTATTCGCACCGTTCTCGTACTGGGCCCGCACGAAGCTCCCCGCCTTGGCCGGGGCAATCTCCTCATACCCCTCCGGAACCCAGGTTGGCAGGAAAACGGTGTCCTCGGAGGCACCCCGTCTCTCGCCCTCATATTGGTACACAAACCACGTCTCATACACATCCCTAATCCAACCCACAAACGCCGCCCTCGCCTCTGGGACAAGGGCCAGAATGGAGCCGCCCCCAATGAGCGCCGTCAAAAGGAAGCAGGCGGCAGCCTTGGCCACTCGATGCCGGATGGGGTGGTCAGCCCGTCGCACCAGCTTGCACATTTTCTTCTCAAACTCCGGGGAGAAATCCTGCTCCGGCAGCTCCGCAATCAGGCTCCCATACTCCTGACGGGCCGCATCCAGTATGACCCGGCGGGCCAGGTCGTCCAATGCCCGGTCTGTCACGGCGATCCCTCCTTGACCTCTTTGATTCCGAAAGGCCCGCACGGAAAAGCCCCTCTACCATGATTAACGCTGCGGGCCTGCGGATTCTCACAGGGTTTTTCAAGAAAGATGAAAAAATTATGTCCCCGTCCCATGGCTGTTCCGAATGCACAGTCAACGATAAAGAAAAACCGCCTCTTGCCATGCCGAACACAGCAAAAAAGCGGTTTTCACAGAAAACGCAGCCGGTCTGAAGCGATACGCAAATTCTCTGCCCGGAAACACTATGCATCCAGCAGAAAGCCCTCCCGCTCCACGATCTCCCGCAGGAGTTGGCGGCCCCGGTTCACCCGGGTGCTCACCGCCGTCTTGGACAGGCCCAGCTTGGCGGCGATCTCCCCGTCGGAGTAGCCCAACAGCAGCTTCATCTCCATGACAGCCCGGTACGTCTGGGGCAGGCGGGTGAAGCTGTCCACCAGGGCGTGGTAATCGGTGACGGCCTCGGAGGATTCCGCAAGGCCATCCCAATCCTCCAGTGAGGCGTCACCCTTCCGTTTCCGCAGCAGGGAGATGGCCTCGTTCCTGGCGATAACCGCGACCTGCGGGGCCAGATCCTCAACGGGAGTGGTTTGGAACTTCTTGAAATGCTTGATGATCCGCAAAAAGGCGTTATGGACAGCATCCTCAGCATCCTGGCGGTTGTGCAGGATGCTGTCTGCCACACGATACATGAGGCCGCGGTATTTCTGATAAATCTGCTCAAACCGAATTTTTTCCTCCGGCGTGTCGATCATTTGCAGATAATAGACCAGCATCAGCTGCACCTCCCGCTCCCAGACATGGGGCTCCGTGTCGGGTATATACCCTTTTATCTATTATCGGCAAACGACGAAACAAGTTAAGATTAGCGGGGGATAGGGGTAATTAAGCGCACCTATGGCGTGTCGGGTTCGCTGGGTTCGTCCAGGCCGAAGCCTGGGACAATGGTGGTGTCGGGATATTCGGCGGGAGCACTGCCCTTGTCAGGAATGTCCTGTGTGCTCCCTACAATAAAATCCTCATGAAATGGGCTGATGATAGATGCCGTAATCTTAATGACTTCCTCCAATTCCAACCGCTGTGCCTCAATTTCGTACTCCACCCCATTCAGGGTAAAGGCGGCTGTATAGATGTCGTAGTATCCAGCAGGCGTTTTAGAAGCGCCATCACTGTAAGGGAGGGAACAGTGCCTGAGCGTGACAGGCACTCCGCCGAAGTCAGTAGTCCGCTCATTATCCACTGGGAGAAGGCAACAGTGTAGAATACGCAGTCTGGAAGCTCTGATGGTAAAACCTTGGGGAATCACAATGTCATCATTAGACTTAGGGCTTCCGTCCTCCCCAAAGTCCACCCAGAAACTCCGGCCCGCCTGATCCTCAACAACATTCCCGGTAGCTTTCTCCCGGACAATGCGGCCCAACACAGCTTCCCCGCCCCCGGTAAGATCATCAGGGATATAGGCAGGAGCTAACTCCCAGCCATAGTAGGCTCTGACACCCTCCGTATTCAAAATTTCCTCGTTATAGATAGCAGGATCTCGATAAAGCGGGGCGGCATTCTGGGCCAGCCCTGCCGACTCGTTTACCGCTACGTTGTCCCAGTTGATGGTGATCTCCGGCTCACAGGGCGGCTGAAGGGGCTCAACGCTGGGCTGGTCTCTGCCATCGCTGGCCACAGGGCCGGGAATGCTGGGATCCGGGGGCGGCACGATAGTGCCTTGGCCCTTCAAAATGCCCGGCAGCGCCGCCATGGTCACCGTGAAGATCAATCCAATGCACGCCGCCATGGCCCCCCATTTCAGCCAGCCGCTTTTCTTTTTGAGCTCATAGGTGACTGCTTCCATAATGTACTTGTCGTTGACTTTTCCCAGCGCGCTGGAAAACTGTGCTGCGTTCATCGTATAACCCCTCTTTCTTCAAAATAGTGCCGCAGTTGTTTTCGGATACGGGTCAGCCGGACGGACACGTTCTTTTCCGATAAGCCTATCCGCGCCGCGATCTCCCCATAGCTGTCGGAGAACCAGTACCGGCGCATGAGCAGGACACGGTTCTCCGGGGACAGCGTCTCCAGGAAGTCCTCGATCAGCCGGACAAGCTCCTGTTCCTCCAACTCCCCCTCCACAGTTCGGGGCGAGGCCAGACAGTCCTCCAGCTCCTCCAGCGACACGGTGTAGCTCCCGCCGCCGCGCTTGGCTGCTTTTCCCGCGTGATACCGTATGAGGGAGAGGTTGCGGACGATCCGGCACAGGAACGTCAGCAGCGGATTGGGCCGGGCCGGCGGGATGGCGTTCCAAGTGCCCAGGTAGGCATCGTTCACACACTCCTCCGCGTCCTGGCGGCTGTGCAGGATGTTATAGGACAGGCTGTGGCAGACCTTACCGTATTTGCCGTCCAGCTCCCGGATCGCCTGCTCCGACCGGGCGAAAAACAGTTCTATGATGGCGCTGTCCTCCATCGGGGCTTCCCTCCTCTCTGTCCCTCAACCATCTACTATGGATTTTTTGGAAAACACTACACAGTTCAATACAGACTTTGAGAAAAATTTTCTGGAACCAGATTTATAGTGCCCGTACCTGCATGACAGCCTTCAGAAAAACTGCTCGAGCATATGTCAAAGGCGGCGATTCAGTGGTGAACCGCCGCCTTTGATATATGTCCGCACTAAATACCTCACCCATGGCCCAGATGCGCCTTACTCCAAGTCCTCAATTTGCATCCGCTGCAAAGCGTCCAAGCCGTCCTGGCGGCACTTAAAGTACAGCCAGATCCCTCCAAAAATGAACGTAGGGATGTTGGCCAGCAAGAAGATCCCAACGAGCACAACCAGGTTTCCAAGCATGGCGCCCACAGCGTTGATGGCAAAGACCGCCGTCAGCATCAGACCAAGAACAAGGAAAATCCCCGGCAGCAGCAGCCCCAGCTTTAAGCTCTTTTTGCACATCCAGACCTGCAAAACTACAAGCAGCGCCATCAAAACTAAAAACAGCAGCAGCACTAATATTACTCTAAAATAACTCATAAACAACCTTTCCTTTCACAAGTTCATTTTTTGCCTATGGCTTTTTTGTATTCTGAAATCAGTATTTTCGCGGTGTCAAAATCAAGCTTTTCGTTTACTGCCAGACGTTTGACCGTAGCGATGTATGGATCTGCGGCCACATCTTCTACCATCTGTATCTTCTGGATCAAGCGGTCAAGCCGCAAACGCACCGTGGGATAGGTCACGCCATACTGACCGGCCACCTCCTTCAGCGACCCAGAGGCAAGGATGAACTTCTTGATGAACGCCACATCTTCATCCTCCAATCCAGCCATCCACTCCGGCAGTATCTCAACTGACATAGGCGCCCCCCTTTCTATGTTCCTCATTATATGCTTTAATTTTATTAAAGTCAATACTAAATTTTATTATTTTGAAATTTAAGGTTTTACTTGAATTAAAGCAGCACAGCGATCCTGCATCCGAGAATCACTGTGCTGCTTTGCAAAGACAAACTGCGGGGTGCCGCGCTCAATACTTGCGGGGGTTATACAGCCCCTCCGGGGCCAGCTGTCCCTCAGAACCCCACTGGTACATCCGCCACTGCCAGCTGGGCGGATAGAAGCCGGAGGCCAGGATGTCGGACGGCAGGGCGTAGGGGTACTGCCAGCCGCTGCGCTTGTGGGCAATGGTCACGGTGTAGTTGTAGAGTGACACGGTCTCCGGCAGGGAGGGCGCCGCCTCCCAAAACAGGAAGGCCTCCGTGGGGCCATCGACCTCCTCCGGCAGGGCGAAGTCGGCGTAACAGCAGGGCTTCCCGGCGCCGCCCGCCTCAAATCGGAAGTCCAGCGGCATGGTATAGGCCGTCCCCGCGCCGTCCTTCCACTTCAGCACCCCCTCCACCCTGGTGGTATGGACGGTGACGCCCTGGATATCCTGTGCCACCTGGATCCCCTCCATATAGCCGCCGGACGCCTCGCCGGGGTTCCAGCGCAGGTGGGCCAGATAAACACAGCGGAACCCATACCGCCCGTCCCGCACCGGAACCTCAACGGTGATCACGCTGGGCATACCGTCTGTATGGGGGCCAGCCGGATCGTGATACCCCTCTTTTTTCAGCCCGTAGGCTCCCTCAAACCGGGCCAGCTCGTTGTCGTCCAGCCCGCCCAGGATATCCTCCGGGAAGCCCAGCTCCAGCAGTTGGGCGCGGAGGGGGGAATCGCTCACGTTGGAGCTGTACACGGGCGTATGTTCCCCGTCCGGCAGGCGGGCGAATACCAGCGGCAGGATGCCCACCGCCAGCAGGTGGAGCGCCAACCACACGGCCAGCACGACCCGGCCGGACACCCGCGACGGCACGGCCTTCAGCACGTACCCCGCCTGATCCAGGCTCTTGCTGACCTTGCGTAAGCCCACCAGCAGGCAGATCCAGAGGATCAGAAGCGGCCCCACCAGCAGCCAGTCCTCCAGCCCAATGAGCGCCATGGGCAGCAGCAGGGCCTCCACGATGACCACCCCTCCGGCCGCGGCGGTACGGGGCTTCTGCCCCGCCCGGCGGAATACCCCCTTGAGGCCCTGCCACAGCCCGCCCACCGCAAAGATTAAGGTGAGCTGGAGCGCCACCGTCCACAGCACGTTGTAGACTGGTACTGACCCTGTGGTGGTGTTCCATTCCCCGCCCACCAATCCCTCCAGCCAGCCGTCCAGGGGGGTGGCCTGGAGCACCACCACGGCCAGCCGCAGCGCGGCGTACAGGCCGGCGCAGCCGTAGGCGAACCGGAAGGCGCCGTTCTCCCGGCGCAGGGCACCCAGCCCCAGCCACAGCAGCGCCGCGCCCACCGCCGGAAGGATGAGGTTCAGTCCGAACCCGTTGATGGTGATGGTAATGAGCGCCAGGCCCCAGCAGATCAGGCCGATGGGCTTTTTCCACGGGCAGGGCGGCCCCAGCTTCGCCAGCTCCGGCGGCAGCTGGGCGGAGCCCACATAGAGCAGACGGTCAAATTCATCCATGGATCACACCTCCCAGTTCCCCCTGTAAATGCTTGCGGATGCGGTACAGCTTGCCCTCCACCGCCCGGACGGTCAGGCCGCACTCGGCGGCGATCTGAGCGGTGGGCTGATAATAGTAGTATTTACGCAAAAACAGATCCCGATCCCTGCGGCCCAGCCGCCCCACAGACGCCCACAGCGCCTGGGCCGCCTCCGCTTTCAGCAGGGACTGCTCCGGGCCGTCGGCAGCGTCCGGCATGGCCTCGTCCAGCGCGCCGCCCTCCCGGCGGCGTTCATTGGCCCGGCGGCGGTTGAGGGCCGCGTTCCGGGTCAGATGGGTGAGCCAGGTGGTCAAGGCGGCCTTGCCGGGGTCAAACGTGCCGATGGAGTTCCACACCCGGAGCAGCACATCGGACAGGCATTCCTCCCGATCCCGCTCGTCGGGGAGGATGGGGGCGATGATGTACCGCAGCAGCGGGGTGTACGCCGTCTGGAATTGCTCCATCGCGCCATCCTGCCGGGTTTGCAGGGCGCGGATCAGCTGCACATCCTCCACAATGTCTCCCTCCTTTTTCTTCGTATGTCCTACTATACACCGGAGATGGCAAAATCCCACGCAAAGAATTAAAAAAATATGGGCACAACATGAAAATGCCTGCCTGCATCATGAACAGCAGGCAAGCATTTCACTGCAGGACATCGTCTAAATGCTCAGTTCATTCTAAGGTATAAGAAAAACATCTAATTCTCCACTTTGCCGATGTTTCTTTCAATCTCCTTCCTTTTGGCCTATTAGCTGATATAATGAGCCACCCAATAGCCATCCCTGCCATTATTGCAAGCGCAACTCCCCACAGTAAGAATCGAGCCATACCCCCGCCTGCACAGATCAGCAACGGCACGGCTTCTACACTTGAGATATAGGCCAGCGGCCGGAATATCTCTATACCTGCATAGACGTATAGCAGCGATGGAACCAGCATAATGCCGCAGGCTGCGATATAGGCAATCTCCATGCGTTTTAAGCAGCTCGAAACCAATAATATCAGAATTGCGCCGCAGAGCAGAGCAAACAGGCGGTAGCTGTATAATATTACAAGCCACTCTTTTATAGAGCACAGGATCGGAAAGTTTTTCATCATAGAAAGGTTTTGTACAGGGACATCCCAAGCTTGAATGAGAGAGTTGGAAAGCAGGGCATAAAGCTCCATTCCGTAAACAGTTGCCCATACCACCGCTGCCGCAAGTGCCGCCACAATAATTTTGTGCATCAACAGCGTCCCGCGTCCTCTCGGCGTAGCGCCCAACAAAAAGCTCATACCTGATTGCCGTTCATAGGCCATGCTCCCAGCCAGGAGCAGCGTTAAGGCCAAGATCGCAATAACTGCCGCCTGATGTTGATTGTTTTGCGCTGCCGCCCCAAAAACACTTTCAAAAGGCGTCTGCTCGATCAGCCATGGCGTAAAGCCTTTTTCCACACCAAGTTCTAACAATTCCTCTGCTTGGCTGTGTACCAAACTAAGTCCCTCTTTATTGGTACGGGCAGTCTCGGCAAAGTAGGAGTACACATTTAGCTGATTGTCAGCGATTTCTCCATTTTCATACGCAAGCTTTGCGTCCTCATAATCCGCAATCGTCTGGTCAAGTTCAGCTTCAATCGCGTTTATCCGGGCAAAGGTGTCACCAGTGATTTCGCCCAAAAGTTCTATAGTATATTGCCGTGCGGCCACTTCCGCAGGATTATATATGGGAACGTTCGCCGTAAAGGAAAGGCCGGCAGCCAGATAGACAAATAAGGCCATGATCACCACGCCCTTTTGAATCCACAGCGTTTTGTGCAACTCCATTCCGAATAGCTGCAAATGACGCAGCCCCGCGTCGGTGACGGTGTTGATTCCATAGGCGACGCTCCCTAACAGGTCTTTTCCTGCTGCAGGCTTTTTGTGGCAATGAATGAAAATACATATCGCTGCCGTCAGCACACACAGCGGGAGCAATGCAAGCTGTGAAATGCTCCGAATTCCCAACGGATAGCCAAGCAGGTCTATATTCAGATAGTTGATATAGAGATCGGACAAGCTGATATAGGTGAAAAGATTAAAATATTTCAGTCCATTCAACCCGCTCTGCACAGGCAAAAAAGTGTATAAGCTGTACTCTGTCACCAGCACACCCGCCGCTGCAATGATTGTGTACTTGACATTATTAACCGCTGTGAGCAACAGCCAAAGGAGCAGACTCACGAAAAAGGCGGCGGCGATCCGCAGCAAAAAATAGCGGATCAAGAAACTGCCCACAGTACTAAGCACAGGCAATTTGCCAAGCAATTCCACCGATTGCAACGCCCGCCCTAAATCATTGATACCCCCGTACACAGAGAAGCCGAATATAAGATTCGTCCCATAAAGCAGAAGTACGCCAAAGACTGATACTCCGAACAAAATCGACATTCTATGCACGGAAAGGCGCAGCCGTCCATTTGGGGCGGCATATATCACGCTCCACAGACCTTTTTTGCGTTCTTCCAAGAAGGAGATGCAATGATGTTCTATCCCACCTCGGTGTTCCAGTGCTTCTCCGGACATGAGCCTTGGCGGCTGGTTCTGTGGATCGGCGCTGCGGCGGCGGTACTGGGCCTGCTGCGGCTGTGTGTGGCCCGGCGCTTTGACAAGGGGGCCTGATCATGCGCGGACGGAAGATAATCCTTCATGCCACGATGGAATATTCCCTATGGCTCGCCAACCCCCGTATGTCCATCCTGCTGGTGCTGCTGGTACTGATCCACTCCATGGTCATCCAGCCGCTGGCCCAGGCGGGCGGGCAGATTGGCGCCCGGTTTCACCTGCTGGAGCCGCTGGCCGCCCTATTCAATTCCACCCTGATCCAGCTGATTCTGCCCATTGGCTTTTTGATCCTGATGGCTGGCTTCCCCCGAATGGAGCGAGGCTTCCTGCTTCAGCTCTACCGGGTTGGCCGGCTGAACTGGGTGCTGGGCGAGCTGCTGCACCTGGCCATGGCGGCGGTCACTTATCTGACGGTAGTGCTGGCGGGGACGATGCTGTGTTCCCTGCCTTATGTCCCCACCGCCGGCCCGGGGTGGAGCGCTGTCGCTACAGACTATACAGCCATTCTGGAGGATGCCGCACTGAAAACCGTGGCTGTGCTGCTGCCCAAAAACCTCTATCAGCAAATGGGCCCTGGGGCCGCGGTGACAGGAAGCCTCCTCCTGCTGTTCCTCTGCCTAATGCTGATGGGCGCGGTTCTGCTGGCAGCCAGCCTGATCCGGGCGCAGTTCTTGGGTATCGCCGCCGATGCCGCCCTTCTGCTGGTGGGCGCGGGGTTCGTGATTCTGGACAGCCCGTGTATGTGGGGGTTCCCCTGCGCCCATACCCTGATCTGGCTTCATTTCACGCCCTATCTCCGCACCCCGGTCTGCCCCCTGTGGGCGAGCTGGCTCTATTTCCTGCTGGGGATCGGCCTGGCATCGGCCTTGGCCTGCGCCGCAGCGCGGCGGCGCAGCTTTGATTCTATCTTGGAGTTTGATTGATATGGCGATTATTTCAGTGGAAAATGTCAGTCTGACCATAGGCCCCGCCCATATTCTGCGGGATGTTTCCATCCAATTTGAGAAGGGGCTGATCCACGGCATTGTCGGACGCAACGGCAGCGGAAAAACCATGCTCATGAAGTGTATCTGCGGCTTTATCCGGCCTACCACCGGGCGGATTTTCGTGGATGGACGGCAAGTGGGCCGGGACGTGGACTTCCCGCCGGATCTGGGGCTGCTCATCGAAACGCCGGGCTTTGTGCCCTATTACAGCGGTCTGAAGAACCTGGCACTTCTGGCGGCCATCAACCGCCGGGTCTCAAAAGAGCAGCTGAACGCCTGCATGGAGCAGCTTGGGTTGGGAGATGCCAAGGATAAGCGGGTGTCCAAATACTCCATGGGGATGCGCCAGCGGTTAGGGATCGCCCAGGCCATCATGGAGGATCCCAAGCTGCTGATTCTGGACGAGCCGCTGAACGGCTTGGACGAACAAGGGGTTCAGGATATTCGGGCGCTGCTGTTGGATCTGAAGCGGCAGGGCAAGACCGTTCTGCTGTCCTCCCACAACGGGGAGGATATCGACCTGCTCTGTGACAGCGTGTGCAGGATGGCGGGCGGGGTGCTGACAAGGCAGTAGCGTCTGCCCTGCTGTGCTGGCCGGGATGCTCCGGGGCCTGTCCAATCGGTCTGTTTCGGGATAAGGCGAAGCGCCGCTGGTGCCATATGGCGTCGGCGGCGCTTTATTTCAGGAAGTTCACATCTTTTTCATTCCTCTGCTCGGGATACAGCCACAGCCTTTGACCAGTTATCCGCCGAAAAGCACCGACTATCTGAAACCGCTGGACGGACTGCGGCCTTTTGCTTATACTGGGCTTAGAACTGCGAGATGCACTGTGGTTTCCGCACACGTAAAAGGCATGGGAGGTGTCCATCGGCTATGACTGATTTTAAGAAAACTTGGCTGCCCCGTATGTTGATCGGGGCAATGGCTGGAGTTGCGGCCTACCTGCTCCTGTCCTTCCTGGCTCAGCCTGGCTCCCTATTCGGGGTGCCGCTCTCCTGGGACTTCACCTTCTGCTTTGACAGCCGGGTGCCGGAGGCGCTGGGTCTGTGCCTGGGCCTGCTGTTGTGGGCGGCCTTCGGCGCGGAGGTGGGCGTGGCCACTATCCCCTTTGCCGACACAGGGCGGAGGTTGGCGGCGCGATCCGCCCTCCACTTTGCCATTACTGCCGTCACCGCGTCGGCATGGTGCGTGCTGAACTTTGGCTGGGCGGAGGTTCCGCTCTGCCTGCTCCTGCTGTCGGTGAGTTATGCGCTGATCTGGCTCACGCGATGGGTGGGGTGGTTTTCGGAGCTGACCAATATCCGGGAGAAGCTGGGCCTCGTATCCACTCCCTCTGCCTTTAAGTGGCGGGAGGTGCTGCCCTACCTTCTGCTGCTGGGGATGGTTTACGGGCTGGCCATGCCCATACTGGGTATTTTTGACGGGCCTGTTCCCTTCTTTACCGGGATGCTGCTGCCTTACGTCGTATATCCCATCCTGGCCGGGGCCGTGGGGTTTCACTCAGGAAAGCACAGCGGCTTTACTGTTCTGGTTCCGGCGGCTGTCTATCTGCTCTCCCTGCTGAATGACTTCTGGCTGTGGCTGGCCAAAATACTGGGCATTGCCAATATGTCCTACGGCTACGTGACCCTGGGACTGGTTTACGCCGCCGCTGCCCTCGGTTTCCACGTCCTGGGGGCCTTAATGCGGGCGCGGCGCAGGAGGGCGGCATGAAAGAGCCAGATTGCTCCACCCGCTACCCGATCCTGCTGGTTCACGGCACAGGGTTCCGGGACTGGAAGCGGCTGGGGTACTGGGGCCGCATCCCGGAGGTGCTGCGCCGCCGGGGCGCGTCGGTCTACTTCGGCCAGCAGGACGGCTGGGCCACCGTGGAGGAGAACGCCCACCATCTGGCCCGCCGGGTGGACGAGATCCTGGCGGAAACAGGGAGCAGAAAGCTCCACCTGATCGCACACTCCAAGGGCGGGCTGGACGCGCGGCATCTGATCTCCTCCCTGAAATACGGGGATCGGGTGGCCTCCCTGACTACCGTGTCCACCCCCCATCACGGCTCCAAAACCATGGACGCCCTGGATCGTCTACCCAGGTGGGTGTTCCGGCTGATGGGCTTCTTCGTCAACGGCTGGTATCGTCTGATCGGGGATGCCTCCCCCGATTTCTGCGGCGTGTGCCGCCAGTTCACCACCGCCTGGGCGGCGGAGTTCAACCGGCGCAACCCGGACGTGCCGGGCGTACTTTACCAGAGCTGCGCCGGGGCCATGGCCGGGGCGCGCAGCGATGTGTTTATGTGGTGGTGTAACCTCATCATTAGCCGGGTGGAGGGGGAGAACGACGGGCTGGTAACGGTGGAGTCCGCCCGGTGGGCCAACTTCACCGGCGTGTGGCGGGGCTCGGGGCGCCGGGGGCTGTCCCACATGGACGAAGTGGACTTCCGCCGCCGGCCCCTGAAGGGCGGGGAAGGCCCTGTAGACCCGACGGAGCGGTACACGGCGCTGGTGGAAGGGCTTCGGGAGCGGGGGCTTTAGCCCCACCGCGAAAACTTGTTTTTGGCTTGCTTATCTGCCGGGAATATTGACAATGGTAGATGGGCGATTTGCCAATATTGTTTGGAACAATGCGCCGATCACTACGAGCGAGCTTGTGAAACGGTGTGCCGC
>ERZ808037.1553-NODE-1553-length-14419-cov-3.972598_pt1 | contig 14419 bp, 9 predicted proteins | sample MGYA00380190_ERZ808037 | MGnify/ENA primary metagenome ERZ808037 (study PRJEB31490, sample SAMN06133399) | mouse gut metagenome | isolation source: J9 | host: mice | place: China: Chengdu | collected 2015-05 ... | reverse complement strand
GATACGAGGGAAAAGTCTCCGGGAAGGAATCCGGACGATGTGCGGAGCGGAATCAAAGCGGCTGTCTGCTGTCTGGCGGTAGTGGCGCTGCGGTCTTATATTGGAATGGCGGTGGCGCTGCCCTGGAAGTCCAGCCTGCTGGCAGGTACTCTGGCCGTGCTTGCCGTGGTGTGCGGGAAGGTGGCCGGGGGGTTCGCGGCGGCCAGGACAGGGAGCCGGAAGACGGCAACTGTCTCTCTGGGGCTGGCGGCGATCTGCTACCTTGGCTCCGCCGTGATGCCGCTGGGGCTTGCCGCCGTGTTTCTCTTCAATATGACCATGCCTGTGACATTATACTGGCTGGTCTGCCGTCTGCCGAAGCGACCGGGCTTTGCCTTTGGCTTCCTGACCTTTGCGCTGTTTCTGGGGTTTCTGCCGGTGTATTTCGGGTTGGAAGCGGGGAACGGGAATGTGCTGGGCTGCGCGGGGAGCCTGGTATCTTTATTGCTGCTGACAGCCGGGATGGGGAGGAGGGAGTAGGTGGGAAAGTATTTTGTTGAAATGTTTGGTTTTTCGCTGGCGCTTACCATGGCAGTGGAACTGGCGGTAGCCATTCTGTTCCGGAGGCGTTGGATTGGGAGAAGCGCAGTGAGAAGTGCCGAAGCGGGGAGAAGCACTGTGGGAGGCATCGAAGCGGGGAGAAGCGTCATGGGAAACGCTGCAGCCGGGAAATGCGCAATGGGAAGCAAGGCGGCGATAAAAGACAGGCTGCCAGAGGAGGCCCTGTTTGCCCATCCCGGGCGATTGCTGGCGTTGGTTGTGCTGGTGAATCTGCTGACCAATCCGGCTGCCGTGCTTCTGTGCTGGCTGGGGAAAGTGTATCTGCCGCAGGTGTTGACGTGGTCGGTGCAGCTGGCCGTCGAGGCCGGGGTGGTTGCGGTGGAAGCGTATGTCTATCGCTGCTTTGCCGGGAAGAGCGGCTGGCGGATCGGCCGTCCTGTGGCGTTGGCCGTCACGGCGAATCTATGCTCCTGGCTGCTGGGAGTCCTGGCTGCGGCGGGGCGGAGCCAGTCATGGTTCCAGCTGTTGCTGCTGTGGCTGGAATCGCAGTTTTTATAATCTCGGACAATTCCAGACGGAATTGTCATGAAGGAACTGTCACGGCAGATGAGGCACCGGGAAAAGAACTTCCCATTGTTTTGCTGATAATTATTATACTGCATAACGCTGAATACTGCCTAATGCAATCATGCGATTGAACCCGTCAGCGTTATGCAGTCTGGTTTCACAGCAAGTAAAATTATTAAGCAGTATAAATTAGTTAATTTCGCCGACTTACAAGCGAAAAATGGGGCGGATATTGCGGCAAATTTCACTGCTCGTGAGTATGGCTGTGAGGAATCAGGTTTGAAGAGGCGAAAGCGGGAGATAAAAAATTGTTCCGGAGCGTTTCTGCCTGATGGAGTCGTAGGTGCGTTGGGGATAAACTTGGAGTAGAAAACGGGAAAGGGAATGGTTCCGGGGCAGATGCGGAACTACGAATAGGAGGGTATATGAAAATCGGGAAGAAAGTCTTTTCAGTGGTGGCAGCAGCGCTCTGCTGCGTGCTGGGTACGTTGTCGGTGAAAGCCGATGTGATCTGGGAGCCTATGGATTCGTTCTACAGTGAGCATTCTTCGGAATGTATCTATGTGAACCGCCAGTACACGGCCAACGGCCCTGACGGCAAGGTCATCCTCTATGTGAGCCCCGAAGTGCCTGAGCCGGTGGATGTCTGGGAGAACGGCCATAGGGCGGCGATTTCTTTCACCTATGAAGATAAGGAAGGAATCGTGTGGGGGATATATGACGATTATGACGGCATGACGGGGTGGATGCCGATGGACTACATGGAAGTGGTTTATGACAGCATTGCTTTCCGGGAGGAGCATGCGGCAGAACTTGTGAAGCAGTCGGGAGAGCTGGAGGGCGTGCCCCAGGGGGAGGAGTTCCGTTTCTGGGAATATCCAGGTTCCCAGGAGTATTACACTCAACCTATGAACGATTACGCGCCGGAGTATTATTGTGTGTATACAGATGAGAGCGGCCATCGCTGGGGATGCGTGGGATATTATTTCGGCATTCGGGACGTGTGGGTATGCCTGGACGAGCCCTCGGCGGATTATGCGCAGCTTACCGGGGCTTCTGAGGATGGCGGAACAGCAGCGGACTCGGAAGGGCAGAGAGAGGAAGCGGCGGATACAAAAGAGCAGAAAGACGGAACGGCGGATATAGAAGAGAAGGACGAAACAGCGGATATGGAAGGGCAGAAGGCACAAGCGGACGCAAATCGGGGGGTGGCAGCACCGGGCAGCGAGGGCACAAAAGATTCGGAGACAGATTCCACAGGGGAAGGCACCGTGGAAAGCCATGGAAGCGGACAGCAGAGGGACGCCGGACAGGAGACAGAAAGGATTGTGCCGAAGTCTGACAATAAAGCCATGACGACGGCAATAGTCATGGTCGCCGTCGTCGTAGTCGCCACTGCCGCCCTCCTGGTCATCCTGAGGCGAAAGGGTTCCGAAACGCCCAAATAAAGCAAGGTTTTCAGGAAAATACGGAGCTCCGGATTGGCAGGGATTTACATGGATAAGAATTTATCCAGCTCTTCCTCCACCTGGGGCATCTTTTTGATCTGCGGGTTCCGGATTATATTCCCTTTGGCCACCACCATGGAAAGGCTGCGCAGCGCGGAGAGATGCTCCAGCGGATTTTTGGCAGATACGATGAAATCCGCGCATTTTCCGGCTTCGATGCTTCCGGTCACGTTGCCTAAGCCCGCAATCTGGGCATTGCGTTTTGTGGCGGTGTACAGGGCGAACGCCTTGGAGACGCCGCAGCATTTATGGAAATAGTGCACCTCCCGCCACATGTCGTAATGGGTCACGAAGGGACAGCCGGTGTCCGTGCCCAGCCCCACAGGGATATCGTTTGCCAGGCACTGCTTCGCGCATTCCACGATGCCGTCGAAGACCACTTTCCCATTGTACTGCCCCGTCTCGTCCACATGGCTGACCGCCGGGTCGAAGAGGGCATAGGGCAGCGCCGGGGAGATGGTGGCCACATGGACGGCACCCTTTTCCCGGAAGAGCTGTAGGATTTCCGCATCCGGCTTCGCCCCGTGCTCGATGGTGTCCACGCCGTTCTCCAGGGCTATCCGGACGCCCTCAGGGCTCTCCGCATGGGCGGCCACATGATAGCCCAGTTTATGGGCCTCTGCACAGGCCTGTCTGACGATGAGCGGGGACATTTTCAGGACGCCGGGTTCGCCTTTGACAGTGGCATCCATGACGCCGCCCGTGATCATCAGCTTGATCAGGTCGGGCTTGTATTCGGAGATCCGGTGGACGAACTGAACCGCTTCCTCCGGCGTGATGGCTTCATAGGCCAGGGAACCGGCCATGTGGCCGCCGGGGACGGATATGGCCATGTCGGCGGCCAGGATGCGCGGCCCCACCGCCCTGCCCGCATTGATCAGATCCCTAATCCAGGTGTCGTAATGCTCCACCCCGCCCACAGAGCGGAAGGTGGTGACGCCGCTGAGGAGTTCCGTGCGGCAGTATACCTTGTACATATGCTCCATATATTTCCGGGTGAGGGAATTGGCCGTGGCCAGCCTTACGGCCTTTTTGGCGTCTGTGGGCTTCTTTCTGGGCTTTCCGCTGGCCGGGATGTGGACATGGAGGTTGATCAGGCCCGGCATCAGATATGCCCCGTTCAAATCGATTTTCTCATAGCCCTGGAAATCGCACTCTGTCTCCGGCAGGACAGCGGATATGGTCTCCCCGTCCACCAGGACAGCACAGCCTGACCGGGGGATCATGTCCTCGCTTCCGTCGAGAAGAAACATGTTGGTGAATGCTTTTTTCATTTCTGCTCCTTTCCTGGTTTCTTGTATGTATACTGCATAACGCTGAATACTGCCTAATGCAATCATGTGATGGAACCAGTCAACGTTATGCAGTCTGGTTTCACGGCAAGTGAAATCGTTAGGCAGTATAAGTTCCAGGGACGATTCCCTTGTATCCTTATCATAACGAAATTATTATGGAATTGCAACATAACTCCGACTTATTCTTAAGATTTACATTGAAGCCGGCTCCCTTTACAGAGTCAGGCGAATCATATATAATAAGGAATGTTAAGAAATGAATTTAGGGCAGGTTATTTTGCGGCAGTTCCAAAGGGAAAGAAACAGCGAGGACAGTCGGTTAAAGGAGAGGGACATGTTCAGGAAAAAGAAGGTACAGCAGGTGGATTACGACCGGGAGAACTGGAAGCCCATTCTGAAATGCAGCATCTGCAACGGCGAACAGGTGGCGGGCTTCAAGAATATCCATACAGGGGAGTTCCGGGAGGAAAGCTTCATCCGGGATTCTTCCGAACTGGAGGAGTTCAAGCAAAAATACGGGATCACGCAGCTGCAGAAGGAATACTGAGGAGCTGGGGAAAAACAGGGGCCGCGGACGGGAGGCAGCTGAAAGGAAAGGAAGGGGCGAATGCCGGGCGAACGGCAGCGGACGAACTGCCTGGAACATGAAGTGGGGCAGTTTTACCGGGAAAGGAGACGTAAATGAAAGCGTTTTTATACGCAATTGTGGAGATAATTGCAAAGATACATAGTTATCTGTTGAAAATGAATGACGCCTATGAGTACAATTTTTCGGATAAGGAGCTGCACTTTCTGATCATCGGGGCGCTGGGGATGGCCATGATTTTCGTGGTGCATCCTTTGTTCAAATGGCTGGTCAGGAACAATCATATTATGGTCATCAGCTGGATCTATGTATTCACTCTGATCATCGTCATAACTTTCGCCATAGAGATCGGACAGCGGGTGACGAACACAGGGCAGATGGAGTTTGCCGACATCATGTTCGGCGTGCTTGGATTCATCAGCATGTTCCTTGTGTTTTCCGTGTTCCGGGGGATTTATCATCTGATTCTGCGGTTCATCAAGGGGGACGATGAGGAAGACGCGGAGGAAGATGAGGAAGGGGAGGACGATGATGAGGAGGAAGAGGACAAAAATGTAAGAAGAAGCAGCCGCCAGAGCAGAGCGCGCCGCGCCGAAGAAGGATATCCGGAAAGCCCGCAGGGCAGACGGGTACAGGGACAAAGCGCCTACACAGAAGGGCCCTATCAGGAAGGTCGGCAGAGAAAGAGGGAGCAAGGCGGAAGCGCCTGTGGAGAGAGAACGTATCAGGAGGGCCAGCAGAGGAAGAGGGAGCAAGGCGGAAGCGCCTATGGAGAGAGACTGTATCAGGAGGGCCAGCAGAGGAAGAGGGCGCAAGGCGGAAACGGCTACGGAGAGGAATTGTACAGGTCAGGTTCACAGGGCAAAAATGACTATGAGGATGAACCATATAAGGCAGGCCAGCAAAGCAGTAGAGAACATAACAGAAACGGATACGAAGAAGAACTGTATGGGGCAGGCTCACAGGACAGACATGTGCAGGGAAGAAACGGCTTTGAGGATAAACCATATCAGGCAGGCCGGCAGAGCAGAAGAGAGCGAAGCAGAAATGGTTACGAAGAAGAACCGGATAGGGCAGGCCGACAGAGCAGGCGCGTGCAGGGAAGAAGCGGTTATGAGGATGAGCCTTATCAGGTGGGCCGGCAGAGCAGGCGTGCGACGGAAAGGGACGATTATGGGGAAGAATCCTATGAAGAGGGCCAGCCGGTGGGAAGCAGACAGGACGGAATCTGAGAGGGGTTTGCAAGGCAGACAGGGCTTGTAGGGAAATCAGAAGCTTTCTATCCAGGAAAGCAGAGATGAAAAACAGTTCTTTGAAACAGGAGAGACGAAGGCTGGCCGTAGAATAAGGCGGCCAGTTGAAGACAGAAAGAGAGAATCCATGAAATTTCTACATATCTCGGACTTACATATCGGAAAGCGCGTCAATGAGTTTTCCATGATTGAGGATCAGAAATATATCCTGGAACAGATATTGCGGATAGCGAAAGCGGAACAGGCGGATGCCGTCCTCATCGCCGGGGACATCTACGACAAGCCTGTCCCCTCCGCGGAAGCAGTGCAGATGTTCGACTGGTTCCTCACAGGGCTGGCGGATCAGGGTAGGGCGGTGTTCGCGGTAAGCGGCAACCACGACTCGCCGGAGCGGATTGCCTTCGGGGCCCGGCTGATGCGCGGCAGGGGCGTATACTTCTCCCCCGTATATGAGGGAGAGACGGCGGGAATCACGCTGACGGATGCCTGGGGAGAGGTCATCGTCTGGCTGCTGCCCTTTGTGAAGCCCGCCACCGTGCGCCATGCGCTGGAGGGAAAGCTTCCGGGGGAGCTTCCGGAAAGCTATCAGGACGCGGTGAAGATTGCCATAGACCGTATGGAAACAGACGAAAACAAGCGAAACATCCTTGTGGCCCACCAGTTCGTCACCGGGGCAGGGCGCTGCGATTCCGAGGAAGTGCTGGTGGGCGGTCTGGACAATGTGGACGCCCAGGTCTTCGACCGGTTCGACTACGTGGCCCTGGGGCACATCCACAGCCCCCAGTCCGTGGGAAGGGAGACGGTGCGCTACTGCGGAACCCCGCTGAAATACTCCTTTTCCGAAGCGGAGCAGCAGAAGTCCGTCACTGTGGTGGAGATGGGTAAAAAGGGACAGATAGAGCTTTCCACGGTGCCCCTTGCACCCCTCCGCGACATGAGGAAGATAAAAGGTCTCTATCAGGAGGTGATGTCCAAATCCTTTTACCAGGACATGGACAGAGAGGATTATGTGCAGATTACGCTGACGGACGAAGAGGACATCCCGGACGGTCTGCAGAGGCTGCGCACGGTCTATCCGAACCTGATGCGTCTGGTCTACGACAACAGCCGCACCAGACAGGACAGGGACGTGGAGTCTGTGGCGGAGATAGAACAGAAGTCGGAGATCCAGCTGTTCGAGGAGTTCTATGAGCTGCAGAACAATCAGCCCATGAGCCCGGAACAGAGAGAATATATGGAAGAAACCATAGAGGGGTTGAAAGAGATATGAAGCCAATCAAGCTGGTCGTCAGCGCCTTTGGGCCATATGCGGACAGGACAGAGATAGATTTTGAAAGATTCGGGGGACAGGGGCTTTACCTGATCACCGGGGACACCGGGGCGGGAAAGACCACTATTTTTGACGCCATCGCCTTTGCGCTGTACGGGGAAGCCAGCGGGGACGTGCGCAAATCGGACATGTTCCGCAGCAAATACGCCAGGGAGGATGTCCCCACCTACGTGGAGTTCACTTTCCTGTATCGCGGGAAGACATATTCTGTCAAACGGAATCCCGAATATATGAAACCGAAAAGCCGGGGAAGCGGATATACGCTGCAAAAAGCGGACGCGGTGCTGACCTATCCGGACGGGCGAGGGCCTGTCACGAAGGCGAAGGATGTGACCAGGGCTGTGGCGGAGCTGATTGGCCTGGACCGCAGACAGTTCACCCAGATCGCCATGATTGCCCAGGGAGATTTCCAAAAGCTCCTGCTGGCGGGCACGGAGGAGCGGGGCGATATCTTCCGGCAGATTTTCAATACCGGTCTGTACCAGAGGCTCCAGGAGCAGCTGAAAGCCCAGGTGAAAGTGCAGAAAGACGCATACGAGGAACTGCGGCGCAGCATCAATCAGTACGTGGACGGAATCGTCTGCGGAGAGGAAACGGATTCCCGCCCGTCCAGGGAGCTTGCGAAGCTCAGGGGAGAGCGCTTCGACGGCAGAATGGAAGAGGGCTTGGAGCTGCTGGAGGAGCTGTGCGGCGAGGACGAGAGGGAACTGGGCCGGATGGACGCTCTGCTGGAGCAGCTGGACGGACAGATGCAGAGGGAAGACCAGCTCATCGGGAACATCCGCCATGTAAAGGCCCAGCGGCAGGCCCTGGAAGAGAACGTAAGCTGCCAGGAGCGGCAGAAACAGGAACTGGCGGAGAAGACGGCCTTTTTTGAGAAAGCGACACAGGACAGGCTGGAATGCGGCGCGCTGGAGGAGCAGCTCAGAGAAGCCGGGAAGAACCTGGAACTGCTGGACAGGCTGGAAGCGGAGCGGAAAGCCCAGCAGACGGGAGAGCTGGAAATCGCCGGGGAGCAGACGCGGAAAGCACAGATCACGGCGCAGATGCAGTCCCTGGAGAAGACTCTTGCGGAGGAACAGGAGGGTTGCAGGCTCCTTGCGGGTGTCGGAGAGGTGAGGGAGCGCCTGGAAAACGGACGGGAGGAAGTGCTTCGCCGGAGGCAGAACCTGCAGCGCCAGACAGAAAGCCTGGAACAGGAGGAAGAGCGGCAGAGGAAAGTCCGGGAAGACATGGCTCGTGGCCAGGAGCGTGCGTCAGGGCTTTCGGCTGCCATCGCCGAGACCAAAGCACGTACGGATGTTCTGGCCGACCGGGAGGGGATGCTCTCTGATACGGAGGAGATGGAGGAGCGGCTGAAAAGCCAGTCTACGCTTCTGGAACAGCTGAGCCAGGAGCAGAAGAAGGTAAAAAAAGAGGGGGAAGAAATCAGAGAGTCTCTGGAGGTGCTGGTTCTCCGAAAGGAAAGTCTGGAAAAGGAGGGGGAATGCTGCAGGGAAGAGCGGGATGCCCTGAAGAACATCGGAGAGGAGACGGTGGCCCTCCGCCATAAGGAGGAGGAAGCGGGGAAGAGGCTGCGCCTGTACCGGGAGCAGTCCGAAGCCATGAAGCGTTCCCGGGAGATTTCGGACGCTCTGGAAAAGGAATATGCACAGGCCTGCACCGCCGCGGAGACGCACCAGAAGCGGTGGAATCTTTATAAGGAAGAGTGGGAGACTGTCAGAGAAGCGGAATCCCGTCTGCTGCTTTTAGACCAGCGTCAGGAACAGCTGCTGGAAGCGCAGAATGCCCGGGAAGGGCTGTCCGTGGATGCGGAGCTTGCCGGGAAAAGGCTGAAAAAGCTCTTTTCCGCCAGGCTGGATTACCGGACAGCGGCGGAGGAGAAGGGGCGTCTGGGAGAGGACTATCGGAGGATGGAGCAGCAGTTCCTGGATGCCCAGGCCGGAATGCTGGCCCGGGGGCTGGAGGAGGGGAATCCCTGTCCGGTCTGCGGTTCCGTGCATCATCCCCTGTTGGCCCATGTCCCGGTGACAGTACCGGAAAAAGCGGAACTGGACGCAAGGAAGAAAGAGCTGTCCGCCGTGGAGGCAAAGACAGAGCGCCTCAGCGAAAAGGCGGGACAGCTGGGGGAGCAGTTGGGAGAGCAGATGCGGAAGATGGAAGACATGCTGCAGAACCTGCTGGCCAGGCCTGTGCTAGATGAAAGTGAAGACAGAAATGTCATAGAAAGGCCGGGCGCACAGACCGCAGAGCCGAATGGCTCGATGATTGATGGTGAAAATCAGGAGACGATAGAAGCGCAGTTAGAGAAGCTGCAGAAATCGCTGCAGGAAATCCGGGAAAGAATCGAGAAGCAGCAGCGGAAACTGGCAGATGAAGCAGAGACAGCCAGGCAGGAATGCCATCGTAAAAATGAGCTGGACGCCCTGATGCAAAAGACAGAACAGGAGCAGAAGAGGCTGGAACAGAAATGCCAGGAGGTGCTTTCCCGGTTCAATACAGCCAAAGGGCAGTATGCCGAGAGACGGGACCAGTGGCAGCGGACAGTGCTCGACTTGCCCGGTGACTGCCTGGCAGCGGCGGGAGTGCCTGTGTCTGCATATACACAGTCCCAAACGCCAGTGTCCGCTTGGGTGCAATCAGGAGAGCCCGCGGCAGACTTTCCATCGGAACAGGAAGCATTATCGACTTTGTCTCAATTGCTGTCGCGACCGGGTTTGACAGAGCTGCGGTTGGGTTCAGCAGAGCCGCGACCGGATTTGGAAGAGCTACAGTTGGGTTCAGTAGAGCCGCGACCGGGTTTGGCAGAGCTGCGGTTGGGTTCAGCAGAGCCGCGACCGGGTTTGGCAGAGCTGCGGTTGGGTTCAGCAGAGCCGCAGCTGGATTTGACAGAACCGGAGATGGATAAGATAGAGGACTGTCTCAATATAGCATGGAAACAGACGAAGAATCAACTGGAACAGGCGGAGACCAAGAGACAGCGGCTGGAGGTGTTAGAGCGTCAGGCAGCGGAGACGGAGGAGAAAAAGCAGCAGACAGACAAAAAAATCATAGAGAACAAAGAAAGCGCAGCCAATCTACAGGGCCGAAAAGAAGCTTTGGAGAGACAGCTCGCCGCTGAGCAGAAAAAGGCGGAGGGAGTCCTGAAAGAAGCAGAGGAAATGCTTCGGGGCTTCAGCCAGAAAGCAAGGGCAGAAAGGGCGTCAGATGCCGCAGCCAATGGAGGCTCGAATGACATGGTCGGCAAAGTTCCGTGGAATATGGCTTGCGGTGATGTGGGTGACATGGCTGTGGCTGGGAGCGAATCGGATGCGGACAGGGATTTCCGGCGAATCATGTCCGGAATAGCAACAGACTTAAAGGACTTGGCGGAATGGGAGCAGAGCATCCGAAGAGAACTTGCGCTTCGAGAGCGGCTGAACGGCGAAATGCGTCAAAACGAGGAACAGCTTTCCAAAATCCAGGAACTTCTGGGTGACATGGAGAAACAGCTGGTAGGAATCAAGAGCCGTAAATCGGAGAAAGCCGGACAGCTGGTCGACAGCATTCAGGACATTTTTATCATCCAGGAAGATTTTCAGCCTGTTCTCCAGGATTCTGAAACGCTCCTTGGGCTGGCTGCAAAGGCTCTGGAGAAGCTACAGGCGCAGCTGACCTCTCTGGAGGAGGAAATCCGGCGCAACCAGGCGGATTTGAGGAAAAAAGAACAGTTGGAGCAGAGCATTCCTCAAAGAGAGACATCCATCCGTAAACTTTCAGACGAAATAAAGAATTCCGAGCTGGCTCTGGCAAGACAGATGACGGAAAAAGAGGCCCGGACAGAGAGGATTCAGGCCCTGACGGAGCAGCTTGCCGGAAAGACGAGAGAGGACATCCAGGAAACAATCCGCAATATGCAGAACAGAAAGACCGCCCTGGAAGAGGCATACAAAACCGCGGAGCAGAGCTTTACGGAATGCCGCACCCAAAACGAGAGGACAGCTGCCGCCATAGAGACCCTGAAGCGGCAGCTGGCCAATGCGGGAGAGGCTGCTCAGGTCAGCGAGGAGGAAGTGCTGGCCAGAAAGGAAAGCAGCCAGCTGGAGAAGAAGGAGCTGAATGCCGGGCGTGACCAAAAATACACAGCCCTGTCCCGGAACCGGGAAATCCTCCGCAAGGTCAGGATACAGCGGGAGAATATCGCCGCCGTGGAGAAGAGATACATCTGGATGCGCACCCTGGCGGACACGGCTAATGGCAGCCTCGCCGGCAAACAGAAGATCGAGCTGGAGACCTATGTCCAGATGACCTATTTCGACCGCATCATCCGGCGGGCGAATCTGCGCCTGCTGACCATGAGCAGCGGTCAGTACGAGCTGAAGCGGGAGCGGGACAGCGACAACCTCAAAGGGAAAATGGGGCTGGAGCTGAGCGTGGTGGATCATTACAATGCCACGGAGCGGAGCGTGAAGACCCTCTCCGGCGGCGAGTCTTTCCAGGCGTCCCTCTCCCTCGCCCTGGGGCTGGCGGATGAGATACAGTCCTATGCCGGCGGCATCCAGATGGACTCCCTGTTCGTGGACGAAGGCTTTGGCTCCCTGGACGAGGAAGCGCTGGGACAGGCCATGAAAGCTCTGCAGCAGCTGACGGAGGGCAACCGCCTGGTGGGCATCATATCCCATGTGGCCGAATTGAAAGAGCGAATCGACCGCAAAATCGTGGTCACGAAATCCAGGACAGGAAACGGAGCGGGCAGCAGCGTGAAGATAGAATGAGCTGTGGAGGCAGATGATTGAACAAAGGTGTGTAGCTAAAGCCTGGAGAAAACCTGGAGAAAAGGGAATAACTTTGGCTTGACAGATATATCGGATGCTGATATATTAGGAAGTGGATATATCAGCATCCGATATATTGCAGAACGACTGGTGGGTATAGCCGGGATGGCAATGGAAGCGGGGGATGTTGATGGAGAAGAACACTCCTTTGACGGAGGCTTATGTTTACATATTGCTGGCTGTGAGGAAGCCGAATCATGGCTACGGAATCATCCAGGAGATCGCGCGCCTTACGGAGGGGCGGGTAGTGCTGGGGCCGGGCACGCTTTACGGTGCCATACAGACCATGTCGGCAAAAGGGTGGATTCGGATCTACAGCGAGGAGACGGATTCCAGGAAGAAGAAAGAATACATCATCACGGATCTGGGCAGAGACATCTTCGAGGAGGAGAAGAAGCGCCTGCGGGAGCTGCTGCGCAATATCGAGCGAATGGAGGGTGGGGCCGATGACGAAGTTCCGGCTATATTATGACAAGGATGAGGAGACGGCTTTTCTGAATGATATGTCGCAAAAGGGGTATGCCCTGACAGGCTTTTTCGCGGGCTTTTACCATTTCGACAGATGCGAGCCTGGAAAGTATATCTATCAGATAGACATTACGGAGGGCCTTTGGCGGGTGAGCAGCGATTACAGGGAGTTCATGCAGGAAATGGGCGTGGAAATCGTATGCCTGTGGGGTCCCTGGGTGATACTGCGGAAAAAGGCCCAGGACGGCCCCTTCGTGCTGTACACGGACGTGGAGTCCAGCATTGAGCATTACAGAAAGATAAGGACGATGTTCAAAATCTGTGCGGCGCTGGAGATAGTTTTCTTTTTCATAGAGGTGGCTTCTGCCCTGAACGGCTATTCTATGGCCTGGGTGCTCTGCCTGCTTCTGGGGGGAGTCATCTTCCTGTTCCTCAGGGAAGTGATGCGCATCAACGGAATCCTGAATGAGCTGAAAGGAAGAATCGGGGACAGCGGAAAGGATACCGGCTACGGCGGACGGCGGAAAGTGTCCGGCTGCCTGGCGGCGGGCCTGCTCATGAACGCCATCGCGCTGCTGATGCCGGAAGCGACAGGACAGTATGCGCCAGTGCTGGGGTTCCTGAAAGGTCTGATTCAGGGCGCAGCTCTGGTTCTGATGGGAATGGGATGCGTTTTCACTTTCTGGAACAGCAGGGAGTAGATGACGCTGATATGGCCCAAATTTGTCCAGGCTGCACGGCTTAGGGGGATTCTGGTCAGTCAGAAAGTAAGGAACGACTATGATTGCCAAGCCTTATATCAGCCTGGACTTTGTTATTGATGATGTTCATAGGATTCGGGAATAAAGCGGCCATTCCATGATTGGGTGGCTGCTTTTTTATATTATAGGAAGCAAGTGCAGCTTCCTATAATCGAATGCGGCGCAAAAGGATGCGCCCTTTATCGGAAGCGAAGAGATTGCTTCCGATAAGATATATTATAGGAAGCAAGGGCTCTTTCACATCGCACTTTCACATCACATAAAGCGGTTCCGATTGAATTGATTTTGTTTTTATGATAGAATGACCTTATTCTTGGTAGGGAGCGGCCGGATGGCCATAAGTGCCATGAGCGTTGCTGTGCTCATGGCAGAATGACCTTATTCGCGGTAGGGAGCGGTCAAGATGGCCATAAACCGGGAATCGATCAGGAGGGACGGTATGGATCGAGGGGCAGAACTTCCGATGGAGATTGAGGATTTTGCCAGAATACGCAGAGACGGATTTTACTATATCGACAAGACCGGTCTGATTAGGGATATTCTGAGGAACAGAGCGTATGTGAACCTGTTCACGCGGCCAAGACGTTTCGGGAAGACGCTGAATATGAGCATGCTGAAATATTTTTTTGAGCTGGGCTGTGACAGCGCTCTTTTTGACGGGCTTGAGATTTCGGAGGAGAAAGAGCTCTGCAGCAAATATATGGGAAAGTTCCCGGTCATATCCGTTAGCCTGAAAGATGTGAGCAGCACCGATTTTCAGGAAGCAAAGGGAATGCTCCGCAGAATGATAGGAAAAGAAGCCTCAAGGTTCCCTTTTCTGGCTGAAAGCGAAAGCCTGACGGAGATGGAGCGGAAGCAGTATCAGGCAATGGTCAGGATCAGCGGAGAGGGCCTTTTTACAATGGCAGACGAAATCCTGAAAGACAGTCTTCTGATCTTGTCGCAGATGCTGGAGAAGCATTATGCCCATAGCGTCATCATATTGATCGACGAATATGACGTGCCCCTTGAGAAAGCCTATCAATCCGGCTATTATGACGATATGGTGGCGCTGGTCAAAGGGATATTCGGGCAGGCGCTTAAGACCAACGACAGCCTGTATTTGGCGGTATTGACCGGGTGTCTTCGGATTTCCAGAGAAAGCATCTTCACAGGGATGAACAACTTTAGCGTATATACGGTAAAAGATGACCAATATAGCGAATATTTCGGCTTTACGGACGCGGAAGTCCGGCGAATGCTGGAATGCTACGGCTGGATGGAAAGATACGAGCCGATAAAAGAATGGTACGACGGC
>ERZ808037.1552-NODE-1552-length-14419-cov-7.936271_pt1 | contig 14419 bp, 15 predicted proteins | sample MGYA00380190_ERZ808037 | MGnify/ENA primary metagenome ERZ808037 (study PRJEB31490, sample SAMN06133399) | mouse gut metagenome | isolation source: J9 | host: mice | place: China: Chengdu | collected 2015-05 ... | reverse complement strand
GGCTTGTAGTTATCCGTGATAAAAACCCCGCCGCCACAACCCGGCTTTGTATAAATCGGGTAGTCAAAAGTCAATGCAAAAATATCATGGTGTATCGTGCGTATCGTAACTCCCAATTCCCACGCAAGCTCCCTTGATGTGATATGCCCTTTGACTGATAAAATACTGATGATTTCCATTCTCCGGTGTGCCGTGTCCATGCCCATTCCTCCTCCCATTGGCTGTTTGAAAACCGTTCAGGATTGCCAGCCCTAAAAGCACATAAAACACTCAAATATCCTTTATATGCTTTATAAGAATGGCAATCGTTTTCTATGTAAGTCTGCCGCAGTACGGCCCGAATTCATGTATGATTGACAGAATGGTTTCCCTGTCCTCTGCCTCACATGAAACAGCGACTTTCTCCAAGCATTCCAGTTGTTCCTGCGAGAGCGTGTTCTGGTTTTTCCCAACACCGTCCATGAGGAAGTAGCCGCCGTTATATCCCTGTTTTGAAATGACGGGAAGTTCCTCGCCTATGACTTCAAAATCCCTGCTTATGGATTTCCTTCCTACACAGTACCGCCGCATAAGTTCCGCCACAGTCAGCCTCTTTCCCGACAGCAGCATACGCTCAATCTCCCTGCCCCCCTTTGCGTTCAAAAAATCACAAAACTTCCTGGCGGAGTTTTTGATTTTTTTGCACGAATGCCCCATGTATGAGAGCATTTATTTTTGTAAAATCCTCTTAAAAACCTGATAAGGAGAGTGCATCAAAAATGGCAAAACGTGAGCGTAAAAATGAACTGAAAATATTCTTAAGTAACGATGAGCAATACATACTGGAACAGAAAGTAAAAATCTCCGGCATGAAAAGCAAATCCGCCTTCCTACGCCGCCTGATTTTGTATGGTTTTGTCTATGACATTGACTATTCCGATTTACGGGATTACAACGCCACACTCGGAAAAATCAGCGGCAACTTAAACCAGATTGCAAAGCGAGTGAACGCAACGGGCAACGTGTATAAAGCCGATGTTGAGGAAGTAAAAAAGCTGATGAATAAAATTTGGGATACTCAAAAAACCATGTTGTCAAAACAGCCCTATATGATGCAATAACTCAAAAACTACTGGTCAAATTCTCTTTACAAATTGCAAGAGTGATGCCGCAATAAAATCTAAAAACAGACAAATTTCGCACCAATAAAAAAGGTGTATCGCAGGTAAGTTTCGTTCTCCCTTGCGGTACACCTTGAAGTGTGCAATGTGTCACTAAATTTAAAGTTTTTGTCTGTCTGATATTTTTGTGATTTCGTTTTATTTTCATCATCAGTCATTCTCCAATCTGAATGTATCTTAGATAAACTTTCTCAAAAACAAAGAACCAACAAACTCACTTGTTCATCGGTTCTGCATCTTATCCTCTGGTTCTTTGGTATACAAATAATTTATACAGCCCTCTATGCCTTATGTTTCTATATCATATGTTATAGGGCTGCACATTTAAGCTGGTATCTAATTCACTTTTTATAACATAACCGGCATAAATATATTCCTGTCAGTAATAATACCGGAAATATTACCCCTGCCAGAATGCCTGTTTTAAGATTATTGTCTAAAACACTTGAAACCATACCAACTACTGTAGGTCCTCCTGAACATCCAATATCGCCCGCCAATGCCAGTAATGCAAACATTGCTGTACCACCTTTGGCAACAGAAGCCGCTGCTTTACTAAAAACCCCCGGCCACATAATACCGACTGATAATCCGCACAGCGCACAGCCAATAAAACCAACTATCGGGCTTGGCACAAGAGAAATACAAAAATATGCAATGATACACAAAATGCAGCTGCCTGTCATAAAGTGTTCCAAGTCAATTTGTTCCCCACATTTCCCATAAAAAGCTCTGGCACTGCCCATTAAAAGCGCAAACAGCATCGGTCCTGCTAAATCACCAATTGTCTTGCTTACCCCCAACCCTGTTTCCGCAAATACAGATGCCCATTGGCTCACTGCCTGTTCGCTTGCTCCAGCACATATCATCATTACCATCAGCACCCAAAATATCTTATTGTGAAAAAGCTGTTTGACCGTTAATCCTTTTTCTCCTTCATTCATCAAAGAAGCAATCGGCACTTTTGTAAAGAAAATCATATTGATAAAAGGAACAACTGCCCATATACAAGCCATAATCTTCCAGTATTGGATTCCAAACATTTGAAAAAAAATTGTTGACACAAGCACTACCGCTACATGCCCCCAACAGTAAAAAGAATGCAGCAGACTCATGGCTTTCTCTTTATTTTTGGTAGGGCAGGCTTCTACTATAGGGCTTACCAATACCTCTAACAATCCACCACCAACCGCATATACGGCAACCGCAATCAACAGACCTGCAAAAGCGCTTCTACATATATCAGGCAGAATAGTCAGAAAAACAAATCCCGTCACTGCGCAGAGATGTGCAATAATCATTGATGCCCTATAACCTATCCTGTCAACAAAAGTAACCGACAAAATATCCACCAACAACTGCAACCCAAAATTAAATGTAATGAGCAGCGTAATCTGTGTCATTGGAATACCATAACCGCTATGGAAAGTCAGAAAAAGAAGCGGTACAAAATTATTTACAATTGCCTGTACAATATAACCAATAAAACAAGCATAAAGTGTTTTATTATAACCTGAATCCGTGAAATTCGAATTCACTTAGATGCACCAATCCCTTTATTTTCAGTGATTCTTGAAATTTATTTGCCCTTTTCGATTTCACCTGCCAGGTGAAGTAAATTCTATGGTATACTTACACCATACTTTACTATATGAGGAGCATTCTGCCATGAATAACAACCGAAAGATCACACTGGGTGCAAACAAAAACATTATCCTTAAATTTACAGACGAACGCATTATTCCTGCCAGTGGGCTGGCCGTCGTTGGCGCACTTCTTGGGAAAAGTGATTTCGCCAAAAAGCTTAACCACATGGATGTCACTAAAAACCGCTCCCAGCACCAGATCAAAAACGGGGATATCATCCTCACTTATATTGGCATGCTCTGTATGGGCAAGCCTTATTTTGAAGCGGTGCATGAAATGGACGATGACAAAGCTTTTTACCAGGCTGCCCTTGGGATCACCCGGAGTATTCCCTCTGAAGAAACACTGCGGCAGCGCATGGATGATATCGGCGACAGCCTGCGCGAAACTATCCTCAATGAAAATGTTGCCATGCTGGCCGCTAACAAGATCCAGCCGACCGCCCTTGCGGACGGGCTTATTCCTGTAGACATTGATGTGACACCAATGGATAACTCAAAATCCGCCAAGGAAGGGGTTTCTCGCACTTATAAAGGTTTTGACGGATATGCACCCATGATGGCATATATCGGAACCGAAGGTTATGCCATCAACTTTGAACTGCGTGAAGGAAAGCAACACTGCCAGAAGGGGACAGTAGAATTCCTGCAGGAAACAATCCGCCTGTGTAAAAAACTTACAGATAAGCCATTGCTGGTCCGTCTGGATTCTGGAAATGATTCCATTGATAATGTTGCTGTCCTTATGGAAGAGGGCTGTTATTTTATAATTAAAAGGAACCTCCGCCGGGAAAGCAAGGACGGCTGGTTCGAAATGGCGAAACAGTACTGTCAGGATATCACCACGCCCCGGGAAGGGAAAACGGTGTATACCGGCAGTGACTGGAAGCAGGTTTCCAGTAAACAGTTTAAAAAGGAATTCACTCTGCGTGCCGGCTATGAGATCACTGAACGGACAGTGGACAAGTATGGGCAGATGCTGCTGGTGCCAGATGTGGAAGTTGAAACCTGGTGGGCAAAACCGACCGGGAGGTCATCGGATTGTACCACGCCCACGGAGAGTGTGAACAGTTCCACAGTGAGATAAAAACGGATATGGATCTCGAGAGGCTTCCTTCCGGCAAGTTTGGAACCAATGCGCTTATCCTTGAACTGGGCCTTATAGCTTACAACATACTCAGGATGATCGGCCAGGGGACCATCGGAAACCGTGCGCCACGGCAGAAACGGGAAGTTAGACGCCGCAGGATTCGCACTGTGATCAGCAATCTTGTCATGATGGCCAGCCATGTCACTACACATGCTCGGCGAATAGTAATGGGACTTGGCAAGAGTAATGTATGGCGTCATATTTTTGCGGATTATTGCCAGACTCATATATCAATAACAGCGTGATACCATAATTTATATGATAGCTTTATTAAGTGTACCCATTTTTATATGACAGCTTTATTAAGTGTACCCATTTACCAGAAAATATCATTAACATCTAAGGTAATGGAGAAAAAATACTGTTTTATTGTCTGCTGTCATGCGATACTGATATCCAGCCAGTTAAGTTTACATGGACTGGTTATTAAATATCATGAACTTCACGGATTCAGGTTATAACTTTTATCCATATCAGGAATCTCCTTTTTCTTTCATTCTCACAGTTTCTGCATCCAGTTCTTTTTTCTGAATATTGCCAATGAAATCACCACACGCACACACTCTTCCATAGACAGTACAAAGTATACTGCTGCAATAGGCAAATGAAGCACAAAAGCAGAAAACAGACCAAGAGGCACACCAAATATCCATGTACCAATCAAATCAACTGCCATTACATAGGTTGTCCTGCCCCCACTCCTTAAAATTCCGCCTAAAATCATATTCTGCACTTTTACTGGGGCAACAAAAGTGTATGCTATAAGCAAATACCCTGTTATCTGCCTTACATCATCTTCTACCTTAAAAATCAATACATAATATTTATGAAATACTATTACAAACACTGACAGTAAAATGGAACAGGCAAGCCCCGTATACATCAGTCTTTTGGAAGCCTGATAAGCGCTCCCTGTATCATCAGCCCCCAGCCTTTTGCCAATCATCACTCCGGCTGCCTGCGATACGCCGCTTAATGCTCCCATAACCAATGCCTGCAAAGGATTGGTCAGCGTCATAGCAGCGAACGCTTTTGTTCCCACATGACCATAAATAGACGCATAGACGTTTTCTCCAAGGCTCCAAAAAAATTCGCATATAAGCAGCGGCATTAAAATAACCATATACTGTTTTATATGCACCTTGTCTGTCCTGATTACAAATGGAATTTTCCATGAATGTTTCCGGTACAAATGGAAAAATAATATAACTGTAATGATACAGCCTGATAACTGTGCAATTACTGATGCCCATGCAGCTCCTTTGACGCCCATTGCCGGAAATCCTGCATTGCCAAATATAAGCACATAATTTAAAGCAGTATTGGCTACACTGGCAAAAATGCCCGCATATAACGGTATCTTTGCTGCCTGCACGCATCTAAGATATGCAGATAAAATTGACGTGACTGCTACGGGTAGAAAACTGAGCGCATATATCCTCAGATACTCCGCTCCTTCCTGTACTGTAACAACATCATTTGTGTATAACCCCAAAATCTGAACTGGCGTAATCACACTTAATGAAGTAAAAATCGCCACTAATATCAAAGATACTATTAAATTTGTGTAAAAGCTTCGTCCTACTTCTTTTATATCTTCCTTCCCTATATATTGTGCTATCATAATGCCTGCCACAGATGCTACGGCAGCAATTACAACCGAATAAATGGACGCAAACTTTCCTCCTAACCCAATGCCTGCAATGCTGATGCTTCCAAGCTGCCCTGTCATAATCTGGTCTACCACAGAAAAAGAAGACTGCATCAGACACTGTAATGTTACGGGAACAGCAATTTGAAGCAATTCCTTTTGAAATTCTTTTCCGCCTCCCGTCATTTTCGGTTTTCTCCTATCCACTCCACAGCAAAATCTACCAATGCTCTTTGGCTCATCATGGAAAGAATACCGTTCCCCAATGATACATGACGCACCTGACCTGTCTGCTCAAATGCCTCTCCGATTGCTGAAAAGTCCTCTCCATCTACAGCCAGTGTTTCATAGTCTTTCCATACCCTCTGCCCGTCAACCCGTATGGCACTACTTTCGATAACTGTATGCTTGCCCGGATACTCAGCCCGTACATCTGCCAAATGCAAGGAAGTATTCTTGTCATAGCCAACGCCAATCAACAGTACATATCCATCAAGTTTATACAACCTGCCAATAGGTGACCTGTCACCAAAAATATCCGACAGGTCATGATTTTCTGTCAAATATCCCGCATAATGCCCCCATGCCGCTACTGACCTTGCAGGGTGATCGCTTCTAAGTGTCCCTGGCCACTGCCGGAACATTTCCGATACAGCCCCCATTGTATTTGTCGGCGTGACCATTTTATCATAAGCAGGTATATTTTCACGTATAACATCCCACCATTCTTCCGGCTCCTGCCAGTAAACCCCTGTCTTTGGATCTAAATTTTTCCATGACTGTGTTGGCATCATGATAGTGCCTTCTTCACCAACGCTCTCCAGTAACGCTTCAATAACCGACTGTGCGCCGCCACATACATATCCCAGACTGCTCAGCGATGTATGTACCATAATTGCCTGCCCCTTTTTTACACCCACCTCCTTTAAAGCAGCTTTAATATCATTAGGAATTACCAGTTTTCTCTTTTCCATCTTATTATTCCTCCAATCTACGTTAAAGCAGTTGTAATAATAATAAAATGAACTGTGACAGATTACAAAGGTTAAACGCATAACCCACGCCAAAATTCAGTTGCATTTTTTGTGCAATTTTACATCATTCACTGTGTCGCGCTCGATCAGGGTTACAGGAAGCAATATGTTTTTCCCCCCGCATTCTCCATCTTTTAACTGTTTTAGCATTTGAAGCGCCATAGCCGCCCTTTCATTGTAATCCTGTTTTATCGTAGTCAGCGGCGGTACGAACTTTTCACATTCCCTCACGTTATCAAACCCGATTACCGACATATCCGTCGGTACGGACACCCCCACACTTTTCAGGAATTGAATAAAATCCATTGCATAATAATCAGATACTGCAAAAACTGCTGAATATTTTTTAATTTCTTCCAAATGTTCTCTGTAAAAAATAGTACGGACTTCCTGCACCATAGGAATAACCATAAGCTCTGCTCTTGGAATTTCACTTTTTAAGCCCATAAACCTTTCCAAATCCATGCAGATATTGTTATCCGATATGCAAAGCACATCCTTGTGTCCCCTGCTTTTCAGATAATGTCCAGCCTGTACTCCACCGTCAAAATGGTTGACCTCAATATTTACAAGATTTCCGGAACTTTCCATGTATCCATCGTAAACTACAAAAGGAATATGCATCTGTTCCCTCAGTTTCTTATAATCCTGTTCACAGAAACCAATCAACACCATGCCTTCCATGTTCCACATAGAAGCAAACTTAGGGATTTCACTCCATTTTCCGGTTACTTTGAGCATAAGGAATTTATCTGCCTTCTCCATCTCTTTTGCCAGCGCATTTACCGATGCAGAAATAAATTGGTCTTCCAACGTATGCCCCTCATATTTCTCATGGTCATTGATAACCACTCCTATAATTTTAGAATCATTCTGTGCCAAAAGTATCCCTGCCATATTCGGAATATACTGGCGCTTTTCCAAAAGCTCCTGCACACGCTTGACTGTTTCGTCCGATATTTTCTTTGTTTTTCCGTGAATCACATTCGATACAGTAGCAGTGCTCAATCCTAATTCCTCAGCAATATCAGCAATCCTTGTCCTTCCGTTTTCCATACACATCAATCCTCTCTTTATGACTAACGGCATTATTATTTTCTGAAATATAAAATACCCTGTGACTTTTCCACACTGTATATTTTTATCTTATTCTATCAGATAAGAACTCTCAATACTAAATTGCTTTAAAAACAAGTATTATTTGCAACCACAATATATACAAACTTCTTAATCAACAAAAACTATATCATCGAATTGTGTATAACCAGCTATTTCACTATGGAACTCTGTTCACAATACATGGAAAAGTAAAGACCAGCTTTCCCACATCCTGCAAACAAAGTTTTCCACAATTCCATAAAACATCCAGTTATACAGTAATTCCACAACGTCTGCTTCGGAGAAATCCCCATCAACCATTCTTCCATTTGATTAAAAGTAAAAAATTCTCTGTCTATAAGGGAAAGCCCTGCTAATTACAGGGCTTCCCTATCTACCGTTTTATTTCCATGGTACAGAATATTTTACAGACTTACCCCCGACTTTTGTGCGAAACTGACTTTCTCCCCAATAAGTGCTGACTGTTTTTCTTTTGGCAGACTGTTAAATACTTATCATAAAAAAAATCATCTAACTGCCTCTCTCTTGCCATAAGATACAGCTTTGTATTGAACCATTCCTGCCATAACCCCTCAAACAATGCACTGCTGTTTGTATAAGTTTCATCTTCCTCAAAACCATGCGGCGGCATATAGTATTTCAGCATTACAAATCCGTACCTGCCTACATCGACCACCACAATGTCTGCCATATCGTACAATTCTGCAAACGCATCAACTACCTTTTGGCACTTTTCTCGTTCTTCTTCTGTGATATAAACTTTCTTCTCCATACTACATTACCTCGTTTCTCCTAAGATTTTACCATATTTATCCTATGAGGACTATCTACATACACCAGATTTTTTACTTTGCTCCTTTTCCCAAATTTCACTTTACTCACAATTCACACCATTCATCGCATCTGTAATTTCAGCGACAAGCTCTTGCAGTTTTTCAATCATCTCCCTTTGTTTATCTATGCTATCTATCATGGATTGCAGTTCGGCAATCTCATTCTCGCACTTTGCTCTTGCTGCTGAAAATTCATCTCTGGTAATATCGCCAGATGTATAAAGGTCAATGAGGTTTGTGCGTTTTTGTTCAATGGCTTTTATCTGTGATTTTAGTTTCTCACTGTCTGTACCTGCGGTATCCATTGCGATAATAGACTTGATAATAGCAAGCAGATTATTAGTGATTTTCTCCTTATTGTATTTTAAGCTGCTCGTGACAAGGTACATGATGTGGGTTGCATCTTCGTTGCGTATGCTAAGTCCACTGCATCCAACTTGATTCCCTGCTTTGTCCACATGAGGGCTTCCATGCCTTGCAGCTTCAAGACACCGCCACGCCTTATAGCGGCTTCCATTTTTTCGGGTTTTATATCTCGCCACATAACTTGAACCGCAGCATCCGCATTTGATTTTCCCAGAAAATGGATAACGGTTGCTGTGTTTCGCTTTTCCTTCCTGTGAAAGCGATTTTTCATCCAAAATGCGGTTTGCCTTATCGAAAAGCTCACGGGAGATAATCGGCTCATGATGGTCTTTGATAATCACAAATTCCTCTTGCCCGAGGTTTACTTTCTTTTCATGGGATAAAAAATCTGGAGTATAGGTTTTCTTCTGCACCAAATCACCGCAGTATTTTTCATTGCGGATAACACGGAGAATGACTGTATTCTGCCATTCTTTTACACGCATGGGCTTAATGCCCTCCTCCCGAAGCTCACGGGCAATCACATGAGTTCCTTTTCCCTCATTTACAAACTTATGGAAGATAAGACGGACAACTTTTGCCCCATCCTCATTGATATACATTTTGCCGTCTTTCACATCGTAGCCAAGCATACTCCGCCCAAAAACAACTCCCTGCTCCATCTGGCGTTTCTGCCCCCATTTCACACGTTCGGAAGTCTTACGGCTTTCCTCCTGTGCAATCGAGGACATAATGGCAAGGCGAAGCTCGGCATCGCCGTCTAAAGTGTTGATGTTATCATTCATAAAGATAACACCCACGCCGTGCTTTTTGAGGTCACGGGTATAGAATATACTATCAAGGGTATTTCTCGCAAAACGGGAGATTTCTTTTGTTACAATCAAATCAAAATCACCGTTTTTCGCACACGCAATCATGCGGTTAAATTCTTTCCTTTTTTTCGTATTCGTACCAGAGATGCCTTCATCTGCGAACACTTCGTAAAGCTCCCAATCGGGATTACGTTCTATATATTGTCTGAAATAACGCTGCTGGCTTTCAAATGAATTTGCCTGGTCTTCGTTGTCCGTAGACACACGGCAGTATGCGGCAACCTTTCTCTTTGTGTGCTGTATCTTCCTTTCTTGGTTTAGGGTTTCGTATTTATCTATTGACATAAGAATATCTCCTTTCCTTAATTTTGCCCATTTTTTCAGGGCATAAAGGTATACCCTTGCGGTGTTTCCCGACAATCCCTTGCCGTATTTTCAGTATAGTTAATTGAAAATGGTATGTCGAATGTGCAAATTTGTAATTCTCACACTTGACTATCTAAAAACGTCAAGCGGTTATGCCTGACGTTGCTTTTTCTAATTTAGACGATATTGTTTTTCAAGCTCAAGCAAGCAGCGTTCCCGCTGTGATGCGGTCAACAGATTCCGTTTTTCTAATGATAAAAGGATTGACCTTTGAAAATTCATAAGAAATGCTACGTGTTCCTGCTTATTCAATTCTGGAACAGGCTCACCAACATACCTAAATTCTCTATGCTCCAACAGGCAGCACCTCCCTCATTCTCAATGTATGAGCGAATGATTGTACCATATAACGAGGGGGCTAATCCTTTTTTTGAACGCTGTCATCATGCAGCGGACAACATTCATGAGCAGGTAAGGAAGCCGAGAGCCTGCCCTGCTTCATCGGGCATTGCGAATATCCGTTTAAACCAATACTAATTGCCAACGCTTTGTCCATTGCAGGAAGAAAACGCTTGTCAAGAGTTCCCATATACTCCCGCAAACGTCGCTTATCAATCGTCCGTATCTGTTCAAGCAGGATGATAGAGTCCCTGTCAAGCCCCTCAACATCCTTTACTTCGGTATGTGTCGGTAATTTTGCCTTTGTCTGTGTTTTACCTGTTATGGCAGCGATAATGACTGTCGGGCTGTGGCTATTTCCTATATCATTAGAAATGATAAGTACGGGTCGTATGCCGCCCTGCTCCGAACCGACAACGGGATTAAGCTCTGCGTAGTAGATGTCGCCACGCCTGATTGTTCTTTCCATATTCTTTATAACCTCCATCTGGATTTAGGCAGGAATACCCTGCCTATGTAACAGCCAGACGCAAGGAAGTATTTAAGGTCGGGAGAGCATAAAACAAGCTCTGTTTCCATTGACCGCCCTGCATCTGGCTTTATGATAAAGGGCATTTTCTATTTGTCCCCGACACCCCGAAAATGCTGATGCGTGATAACGCAAGGGAAGTCACCAAACGGTCAGCAGCGAACTGACGCCACGGGAGTTGCACCCCAACTGTCGGTCTGACAGAGCCGCCCTCATTGCCTGCGGCGGATTGGTTACCGCTCGGACTATGACTGGACGGGAGTATCATTGTCCTCTTTGTGGGTCATGGCGAAATCGGGAGCCGCCCGATATTTTGAGTCGGTAATTATCCGCTCACCACCTTTCATCGCTGTTGCTTTTTCGGCAGGTCATGGCGTACCGCTGCACACGCTTATGCTCATTACAGTCACAAAGAGAATGTATTTGGTGAATGGTTATTCGGTTGTCAAAGAACTGCGAGAAGCCTGTAAAAAACCCCCTCACTTTTCCAAAGGAAAAAGTGAGGGGGTTGAGCGGAACAAATTTTTATTTTTCCAGAATTTTTTTGAGCTTAGCTAATATTCTCCGTTTTCGGTCATTGATTGTCTTTTGCGGGATGCCCGAAATACTCGACCATTCCCTTTCCGACAATTCTTTAAAAAAGATAGCATTTACCAACTTTTGTTCATCTTCCGATAACATGGCAATGGCAGAACGCAGCTTGTCCAACATCATCCTATGGACAACAGTTTCCGCAACATTTACCGCTTCATCAGCAATAAACTCAATACTATTGTCATCATCACGCTCAAAAGCCTCTAAGGATAACAAGCTGTTATCTGCATCAAGTTTTTTCAGATAACGCCAACGCTCCTTATCACGATAAAACTCAATATAATGTGCCTGTTCCGTTTCAATCAGACAGCCCTGCACGGGGATAAAGAGCTTGTCCGCATAAGCCCTGTCCGTTTCTCTACGATTGCAAAATTCCTTATAAGACAGTTCCATATAACTGCCATTTTCTTTGATATATACCTTTCTTGGTGCGTATTTCACCGTAAGTACCTCCAATCTGAATTTCTTTTGAAAATCCAAATTGGCAGGCGGTGAACGGCATCCTATGACAGAAACAGCCTTACGGCGTATTCTTACAAAAAACGACAAAAGAAAAACCGCAAAGGCTGTTAGACCTTTACGGTTTATGGTGGTTTTGTTTCTAATATGTAGAAATTTGACTTCTTCCTTTGGGGTAGAAAGCCCCCATATATTAACTAGAATTTTTTTAACGGATTACCAACCCATCTTTTATATGGTATATGTAAATGGAAGTTGTTGCTTATGAGCAATAAAAATCCCTCCAAACTCCAAAAAGCGAAGTCAGAGGGTAATTTGAGCATGGCAAATCAGCCCACCGAAACATCGTTTTTTTTATTCGTTGGGCTTGTTTTAGCTATGGTTATACAAAAAAAGAGCCGACAAACTGTGATTACTCACTTGTTTCTCGGCTCTGCGTCTAAAGCGTCTGGCTCTTTCATAATAGTTGTCTGCAATTTTTCAACTCTAATAAGAGTTTGTTGCCTGCGTTTAGGGCAGTACAAAGGAAAATTTTTCAAAACTGTATCATATCTGATTTTATTACGGGTTTTATTGCCACAAACAGGACAATGCAGCCATTGAATCTGCAACATCAAATTCCCATCCCTTAAAACAATTTAGAATAAACTGTCAAACCATGATTGATACAATACAAATATAATTTTCCCTCATGACTGATCGGAATGCGAAAAGCAGGACTTTGTTCGGGATATAAACGGTTTAGTATCACCCTGTCACTTTTTACATATGCTGCAAAAGATATGTAATGCTCTTTATCCATTGGATGGTTAAAAGTAATATAATAGTCAATGTCGCTTTCCTCTATTGATATTTCAAGTTCTTCTTCCTTTTCTGCCAAATTAAGATATTCTAATTTTCGTCCACAACAAAAAATGGATGCACTGCCTGTGCTGACTAATATATTCCCACAATCAGGGCAGACATAAAAAAGAATCCTGTCTATATTACCGCTATCTGGTTTATTAGAGATAATTTCTCCATCCATCATCTGCACCATATCAACACCAAGAATAGAAGAAAGGTCAGACCAATAAGATAAATCTGGACACCCTAATCCACATTCCCACTTTGAAACAGTTTTGTTCAGCACACCTAATTCATCAGCCAGATTCTTTTGTGTCATCCCTTTTTCTTTCCGTAAATGTGCTATCAGCTTTCCGATTTTAGTACAATCCATAATTTCCACCTCCTCGTTTTATCATACCATTTTATAGAAATCTGGAAATGATATGAATCAGTTGTATTGGCAACTGCCGCAGGTTTGACATATCTAAAAATCGTTCCTGTCCATAAATATCGCTGATCGTATCCTTGTCCTGTCCAATTGCCGCAGCTAAGAATAAAATCCCTTTTCGGCTATATTCACTGACAATCTGTTTCATATCATCTATGGCTGCTTTTCCAGTGTAATCTGGCATGGCTTTTGGCTGTCCGTCACTAATGCTAATTAACAATTTCGTTGTTTGTGACATTTTTACCAACTTCTCAGCAAGAATACGGAGTGCCATTCCATCCCTGTTATTACTATGGCTTTGAATTGCCATAAGAGAATATTTATCATTCAGCCCCGGTTCTTCCCAATCAATATAAGAATACATAGACATTCTTTCTATTGGCGAACGGTCTGCTGTATCTCCATAAATAAGCAATGGTATTTTGCACGCCGTACAGAACTCATATACCGCAACGGCAGCCTGTTTTGCCGCTTCTAACCGTCCAAAGGCTTTCATAGATGCTGACTGGTCAATTCGTAATGCCACTGCAAGAGATGGTTCTTCTTCTGGCGGTCTTTTTTTGGAAAAATACCGATGGTCTTGCGAAGACAACTTTTCTGCGTGAAATTTTGTGCCATAAACACAATTTTTACTAAAATCAGCGGAAACCTCATGTTCCAGAAGTGGTGTTGTTTTCCGTATCAGCTCCTGAATAACAGGCATCAACTCTGAACGCATTTTGTTATACTCACGATGATGTGCCAATGTTGCCTCTGGACGGTGAACAATCAATCCAACCTTCTCATGAGAAGTTCCTTTCACTAATTCCCGTGCCTGCTGATTCAGATGCTTGCGAAAAGCCTTTTTTTCCTCTGTCAATGCGGATTGTTCTTCGGGTGTCAATTCATGATAGATAGGAGCACCCTCCTCGTCCGCATCTGCTTCTCTGGACTTTGTTGCTGATTCTGCCACATATAAAGATTCGCTTTTACTGTCTGAAGACTTTTTCAGAGCAACAGCCGGCGGAGTATCTGTATTTAACGGA
>ERZ808037.1551-NODE-1551-length-14421-cov-17.007320_pt1 | contig 14421 bp, 12 predicted proteins | sample MGYA00380190_ERZ808037 | MGnify/ENA primary metagenome ERZ808037 (study PRJEB31490, sample SAMN06133399) | mouse gut metagenome | isolation source: J9 | host: mice | place: China: Chengdu | collected 2015-05 ... | reverse complement strand
TAAGGAGGTAGAAACACCATGAAAATCATTGTCTGTGTCAAGCAGGTGCCCGACACCTCCGGCGTGGTGGCCGTCAAGGCGGACGGCACCATGGATCGCGCGGCCATGGCCACCATCTCCAACCCGGACGACATGAACGCCCTGGAGGCCGCCCTGCAGATCAAAGAGACCAACCCCGACGTGAAGGTGTGCGTGGTGTCCATGGGCCCGCCCCCCACGGAGTCCATGCTCCGGGAGTGCCTGGCCATGGGGGCCGATGAGGCGTACCTGGTGTCCGCCCGCGAGTTCGGCGGCGCCGACACCTGGGCCACCTCCAACACCCTGGCGGCGGCCATCGAGAAGATCGGCGTGGACAAGGGCGACCTGGTGATGTGCGGCCGGCAGGCCATCGACGGCGACACCGCCCAGGTGGGCCCCCAGATCGCGGAGAAGCTGGGCCTGCCCCAGGTGACCTACGTCACCGCCATCGACTACAAGGACGGCGAGCTGACGGTGCGGCGCGAGCTGGAGGACGGGTACATGACCATCAAGGTGCAGACCCCCTGCGTGCTGACCTGCATCAAGGAGCTGAACACCCCGCGGTACATGAGCGTGTCCGGCGTGATGGAGTGCTACGCCAAGCCCTACGCCGTGTGGGACTATGAGGCGCTGAAGGAGAGCAAATGGGTCGGCCCGGTGGAGAACGTGGGCCTGAAGGGTTCCCCCACCCAGGTGTACAAGTCCTTCTCTCCCCCGGTGAAGGGCAAGGGAACCATGATCGAGGGGGCGGACAAGGCCGCCTGCGAGCAGCTGGTTTCCATGCTGGGCGAGAAGCACATTATTTAAGGAAGCGCGGAAAAACGGTCTGCGGCGGGGCTAACGACGGAGCGGAGCGAAAAACGGCGTGCGGCAGGGCCGCACAGAGTTTTTCGCGCAGTCGTAGGAGTTAGAACCCGTCGCGCCCAGACCGTTTTGGAGCGTGACAACAAGGAAAGGGGAGCAACATTATTTATGGCCTACAATAGTAAAGACACCGGCGCCTTCAAGGGCGTATGGGTATTTTGTGAGCAGCGGGACGGCGTGATTCTGGGCACCGGCTATCAGCTGCTGAGCGAGGGCCGGAAGCTGGCCGACGACCTGGGCGTGGAGCTGTGCGGCGTGCTGCTGGGCAGCGGGGTGAACGAGCAGTACGCCAAGGCCCTGGGCGGCTACGGGGCGGACAAGGTGTACATCTGCGACCACGAGCTGCTGAAGGACTACACCACCGACGCGTACACCAAGGTGCTGTGCGATCTGGTGGAGGAGAAGAAGCCGGAGATCTTCCTCATCGGCGCGACGAACATCGGCCGTGACCTGGGCCCCCGGGTGGCGGCCCGGCTGCACACCGGCCTGACGGCGGACTGCACCCATCTGGATGTGGACGTGGAGAAGTACAAGGCGTTCCTGAAGACCACGTCCACCATCGACGTGGACAACACGCCCTTTGAGAACACGAAGAACCTGAAGATGACCCGTCCGGCCTTCGGCGGCCACCTGATGGCCACCATCGTGTGCCCGGACTACCGGCCCCAGATGTCCACGGTGCGTCCCGGCGTGATGCAGACCCAGGCCTTTGACGAGGCCAAGAGCCAGCAGACGGTGCTGGAGAAGATCGACGTTCAGCTCAGCAAGGACGATATCCATGTTGACCTGGTGGAGATCAAGAAGTCCGCCAAGAAGCTGGTGGATCTCATCGGCGCGGACGTTGTCGTGGCGGTGGGCCGCGGCATCAGCTCCAACCCCAGCCGTGGCATCGAGATCGCCGAGGAGCTGGCGGACGTGCTGGGCGGCGTGGTAGGCGCGTCCCGCGCGGTGGTGGACGCGGGCTGGATTGGCGTGGATCACCAGGTGGGGCAGACCGGCAAGACGGTGCACCCGAAGATCTACGTGGCCCTGGGTATCTCGGGCGCCATTCAGCACCTGGCAGGTATGCAGGACAGCGAGTGCATCATCGCGGTGAACAAGAACGGCAGTGCGCCGATTTTCGACGCGGCCACCTACGGCATCACCGGCGACCTGTTCAAGGTGGGGCCCATGCTGGCGGAGGCGATCAAGAGCTTCAAGGCGGCCAAGGCGTAAATCGTATCTCCGGATACCTCAAAAAAACAGCCCTGCTTGATTGGAGCCAGTGCTCCAAACAAGCAGGGTTGTTCTCATTTGTGGAGTTACGGGCGTTGATGTCACTACGACCGAGAGCATTTATTCCAGTGATGAGAGGTGGGGCCACATGGCGGAAAAGCGCGCCGGTGGCGAGGGCGGCCTGAGCAAACGGTCAGACGGCCGCTACACAGCGGGGCCGAATGGTATGAGTTTATTGCAGACGCGGGCACTTGTCATTGCTCCGCGTTCAAGCGCTGGAAAAAGTTCCGGTTGTGCAGGACTGGGGCGGCGTCCGGCTTAAAGGACGCCGCCAGCTCGTTCATCCGCTCCGCCCGCTCCGGATCCCCCAGGCGGCTGTAGCACACGCACAGCTGGATACAGGGCAGATAGCCGTAGCAGTCGGGGGAGACAAAGCCGCCCCGGCTGTCGTCCCGGGCACAGGTCAGGGCCAGGGAATACCAGTAGGCGGCCTGGGAGAACTGCTCCCGCTGGAAAAACCAGCGGCCCAGCTCGCAGCACACCTCGGCACGGGGCCGGTCGTAGGCAAAGCTGTGCAGCAGTGATTGCAGCGCCTGATTGGGCTGATCCAGCCGCTCATAGCAGTAGGCGCAGTGGCAGCAGGCGTCGATATTGTTCTCCACCCAGCCCCGGCCCCCGTCCAGAAAGCGCTCAAAAACCTGGATGGCCTCCTCATACCGCTGATGATAGTACAACTCCCGCCCGTAATAGAACTGCTGGCGGGGCTCCAGCTCCGCCCCCTGGGCCAGCTGGTTTTCATAGATCCGCAGGTTCCTGTCCGGATCGGAGGGGCGCAGCTTGCGGTGGGTGACGGCGAACTCACTGTAGACCACCCGGCCCACCGGCGTGACCGCCTCATGCACAGCCCCCTCCCACCGCATCCCGGCGTGGTTTTTGATGAGCCGCTCCCGGAAGTAGGAGAACGTCACGTTCCCATCCTCATCAAAACCTGTATGATAGTTGGCCATAACCACATTGACCTGGGGATCCAGCGTATCTTTCAGCGCCTGGAACGCCGCCCGATCCCCGTCCAGGATCACGTCGTCCGCGTCCAGCCACATACAATAGTCTTTCTCCGCCAGGGAGAAGGCGTAATTCCGAGCCGCGGCGAAATCGTCTATCCACTGGAAATTGTACACCCGGCTGGTGAACCGCTCCGCAATCTCCCGCGTCCGGTCGGTGGAGCCGGTGTCTACGACGACGATCTCGTCCACCAGATCCGACACACTCTCCAGGCAGCGCTCCAGCACGTCCCAATGCCATTAAGCTAAGCTCCCCGGCGCGTCAAAAAAGCACCCACCCCGTTTTGAATGGGGTGGGTGCTTTTTATAAGAACGGCGGGGATTCTGTATGCCCTGCTTGATTTTTCGGAAGTGCGTATCAGCCCATGGCCCGGTGCAGGAAGGTGACGATTTGCCCCCGGGTGCAGGTGTTATCAGGGCTGAACGTGGTGGCGCTGGTGCCTTTGGTGACGCCCGCGTCCACCGCCCAGGACACGGCGGAGGCATAGGACGCAGTGGAGCTGACATCCCGGAAGCTGGACCGTGTGGAGGGGATGGGACTGTCCATCGCCTGCCAGATGAACTTCACGGCGCTGGCCCGTGTGCAGGGCTTGCCGCCATCGAAGCCGCCGCCAATCATACCCTTTTCCCGCGCCCAGCTCACGGCCTTGTCCATGTCGCTGGTGTCGGCTGTGCCCCCGTTGCGGACCGCGCGGTATAGGAAGGTCAGGATTTGCGCCTGGGTGCAGGTCTGGTCCGGGGAAAAAGCCGTGGCGCTGGTGCCGTTGGTGATGTTTTTGGACACCGCCCAGGACACGGGCGCGGCGTAGTATTCTCCGGCGGGCACGTCGCGGAACGCGGGGGCAGAAGGCTTGGTATCTTTGCCTAGCACGATGAAGTAAGGAAGCTCGCCAACGGTCCAATGGGGTGACACCATCTTATTGTTGGCTAGGCTTTTCTCTGCGGGACCGCTGAACAAGGCTTCATTAGGCGCGCTGTAGTGGATCGTGAATCGGTTCGATCCCTCGCTTTCGCCCTGATCTCCAGAAGCCCATCCATTTTCAGCCCAAAATCCGGTGCCGCTAATGGTGATTTGACTACCGGGACGAACTGTAATCAAGATTATCTGTGTGCTTTCATAGGGACTGCCTCCAGGCTCGTGGGAAAATGATTTCACTTGCACAGTTTTCCTCTCTGCCTTTGCCGCCTCAAAATAAATCGTGCTGGTGTCATAGTAGTCAGAAACGCTGATTGAGTATGGCGCATAGTTGCCGGTGGTAGCAGTTGTAGAAGGAGCGGGCGCTGGGGTAGGAGTAGTGGGCTTGGAGGAAACCTCATTTGCTTTGGACATTAAGGTGGCCTGTACTTGCTTTACAGTTTCGACAGCTTCGCTATCATGAAGCCAAAGCCCTAATCCACCCACTAAACAGATATTATCCGCTGTCCATGCTTTCCTAAATGCCGCCCGTGTTGCGTCTATATCCGAAACTTTGGTAGCTCTGATTTTTTCAATGGTTCCGTCAACATAGTGAAGTTGGAACGTAAGCGGTCCTCCATCCGCCTCAGGCCATTCCTCATCGGGGTTGTCCATTGAATAAGTGCGCTCATACCACTCGAAACTATCGCATACTGCCATTTGCCCCGGCTTGCGGACTAAAAAAATATTTCTTTCTGTCAATGTGCCACCCGCACTGATTACCTCATTCACAGTCTGAACAGCGTTGCCACCCTTCATAGTCCAAATTTTGATGATCGCTGTGATGATCGCTGTACCATCGTAGCGAATCACAATCAATTCGGGTGTTCCATTTGCATCCATGTCCTCCAAAGCTACATACTCCAATCCGGAATTATTAGATTGTGAAACAATCCCGTATTGGTTAATTTCAGAGGTCAAAACGTTGAGATACGCTGTTGCAGTCGTTGCGTCCAGCCCAGAGGTGTCCGCCGCCATAGCAGGTACAGCCAGCCCCAGGCACAACGCCAGGGCCAGCACCAGGGAAAGAAGCCTTTTTTTCATCGCATATACTCCCTCTCTTATGATTTGTTTTCCAACAAGGCTCCCGACAGCGGGGGAATACCCCCGCGTCGGGCCTTGCCGGAAACACAAAAAGCGGTGTTGAGCGTATAACTCAACACCGCCTGATTTTTCAACCAAAGCGAAACACCGAAGCCATTTCTACCTGTTTCCCCCTTGAAAAAAAGGGGAATGGACGGTATAATGGGCAGTACGGTACAGTCTATGACTGTGGTGTTGAGTGCTGCGACACTCTTCATCGGAACATAGCGGGTTGCAGCCCGCTGTGTTCCGCCGCTATTTATGTTTCCATTGTCGATTTTACCCGATACCGCGCAGAATTGCAAGAGCTATTCCATAACTTTACGAAAAAACTCCCGCCTGTTTGCACAGACGGGAGTTTTTATGCTTGCTGTGGACTTGTTGCTTTTTTCGACCTGTTTTTCTTCTTTTCGCTGTTTCGCCCAATTTTTGATACATGGCAAGAACAAGTTGAAATTTTCAGTTTTTCTTAACTTAACGGCTGATTTCCCGGCGAAATCTGCGAAAAATGCCCGCCTGAAAAAATGGAAGGGCTGATTTTTTGACACATGAATCGGACAAGTTGAGATTCTGGAGCGGGCTGTGTTATCACTCAAAATGAGGAATTGTTTGGTTTTTCGCGCATATTTACGGCTTGTTGAATTTTTAGGACATCATCTGCTGTCCGGCCCGCTTTTCGGCCCCATTTAGTTAAGCGGGCTTTTCTTTTTGGGAAGAAGGCCGTTTTGAGCCGCGAAAACGGCCTTTTTCAAAAAATGCGGCGGCAGGAGGGGCGGGTAAGGAAAACCCGCCCCTCATTTTTTCAGGCCGCTACCCGATGCACGAAACCGGGGGCAACCCTCTGCCAATACACCTTTAATTGTTGTGCCGGATTTCGTAATGCCTTGCCCTCAACTCTGCTGTTAATGTGGAAAGGTCTGGCGTTGCTGGTAATGTGCGGCGCTCTGTACCTGCGATTTCCGATACAAGTGCATACAAATCGTTCGTGAGTTTCGCACTATAGCTGCCTGTGACTTTCCAATATAAATCGAACGGCTGAATTGAAAATTCGTTAGCGCAAGATGGAAAAATGTAGCTGCGATAAGCATCTCCACTAACGTAAAGTATGATTTTTACGTCCCTCGCATTGTTGTAATCACTACGAAGCAGTTCCTCTCGAATTCCAGAACTTATTTCAGTGAGGATAGCAGTGATAAACTCGCGCAACTCCCTTGCCAGTATTTCCGAATGAAACACAGCGGTAAAATTGGCCACGGTCGTTTCTCCGTTTTCAGAAAATGAAGAAGCGTAAATGTTCACTAAAATTTGTAAATACCTCAAATTCATGTATTAGTCACCTCAAAATTTAATTTGTCATAAAAAATGTGTTCTATTTTGGAGAAATGTAGAGCGGGCAAGCAAAGCCCGCCCTCCATTTTTTAGGCCGCCACCCGGTACACAAAACCGGGGAACCCTTTTACCCGCAAATTGCGCTCGTCCGCCCGTCCCGGTCGTATGGGGACGGTGTACCGCGCAATCTCTTGAATCAATTTTTCCGGGTCTGCTCCCGGCGTGCGGATGAACTCCTTACACAAGGCCACGGCCATCTTAAAGTTGACCTTGTAGGCGTAAATGCCGTCTTTAGGTTGTCGCACCACAACTTTCCTGCAAATCCGACTGGTAAAGTTAAACGCGGTCAGGTTGGCGTAGATTTCCTGCTCTGCAAAGGCGTCTGACCGCCCGTGGAGATTCACCAAACCTAAACTGTATTTTATATCTCTGAACGCCAACTCTTGCCCCCAACGCATATGATAGAGGGCTTTCACATCCTCAAGCGTGAACGACCGCGGCAAGGACGTGGCGACCGTTTCAAACTCGCCGTTGTCCAACTGGAAACGGCAAATGCGGAACTTCATGGGATAGTAGTTGCCAAAATCCCAGCGCCCCCGCCGGGTGGAAGAACCCGGCCTTGACTTTTTTGGAACTTGCAAAAATACGTAATTTTTGTTGGCCTTGTCGGCGTTTTTCTGCGTGGTGCAGATTGAAAAGGACACGTCACAGTCCAGTTCCAGCATGGGCAGCTTCGCCACCTCGCGCATGGCGGAGCGGCTCTGTTTTACGCGAATCAAAAAATCTGCGTTGGGCTTTTCCAGCAGATGGGCAATGAGGTTGTAACTTTCAAAGCCCCTATCCGCGATAATGAGCGTCTTCTGCTGAAAATCATTCCGATTCAGCATGGTCAACAACGCCCCAATCTCGTCCTTTTTCGGCTCTGGCTGGATGACCGCATCCGAAAAGGTGCGGGCGAGAATATCATATAACGGCGTCAGGTGGAGCTGATTGACGCCTTTGGGGATTCCCTCATGGCAGACGAAAGAGGGTGACGCTGGATTCCGGGGGAGATTGACGGTCGTGCCGTCCACGGCGAAAAGGCGGTAGCCCTGGAATAGCAAATCGTCCACACAATCGGCGTTAAAAGAATCGAAAACGGCCCGGAACACGATGGGGTCGATTTGAGCGCGGCGCTGGGTGACTGCGGACGCGGTGACTTGAATCCCTGCGGCGTGGAGCACTTTGTCTAAAGAGCCGCCCTCCGCGCCTATCAAAAGGCGTATCAGGGTTTCCATAGTCAAAGGACTTTTGCGCGAAAATGTTTTACTATCGCCGCGCTGAGCGGCGGCCCTCAGTATCGCGTAACGCAATGCCTGGGCGATAAAAAATTCGGTTTGCATAAAGGAGAGTCAGCCTTTCGGTGAGATTTACCGGGCAAAAAACACGCCAAACGCACGCCCATTGCTGGGCGTGTACGTCTGGCGTTATTTCGGTTCGCTACTGTTATTCTGTACTATTTAGGTTGTCTCACGCAAAAAAATAAACTCTCTCAAAATAAAACTAATAAAAAGTCTCAAAAAACTCTCAATTCTGGCTAAACTCTCATGTTAGGCTGTCTCCCATACTGCTTGCGAACACCGTGTCACCCGGCGTTAATTAAAGCATACGCAAAAACCCTTAAAATGTCAAGAAAGCTGACAAAAAATTTACATTTCGTTCAAAAACGGTGGTTAGATTAACAAGTCAGCGCAAATAGGCCCCGCCGTTAAGGGCCAGACCGGGAAAATGCGGCCCTTATCGGCGGGGGCGGGGGCTTAACTTAATGACATTGCCAGCACGTCCTCCTCATTTTTTACAATCATGCACAGGCTGACTGTGATCATGAATATCCTCCTCCATGATACCAAACTGCGGGGGCGGCGCCTTTTTCAAGACGCCGCCCCCAAATGGAGCTGAGGGCTTTCCGGTCAGCTCAGCCGGATGATCATCAGGGACGCGCCCGCGCCGCCGCTTCGCAGCACCGCCACCCCGGCCAGCGCAATGGGATAGAGCTGGAGTGTGATGGTGGAGTTGGCGGGCAGGTTGACCTCGATCTCGTTTTCATAGCTGGAGACGGACAGCACCGGCGCGATGGTGGACGCCGTGTTGTTCCCCCCGTTGATGACCAGGCGGCTGCCCATCAGCAGGGCCGCTGTGGTGTTCACATGGTAGGAGATGCGGTAGCGCCCCGCGGTGGCCACGGTGAAGATGGTGTTCCCCGCGTTGGGGGTGATGTCCGCCGAAAACACCTGGGCGCTGGGCAGGGGGATGGGCGTGCCGCCCAGGGCCACGGTGAGGCTGGTGCCCGCCGTGTTGGCGGCAAAGCCCGCCGTCGCCGTGGGATTGGGGCCGTTGGGCCCGGTGGCTCCGGTGGCCCCGGTGGGGCCGGTGGGGCCCGTAGCGCCCCCCGCGCCGATCACACCGATGCCCCCGGCGGCCCCGGTGGCTCCGGTGGCCCCCGTGACGCCGGTGGGGCCAGTAGCTCCGGTGGGGCCCGTTCCGCCGGTGGGGCCGGTGACGCCGACAGTCCCGGTGGGGCCGGTGACGCCGGGTGCACCAGCCGCGCCCGTGGCCCCGGCAGCGCCGGGCAGGCCGTCTGCGCCGGTAGGCCCGACAGGGCCCGCAGCGCCATCCAGACCGGTGGCGCCGTCCGCCCCGGCAGGGCCTTCGCCGCCGGTGGGGCCGATGGGGCCAGCCGCCCCGGTGGAGGGGCCGGTGGCCCCCGTAGGCCCGGTGGGGCCGGTGGGGCCGGTAAACACCGGCGCGTCCAGCGCCGCGCTCAGCTTCGCGCCCAGCAGCAGCTGCTGCTGGGTGATCTCGTCCAGCGTCTGCTGGACGCTTTTGTTCACGTCCAACACGTCCTGAACCCCCGCGCCGCCGCTGAGGCCGGGCAGCGTGCCCAGGACATATTGCAGCTTTTCGCCCTCGGCGTTCAAAATGTGGCTCAGGCTCAGCTCCTCGGCGGCGATGGAGGCGATGATCTCATTGATGCTCCCGTCCCGGGTCAGGGGAGGATCGATGGTGGGAAAATTGGGCTGCGACATACCGTTGCACCTCCTCAGCTCAGACGGGTGATCATCAGGGAAGCGCCCGCGGAGCCGGGAAGCAGCGTGGCGGCGGACACGATCCCGAACATCTGCAGGGATACGGTGGTGCCGGCGGCAAGATCCAGCATGACCTCATTGGAGAAGTGGCTGAGGGACACCAGCGGCGCGATGGTGGCGGCCGTGTTGGCGGTACCGTTGATCAGCAGGGTGGTGCTGCTGGCCAGGGCGGCGGTGGTGTTCACCTCGTAGGACAGGCGGTAGCGCCCGGCGGTGTTCACGGTGAAAACGGTGTTGGCCCCGTTGACGGTGATGTCGGCGGGCAGCACCTGGGCGTCGGGCAGCGGGACGAGCACGCCCGCCAGCACCACCGACAGCACGGAGCCGCTGGTGTTGGCCGCGAAGCTGGAGGTGGCCGTGACGTTGACGCCGGTGGGGCCGGTGGCACCCGTCGGGCCCGTGGCGCCGGTGGCCCCGGTGGGGCCGGTGGCGCCGGTAGCGCCCGTCGGGCCGGTGGCCCCGGTGGCTCCCTGCATCTGGGACGCCTCCAGAGCGCCCTGCATCTTCGCCCTCAGAAAGAGCTGGTTCTGAACGGTGGTCTCCAGCAGGTCGCGCACGCTCTCGTTGGCGGCCAGCAGGTCGCTGACAGTGGCCGGGGGGCCGCTGAGCCCGGGCAGGGTGCCCAGGATATATTGAAGCTTCTCGCCCTCGGCGTTCAAAATATGGCTGAGACCCAGCTCCTCCATGGCGATGGAGGACAGGATCTGATTTACCGCGTCTTCCCGGTCGATGGGGGGATCCACGACGGGAAAGCTGGGCATAGACATGGACAAAACTCCTTTCCATTCCATAGGGCGCCAGACCGCTCATCGGGCCGGACGTCCCGGCCCCGGCAGGCGCCTGGCCTATCCTATGTGCCCATGGCGTTGGGCGCATACAATAGACCGGCGGCGCGGAGTATGCGCCGTACATCCGCCGCTTTCCGGAGCGGTGATTGGAGTCGTAAGCTATGTCTATGCCTTCTTTTCCCCCCTGCGGGGCCGATATGACAAAAGATGAGGCGCTGACGATGATTATTGCCTCCATTGCCATGGAGGAGCTGGCGCTCAGCCACATCGTCAACGCCGAGGGTGAAAAGCTGCAATATGTTTTAGGTACGCTTCCGGGGAGCCGCAAACCCTGCGCCAGCACCCAGGAGATCCTGGCGGTGAATCAGAGCGCCGCGGCTCTGCTGGACACCGTGATGCAAAGCCAGATGCTGCTGAAGGGAAAGCTGGAAAAAGCGCTGGAGGCCGGCGGCCGCAAGCCCGTACCGGAACCGCCCTGTCCTCCAGACCATCCGGGCCAGCCGCCCTGTCCTCCGGACTGCCTGTGCGAACCGCCCTGCGGCGGATCCTCCTGCTGCCGGAAGAGCGCCCTCCAGTTGGCCGGCCGATGCGATGGCTTCTCCTGGAAGAATGGCTATCTGCTGTCCTGGAAGTGCCAGGGGCAGCGGGGCGGCGACATTTGCCTGGATGAGGAAAACCCTGCCTTGGTGAGCCTGAATCCCGGAAAAGCCTATGTGCTGAATTACGCCGTCAATGTCCGCGGCCCCTATTGCGGGGACGGCGCGGGGGCCGTCTTTGTCAGGCTCACACCCTGCGACGCCTTCCGGGAGGTTCTGCCCCTCTACTTTTCCGTAAACGGCCAGGGGAGCACACCCCTGACGCTGCACTACTCCACCGTGCTTTTCCCGCGGACACACCCTGTTCCCTGTGCCGACCTCTCCCTGCTTTTGAACTATGAGGGCGGCCTGTTCGTGGAGCAGGCGTCTCTCAGCATTTATGAGCTTTAGAACTTGGGTTGCCCCATATTATGTTGAGGCGAGGCTCCCTCAAACACCGTAGAGGCAGCGGTCGAAGATCTTGCACACAAGCTCAGCTTCCTCGGCCGCCAATACCCGGGCGCTTGGATCAGCCTAAAAGCAAAGGCTCACCCGCAGCCGCCCCGCCTCATACCGGGCGGCGATGGTGCCCCCCATCCGCTCGGTGAGGGAGCGGGCGATGGACAGCCCCAGCCCGGTGGAGCTCCGGCCCGTCTCCACGGTGTAGAACCGGTCGAACAGCCGGCCCACCTGTACCTCGTCCAGCTCCGGTGCGGCATTGGACAGGGTGATGACCCCCGCGCTGTCCAGCGTCACCTCCAGGTCGCCGCCGCCGTGCCGCAGGGCGTTGTTCAGCAGGTTGCCCAGCACCCGGGACAGCGCCGCCCGATCCAGGCGGCGCACCACCCGCTCCTCCGGTAGCGACACGCTGGGCGTCACGCCGCCCTCCACCAGCGCCCCGTAGAAGGAGGCCACCGCCTCCTCCACCGCCGCGTTCAGATCCACGCTCTCCAGCGTCAGCTCCTCCTCCGGGCCGGCGGCCACCGAGTAGCGCAGCAGCTCCGCGGTGAGCTGGCGCATGGCCTCCGCCCGGCCGGCGATGAGGGCCAGATACCGGGCCTGATCCGGCGTCTTGTCCCCCCTGTCCAGCAGCTCCAGGTAGCCGCAGATGGCGGTCAGCGGGGTACGCAGGTCGTGGGAGACGTTGGTGACCGCCTCCTTCAGCTCCCGGTCGCCGTTCTCGTACCGCTGGCGGAGGCGGCGCAGCTCCTTGAGCTGGACGTTCAGCGCCCCCGCCAGCTTCCGGGCGTGGGGATCCCGGGCGGACAGGAAGATAGGGTTATTGGTGTCGGAACCCAATCGCTCCCCCAGCTGGGCGGCGATCTCGTCCAGGCTTTTTTGGAGCAGGCGCAGGCGGACGCACAGGATCAGGACGATTGCGGCCAGCGCGCCGCACAGCAGCCAGGGGAGCATGGGGTTCACCTCTCTTTGCGGGCGGATGATATCCGCCCCTACTTCAGGTCTTTTTTGTGGAACAGGGCGATGCCCGATGCGGTGGACAGGGCGATCACTGCCAGCGAGTACAGCGGCAGGCGCAGGGAAACCGCTTCGCCTATGGCCATCGCGTCGTTGATCTGCACCGCCTGACAGCCGGGGAGGACGCTGTAAAGGATCTGGTACACCACCCGCCGGACTCCCCCGGCGTACAGCCCCCGCTCGGCGGCGGACTGCCACACAAAGCGCTGCGCCGCCTCGTCCCAGATCCCCACCGGCGTCCCCGCGTGGCGGCACAGGGTATCCCGGAGATATATCCCGCCAAGCACCATCAGGCAGCCCAGCAGGACGCACGCCGCCGCCGACAGCGCCCTGCGTTGGCAGTTCAGCGTGATCAGCAGGTAGAGGGCGCAGCTTGACGCCGCCGCGGCCAGCGTCCCCAGCAGGAACAGGCACACCGCGTCCCAGCTCAGCAGGGCCAGCAGGGGCGCGCCGGCGGCAAACACCGCCAGCAGGTAGGCCACGCACAGCAGGACGGACACCGCCCCGCTTGTGATCAGCCCGGCGCAGTACACCGCCCACCGGGGGCGGCCCGGCACCAACTTGTTGCGGATGGTTCCGTCGCTGTACTCCGCGCCGAAGAAAAGGGGGACAAACGCCGACAGCGCCAGGATAACGAGGGGGGAACACACGGAGAGGATGTTGTTGATCGACCTTGAGCCGCCGCCCCGCCCCGCAGACAGCGCCGACGAGAGGGCAAGGAAGCCCCCCAGCCCCAGCGCGGCCAGCATCAGGCCCCAAAACAGCCTGCTTTTGTGCAGGCGCAGGAAATTTGCCGATAACAGGTTTGCCATTTGCTTCACCTACTTCAAATCCTTCCGCCGGAACAGCGCCGCCCCCGCCACGGTGAACACCGCGCACACCGCCGCCGCCAGCCCCATCAGCCGCGCGGGGTCGGCGAAATTCAGCATGGTGTACTGGAGGGACTGCCCCGTGGGCAGCAGGTCGTAGAGGAACTGGTAGACCTCCCGCTTGGCCCCGGTGAGGTAGTTGGGGTTGGGCTCCGGCACGGCGTCCACGATCTCCCCGTTGACGGACAGCTCGTAGCCGGTGATGAACTCCGGCGCTTCCAGCCGCCCGTAGAGGTACACGGCGGCAATCAGCAGCGCGAACACCCCCAGCAGGCAGATCACCACCGAGGTGGATTTTTTGGCGCAGTTCATGGCCACAAAGGTGAAGATGGCGCAGAACGCCGCCAGCATCAGCACCGAACCGGCAATGGCGCAGAGGAGCAGGGGGGCGGGCTTGGCAAACCAGCCCAGCAGGGGCGCGCCCACCGCCAGACAGGACAGCATATAGCCCGCCATGCACATCAGGGACGCCGCGAAGCCGGTGATGAGGTTGGCGAGGTAGATGGACACACGGGAGTGGCCCACGGCGATCTTGTTCCGGATGGCCCCGTCGCTGTACTCGGTGCCCAGGAACAGGGAGATAAATTCCGCCGCCAGTATGCCGATAAAGGCGGCGTACTCGAAGAACTGCTTCTCCAGCAGGGCCTTGTATTGGGCCACCTCCGGCACGCTCAGGTCGGCGCCCACGGAGACCTGGAACCGGAACTCTCCCAGCGCTGCCAACGCCCCCAGGCCCACGCATATCCCCAGGGAGCCCCAGATGAGGTTGGTTTTCCGCAGCCGCAGGAAATTCGCGCTGAGCAGCTTAATCACGGGAGCCACCCCCTACCAGGTTGACGAAGTAGCTCTCCAGGCTCTCGTCCCGCTCCTGGGCGCTGAGCAGCTCGCAGCCCTCCCCATCCAGCGCCCGGCTGAGCTGGGAGATATTCAGCTGGGCGAACACGTCCGCCTGCCCGTCGGACAGGATCTTATATTCCACCCTCATACCGTCCAGCACCCGGGCCAGGGCCCTGGTGTCGGTGACCTCCACCCGCAGGCACTTGCGGCAGGCGGCCTCCAGCTC
>ERZ808037.1550-NODE-1550-length-14425-cov-16.033594_pt1 | contig 14425 bp, 16 predicted proteins | sample MGYA00380190_ERZ808037 | MGnify/ENA primary metagenome ERZ808037 (study PRJEB31490, sample SAMN06133399) | mouse gut metagenome | isolation source: J9 | host: mice | place: China: Chengdu | collected 2015-05 ... | reverse complement strand
TTTTCTGCAACTGCCGCCGCTAAAATGTGCGGGTCTTTCAAAATCGGGACTGCCTGCATATTTATCTGGTTTCGTTCAGCGTCCGACTGATTCAGTGTAAGCAACAACCTGATTTTTTGCAGACCGTTCAGGTCATCCCTCCCCTTGACTGTTTCAAATGGGTTGTCCTCAAAAAACATTTGATTGCCTAATGCGTACATTACTTCCTCTTTGCTTTGGAAACAACGGTAAAACATTCCTTTTGCCCCGCCCACCGTATCCATAATATCGGAAATTGAAGTTTCCTCATATCCTTTAGAAATAAATAAGTTTTGGGCAGCATTTAGGATTTCTTTTCTCCATTCCTCTGGTGTCTTTTTTACGGGTCTAGCCAAATGTGATTGCACCTCCTTTGTATTTAGTTATTGACTTGAAGTCAATAACTATTTTAGCACTATTCTTTAATTTATGCAATAGTCATAATTTGACATAGCGCAGAAATCACTTATTTGCAAAATCCATAAAATTCTTGACATTACAAAAGCGACAGAGATTTCTCCCTGCCGCTTTTGTCCACTTATGCAAAAATGATTTCCTTATTTACAATCTCCCTTGCACAAGCTCTTATGTTGCCTAACTGTCCTACCCATTCTAAGGCATTTTCAGATTTTAGCTGTTCCGTTATGCCCTGTGCTTGTTTCATGCCCTCTATGAGCCTTTCAAAGCGTTCCTGCGCCTGTCTGTCAATGCTGATAAGATAAGCATTCAGCTTGCCACTTGTAAGAAGATTGGTGTATGTAACTTTGCAATATTGCTTCAAATAATCTAGATGCCGCTGTCCCCATATGCCTATTGGCTGTTCTTCTTCGGCGGGCAATAATAAATCTGGAATCAGATACCCATTTTCTTCGTGATATGCGCCACCTAACTGTTTAAATAATGATTCGTTCATTTTGTAATTCCTCCATATGAATTAAATTTGCCTACAATCCAATCATTTTGGCTGATTACAAAGTGTTTTAGTTTTAACTTCCTTATGGAAGCTTACCCATCCAGAGGTTTTTTGCGTGAATTTTTATCCTTTGGGTACGTTTAGGGGAATTTATGTGTTCTGAACGGTCTGAGGGATATTTTTTTGACTTAGTGAACCTGCCCGGCTATTGGCGTGGGAAGGTTCTTTTATAAGGTGTTTTACTGGCAGTAAAGCAGAATATACCCTGGCAAGTGAACTATACACACTCGTTACGTGTGGAGAAAACAGAATAGAAGATATGAATAACGTCCAGCGGGCATTTTGCCTGTCCGGGCGTTTTTTATATACAAAAATTTTTTCTGAAATTTTTTACTCCCACCCGAACATCAGCCTACCGCCATTTGGCAGATACAACGGAAAGGGAAAAGGCGAATGCCTTTGTCATGTCACAACGGGGGAGGAGGTGAACTCGTATGAAGAAACCTTCTTGCCATGATGAAATGACAATCAGGCATCGCTTTGACCGCCTGTGCCAGATGTCGCTCAAGGGCGAAGCAATCAATTATTACCGGCACATGGATTACCGCAGGGAACATGAAGCCATGTTTTCTGAACTGTCTGAAAAGGAGCTGAACCAGTTGTTTGTTATGGATGAGTACGGAGTGGAGAACAGTCATTTTACAGTACATGGATATGACATTGAAGTAAAAGACACCCTGATTGCGGAAGCGTTGCGGGAACTCTCGGAACGGAAGCGGAATGTGATACTGCTTTCGTATTTTCTGGAAATGAGCGATGCGGATATAGCAAGGGAGATGAATCTTGTCCGCAGCACAGTCCATGAACACCGGACACGCTCACTGGAGATTTTAAGGAAGATTATGGAGGGAAAAGCAGATGATGAAAAAATGTAAGAGCAGAGAAGAAAAGAATTTGTTGCCTTTCCATATCATAAAGGCAGCATCAGAAGGCGATGTATTGGCAATCAACAAAGTCCTGAAGCATTATGAGGGATACATAATTACCCTGTCCACCCGGAAGATGTATGACGAGAGTGGTCGGCTTCATTTTTGTGTTGATGAAACGCTGCGCCGGAGGCTTGAAACCAAGCTAATTACAAAGATACTGGCGTTTGAAGCGGTATAAGGGGCGGTTAGCAGCCCTTTTCCATAGCTGACAGATTGACAGCGGTGTACCTTGAAAATTGAATATACAATAACCTCACAGGACGTGAGAAACTGTGGAGCTAAGCAGCAGATACGCTATGACTGTCTGTTCCGGTAAGGAATTGAAAGTGAAGAAGCATCTGATGATGTTGAAGCAAAGGCACGAGCGAAAAAATATCAGTGTTGGAGTAGAATAGGGGATTCTATTGGCGAAGAAGCAGTTTCGTGATAATGATACTTCTGGCGAAAGCCAGTCACATAGAGAAGATGATGGTGCAAGTCCAATGTGGGCAGGATTCCCACCTGCCACCTGTGAGGATATTTTTTAGTATGCCTATCAATAAAAGTTTATCTGACAGGTGGATTTTTATTGGCAGGCATACCATGAAAAATATGTATGAGTAAGCGGGACATGGATACATATAGGACAAGCAGATGTAAATATAATGGAATGTGGAGAATTGAAAGAGGTGTATACACATTGAGTATAGAAGAAATGAAGAATGTAGATGTTAGGATGGTGAAAAGAGAAGAACTTGCGGATATAAGGGAAGTAGAGGTAAATAAAAGGAAAAGTCAGGAAGGGCAGGTAAAGGACTACCTTGAACAGATTAAAAACCCTTATTGTTACCGATATGGGGAATATATTGTCAAGATAGGATTTGAAGATACAACAGTCACACTTACGGATCGGCTACAGGAGCTGATTTTAAAAACTGTCAGTGCCATATGAAATTGCGTGTTTCTCCATTGGACAAAAGCAGTAATTTGTGCTAGACTATATTCAGGACTAAATTCATATGTGAAACCCTGATTTTATGGTTATGTCAGCACTATAAAATTAGGAGGAAGCAGTATGGATAAAAACAATTCATACATATCATATATGGCTGCTGTGTACCTGCGTCTGTCAAAAGAAGATGAAGATTTGCGGGAGGTAAAGGATAAAAAAGAAAGCAACAGCATCGCCAATCAAAAGGCATTGATATTAAAAACATTGGAATCTATGCCGGATGTTACCCTTTATGACATATATATAGATGACGGATTTACAGGACTCAACTTTGAGCGTCCAAATTTTCAGCGTATGTGCGAAGATATTTATAATGGCAGGGTGAACATGGTCATTGTAAAGGATTTGTCAAGGTTGGGGCGTGATTATATTGATTCGGGGCGATATGTGAAAAAAATATTCCCGTCCTATCATGTTAGGTTTGTGTCTGTACTGGATCATTTTGATAGTCTGACAGCAACACAAAGCGATGTGAACCTGTTAATTCCTGTTAAAAATTTTGTAAATGACAATTACAGCCGGGACATATCCGGCAAGGTGAGAAGTCATCAGGAGGTTATGCGTGAAAACGGGCTGTATGTCGGTTCTCATGTTGCATATGGCTATAAAAAGCTGGAAACTGACAGGAATAGAATTATACCGGATGAATATGCTGCAGACATTGTGCGTAAGATTTTTGACTGGAAACTGAAAGGATTGAGTTCTGCATCAATAGCAGATAAACTCAATGGACTTGGCGTTGCAGCTCCTTCCGAGTACAAAAGACAGCTTGGGGGAAATTATAAAAGTGGTTTCCAAAAAAACAGGAAAGCAAAATGGTCGGCAGTGGCAATCAACCGCATACTGAAAAATAAAATTTATATCGGGGTACTTGAACAGGGCAAACGTGAAAAAGTCAATTATAAATTAAATAAGGTCGTTGAAAAACCTGAAACCGAATGGGCGGTAAAGGAAAATACGCATGAAGCGATTATTAGCAGGGCAGACTTTGAGAATGTTGCAAAACTTCTGAATCTCGATACTCGAAAATCACCGGAGGAAGAAACTCTGTTCATGCTTTCAGGTTTGATGTTCTGTGGGGAATGTGGAAGAAGCATGGTAAGACGCTGTAACCGATATAAGGATAAACAGAGTGTTTACTATATATGTGCTACTTATAATAAAGGAAAAGGGTGTAGCCGACACAGCATCGCTCAGTCAGTAATAGAAGATATTCTTCTGGATGCAATTAAAAGGCATATTGAACACGTTGCCAGATTGGATGAGCTTTTAAACACTATCAGAGATAGGGAAGTTAATTATGATGATATAGTGGCAAATGACCAGGAGATTCTCGCAAAGTATAAAGAACTGGATCAGTGTAAAAAGGTGGAAATGTCTTTGCACAGAGATCTCGCTGCAGGAATTATTTCTATCAAGGAATATGAACAGTTTAAAAATAATTTTGCTCACAAGTCCGCAGAAATAGAGGAAACTATCAGAAAATTACAGCAGGAAATAGAAACCGTTTTTAAGGAAGGACTGTTTGCGGACGAATGGATTGACACATTTACAAAAACAGGAAATATCACTTCATTAGATAGAAGCATCGTGCTGTCATTAGTGGAAAAGATTACAGTCTATGAAGAAAACAGGATTGAAATTACTTTTAAGTATCAGGATGAATACGAAACCTTGTGCAGAATTATTGAAACACTTCCAGTATCTTTGAAGGAGGTGGACAGCAATGGCTAGAACAGCGGACAGATACTTAAAGAAAACTGTTAAAACAAAGACAGCTCCTAAAATATTTGATGTTGGAAATTATTTAAGGCTATCGGTAGACAGTGACTATACCGGAAGCGATTCTTTACAAAATCAAAGAAAGCTGGCACAGGAATATGTAAGGGGATGCCCTGATCTGAATATAGTAAGAGAATATGTTGATGATGGAAAAACAGGTACAGATTTTTCACGTCCGGCATTTACCAGAATGATAGCGGATTTAAAAGCTGGAATTATCAACTGTGTTCTTGTAAAGGACTTATCCCGGTTCGGAAGGGAATACATAGAAGCCGGGAATTATATTGAAAAGGTATTTCCTTTTTTGGGAGTTCGCTTCATATCCATTGTTGACAGGTATGACAGTGCTGATGCGAATTGCAGTAGGGAGCTGTTGCTCATATCCCTTAAAAATCTTATGCATGAGATGTATGCAAAGGATATTTCTAAAAAAGTAGGAAGTACATTCCGGATGAAGCAGGAAAAAGGGATGTTCTATCGCAGCGCTACGATTCCTTATGGATATAAGATGAATGAAAGTGGTACGAATTATATCATCTGTGAACAGACAGCTCCGATTGTACGAGAGATATTTAAACAGTGTAGCAAGGGAATTTCTAATTATGCAATAAGCCGGTGGCTGTATGATAACCATGTTTATACACCACAGCAATATGCTTGGACAGGCAACGTATATAGGAAGCCGGAAGAAGAATTGAAAATATGGCATAGCTCTACAATTAAGCGGATTTTGGAAAATCCTGTCTATATCGGCAGGGTTATACGACATAAGTCCGAGCAAAGCTTTTTTGTGGGAAAAAAGGCAAGTCCAGTACCGGAACATGAGCAGATTATTATTGAGAATAACCATGAGCCAATTATTGAAAAGCCGATGTTTGAGATTGTTCAGAAGATATTAAGTCAGACAAAAGGTAAAAAAGCCGAATCTGTCTGTGAACGCCAAACTGTTGTATTTGAGAGGAATGTATTTCAAGGGAAACTGTTCTGTGGCTCATGTAAGGCAAACATGGTCAGGGTAGGCTCTTATCGCTCTGTCAATGGGGTAAAGGAGCAGTACAAGATTTTTAAATGCAGTACCCATAGAAACCATTGCGATTTATGCGATACAAGGTGGATTGCAGAGGACTTGTTGTGTGACATTTTGTATGCTACTATACGCAAGCATTTGAGTTTGATAAAAGGGATAAAAAAACAGGTAGAAAAAGATACTCGCTATTCCTTTGAAGAAAACCTGAAACAGACAGAATGGAAAAGACAAAAGATTGTGAGTAAAAAAAATCTGTTGGAGCAGGAGTATATGCAGAAATATTCAGATTATGCGGAAGGAAGCATCTCGCAGGCGGCATTTCTGCAATATAAAAGTACCTATCATGAGAAAATGGAACTATGCGGGAAACAGGAGAATGTGTGTACCAAAGAGGAAAAAAGGATAAAGAAGTGTCAGGCAGCTTTGCAAAAACTATTATCGGACTGGCTTTGCTTTCAGAATACAAGGAAGTTGACGGAAACAATGGTAGAAATCTGTGTTGACAGAATAGAGCTTTTTACTGATAACCGGGTGGAAATAAAGTTAAGGTATCAGGATTGCTTTGAACTTCTTGAAAACTGGATGCGGAAGGAGGTGTAATTTTATGATTATGGCATTATATTTAAGACTGTCAAAGGAAGATGGCGATATGATTGATGAAAGCAACAGTATCACGAATCAAAGATTTATTCTCCGCAAGTTCGTGGAGGAAAGACCGGAATTTGATAGTTATGAGATTAAGGAGTACATAGACGATGGATTCAGTGGGAAGAACTTTGAAAGACCGGGGATTCAGGAACTATTGGAGGATGTCAGATCGGGCAAGGTGTTCGGAATTATCGTGAAAGATTTTTCACGTTTTGGAAGAAACCATATTGAAGTTGGAAATTACATTGAAAAGATATTTCCATTACTGGATGTTCGTTTTATTGCGGTCAACAATAGCTTTGATAGTAAAGACTACATAGATACGACACCAGATATGGATGTGGCATTTGAAAATCTGATGTATGATTATTTCAGTGAGGAAAATTCCGTTAAAATCAAGAATGACCTAATGGGAAGGCGAATGAGAGGAAAATATTTAGCTACTTTTGCAGTATTTGGCTACAAAAAATCTCCAAATGACCATAATCATATTGTGATAGACGAAACCGCAGCAGCCATTGTACGCATGATTTTTGAAAAGTATGCGGAATGTGGGGTAAAGGCAGAGGTGGCAAGATACTTAAACCAGCAAGGGATTCCGACACCGCAAGTCTATGCAATGAAAAGCGGCAGCACTTATCAATGGAAATATCAGGAAGAAAAAAAGCTGTGGAATGGCTCTATTATAGGGAGAATTTTGAAAAATGAGCTATATGTAGGCAACAACGTATTTCATAAAAAAGAAACTGTCGAGGTCGGATCAAGGAAAACAAAGTGTTTGCCTAAAGATGAGTGGAAAGTATGTGAAGGCACACATGAACCAATCGTATCGAAGGAATTATTTGAATTTGTGAACAGCAAGAACTTTGGGAATACAAGTATTGCGAAACCGATAGGACAAGGCAATGGGGAGAGAATAGATAAAAAGGTATATTGCGAGGGAGAAAAGCGGAAAAGGGGAAGTGCGGATTCCCCTATTAAGGGGTTAGTAAAATGTGGCGGTTGCAGACACAATATGCAACGTAGAAGCCGATTAAATGTTTCCTATTATTGCAGATACTACTATGAAGCCAAGCAAGCTGAATGTTGCCCGGAGAATGTCAGGGAAACGGAGCTTATAGAAATTGTACTGTCTGCAATCAGACAGCAGGCAAGATTAGCAGGTGAAACAGAAAAACTGCGTGATTTATATAATAAGCAGCATCAGGAACGAGTTAGGGAAAATCTGGAGCAAGAAAGGCTGCTTCAGGAACAGATACAGAAACTTACAGATAGCAATTTCTCACTATACGAAAGTTATACGAAAAGTGAGATTGATGCCAACGAGTTTATGAGGAAAAAAGAAGATAACAATAAACAGATTGAAAGCTACAGAGCCAAACTTCAAGCCCGTCATGTAAAGGAAACACCAGTGCCGGACGAAAGTGTAGGTTTGTTAAAGCTGTTAGAAGGAAAAGAAAACCTTACAGATCTTACAAAAGAACTTGTCAGACAACTTATAGATGCTATTTATGTATATAATGATCGCCGCATTGAAATAGTTTTTAAGTTTCAGGACAAAAATGCCTGTCCCGATAGAAAAGATATAGAAGCTATGTTATGATGAACAGAGGAAAACGAGAATATTTTCCCGGTTGCCAATAATAGCAATCGGGAAATTGATTTTGGAGGGAATACTTTGAGTGAAAGCGAATTGATTGGGAAGGTACATTCAGCAGTTTATCACCAATGCCAACAGCGGGGATATGCAGCTCCTGTTGACGTACTTATTGATGTGGGGGTGTTGCCAAAGCAGAAATATGAGGATTGGCGTTATGGTAAAGTTCCATATTTAGAACAGGTCTGTACCTGTAATCTCAAAAAACTTTCGTTTATTATGAGCCAGATTCGGAAGTATGCAGCGAAATCAAATTTGAAACCTTCTTTTTGCTATTATAAGCAATGGGGAACAAAAAAGAAAGGCGGACAGGGGAGAAAACCTGTAATCCCCCTTCGGTTTAGTAAAAGCGGCAAAGAAGATATTGAAAGAGCATATGCTACGCACTTTGTAGATGTGAAGCAGATAGAACAGCTCAAGCAGAACAAAAAGGCAAGTCAGGATACGGAGGAGTCACCAGAGGATAAGTTGAGCCGGGAAAGGGAAGATTTGTAAGCTGGAAGCATAAATATAGGGAAAATGACAGAAAACGACACAAAATCCCCTGTTTCAAAAATTTTTTCAAAAAGTTCGTGTCATTAACTTGACACAAGGGGGGCTTAAGGCGATGGAGGAATTGGCGAAGCTGGAGGAGGAGAGAGGGACGCCGGGGTATATGCCGATAGCTGGCAGGAGAGGCAAAGCACGCGGAAAAGGAGCAGGCGCAACGGACGGTTCGTTGGTTTCTGGCGGAGAAAAACCGGGAGAGCGGGTTGCAAGCAATGAGATGTGTACGTTTTTGATTTTGAATATTTCCTCGTTACAGTTGATACCCGTGAATATGATTGCTTACCGGCAGCAGTACGGGAGCGTGAATCCGGCGGGAATTATCGGGCCGGCGATTGTGGCAACATTTATCAGTACAATCGTGGCGGTCTTATATTGTAAAATAATGGATAAAAGCAGGTAATGTAAAGTTTATGGTTCTTATCATATTCTTAACAGAGGTAAAGTGTTTGCCAGAAAATACATGGAATAGATGATTTATATAATTCGTGCAAAATGTCAATTGTATTCGCTTCTTATTTTTGGTAGTATTATACAAAACACACTGTGCTTTATTCTAAAAATACAGAAACAAATTTATATACATAATAAAAATGAAAATATTGAGGTGTTTATGTCGAAATTAGAATACAATGAACATTATTTTGGAACTGCAAATCCCCATATATATGGTAATGATGAGTTAAGAGAACCACAAATACAGGGATATTATAAGGTATATGAGCATTTTATTGTAAGAAACAAAAAGAATACACATGCAATCGCTGTACTTCCGACAGGAGTCGGAAAAACTGGTTTAATGGGGTTGTTGCCATTTCATATTTGCGAGGGCAGAGCATTAATAATCACGCCTCAGCTTACAATTAAAGATACTGTAGTTGATTCGTTAGATCCAGAGAATCCGGAAAGTTTTTGGTATAAAAGAAAAATATTTGACAGAATTGATGAAACTCCCACTTTGGTAGAGTTTTCGGGCGGTATGAAAAATGAGATTTTGGATGCAGCAAATATAGTAGTTTTAAATATCCATAAATTACAGGCAAGGCTTACAAAATCGCCTTTGAACTATTTGCCTAAAGATTATTTTGATATGATTATTATTGATGAAGCGCATCATTCAACTGCAAATACATGGGTTGAAACTATTAATCATTTCGACAAAGCTAAAATTGTCAAATTGACTGGAACACCAATTCGAACGGATGGCGTGGAGTTGGCTGGCGAACTGGTATACAAATATAAATTAAGCCAGGCTATGGCAAAAGGGTATGTTAAGTCTCTTAGAAATATAGAATATATACCAGAGCAGTTACTACTGACAATTGATAAAGACGAAACAAAACAATATACTGTGGAACAGTTATTAGAGTTAGGATTACGTGATGAGGATTGGATAAGGCGTTCGGTAGCTTTTTCCAAGGAGTGTTCAGAAAGCGTTGTAAAGGAGAGCATTAAGCTATTAGAGAATAAAAGAAGAGACACATCTAAAGTTCCTCATAAAATTATAGCAGTGGCGTGTAGTATTGATCATGCAGAAGAAATAAAACAACTATACATAGAAAATGGGTACAGGGCAGAAGTTATACATAGTAAGCAAATGCCAGAAAAACAAGATGAAACAAAACAAAATATAGAAAATCATCGTTTGGATGTTATCATCCATGTGGCAATGCTTGGTGAGGGTTATGACCATCCCTACCTTAGTATTGCAGCTATATTTAGACCATTTAGAAGTGAACTTCCATATGAGCAATTTATAGGTAGAGTTTTAAGGGTCATTCCAGAGGAGGAAGTTGAGAAAACAGATGATAATATAGCGGATATTGTATCGCATCATAATTTGCAATTAGCAGACCTTTGGGAAAAGTATAAAGTAGAGCTGCAAGAAAGTGAAGTAATTAAACATTTACAGGAAGAAAATTTTTTGGATGATAGCGGTAATCCGTCCGAAGGAAATTCTTCAGGAACAAGTGCAGATATAATACCGCTTGGGCTTGCAAAAGAACAAGGAACGGGTACTTTAACGACAGATACATATCTAAACACTGAACTAATAAAAAAACAAAAAGAGGAAGAGAAGAGGCAAAAAGAAAGTATTGATAAATTGCAGGAATTGCTTCACATTGACTACGAACAGGCACTGGCGATCTATAACCAAACAAGGACTAAAGATACTGCATTATTTAAACGTCCGGATTTGTATTTTGCTAACAGGAAGAAAAGTCTTGACGATCAGATAAGGGAGATATTAGTTCCGCAATTAATTACCAGGTTTCATATAAATCAGTCAGAAAAGAATTTAGCAAATTGTCGCTTGTTTCATGGAAAATATGCTTGGATAAAAACTAAAGCATCTGATAATGGAGCGATGTTGGCTATGTATTTTAACACATACTTACGGAATACAGTTGGAAAGAAACGCGAAGAATGGAAAGTGACAGATTTTGATATAGCTTTTGAAAAGCTGATGATTGCAGAAGAATTTGTTGAAAAGGTACTGAGTGAGTATTTACATTTAGATAATGACGTTTGATGATTTAGGAGGAACAGTTATGGATGCTTACATTAAGAAAATTTATGATATGTTATATTCCCCAATTATATCACCCTATAATTTATTGGAAAATGCAAAGATTGATAATTACAGTTATGTGAAATATTATAAAAATAAAATAGGGTTAGTAGCTGAAATGCAATGTGTAATTCCAGGTGAAGGTGAGAGGGTATTTTTTTACCAGTTTGATAAAAAAGATTATTTACAAGTAATTTATGAAGGAACAATTGAAAAAAGGAACATTATATTCTCCAGAGAAGAAGCAGTACTTTCAGCTAAAGAGGAGTATTTTTCAAATAAATCAATATTTGAGGATGTTTGTTAATTTAAAGAGCATTTCGGCTAATAATCTGAAATGCTCTTTTCTATATTGGAAGAAGATACAATTTGAGACAAGATTTTTTCTGAAATTGATTTGGGAGGGAATACTTTGACTGAAAGCGAATTAATTGGGAAGGTACATTCAGCAGTTTATCACCAATGCCAACAGCGGGGATATGCAGGCCCTGTTGACGTACTTATTGATGTGGGAGTGCTGCCAAAACAGAAATATGAGGATTGGCGTAATGGGAAAGTTCCATATTTAGAGCAGACTTGCATATGCAACCTTAAAAAACTTTCCTTTATTATGAGCCAGGTTCGGAAAAATGACAGAAAACGACATAAAATCCCTTGTTTTAAAAATTTTTTCAAAAAGTTCGTGTCATTAACTTGACACAAGGGGGGTTAAAGGCGATGGAGGAGTTGGCGAAGCTGGAGGAGGAGAGGGGGAATGCGGCTTATCTTGGCGACGGCAAAGTCGCAGGAGGAAAGCGAGAACGGATTGCCAGCAATGAGATGTGTACGTTTTTGATTTTGAATATATCTTCTTTGCAGTTGATTCCGGTGAATATGATTGCTTACAGGCAGCAGTACGGGAGCGTGAATCCGGCGGGAATTATCGGGCCGGCGATTGTGGCGACGTTTGTGAGTACGGCAGTGGCGGTGGTGTATTGTAAGGTGAAGGACAGAAAGCGGAGGGCGTAACGCTCTCCGTTTTTGCCAATTTTGTATACCCAAAGACTTTTTATAATGATTTATCGTATACAAAATTTTTGGAACAGGGTATAATACAAACAGAAAACAGATTATAAATTGGTTGGGGGCTGGACTAATGGCAATTAAAATGATTGAAATTTTAAATGTAATGGTATTTAAGCGTCATTTGAGAAAGAATAATGCCGCATTTAAGTCTATAGAAGAAGGGGATTCATTTAATGATGGATTTAAGATAAAATTTTGTGATGGGATAAATGTTCTGATTGGTGAAAATGGAGTTGGAAAGACAACCATTCTGAAAATGATTTATGCCGCAACGCAATGGTCAATTAAGCAGACGGATCAGGGAAAAACAAAAAGACTAATACAATTTTTTTCAAACAGCCTAAAAGATAGCGATGCTTTAAAAAATGCAGAAAATAAAGAAGATTATTGTTATTATAAAGTATCAGACGGAACGCATAGTTTTGAAGACAGTCTTTCCCATAAAGGCGTATTCAATTACGATCAATGGCTTGGATTAGATATACAATCTGTCTTTATCCCTACAACAGAAATGCTGTCACATGCAAAGGGATTTCTGGCTATGAATCAGAAATATAATATGCCATTTGATGGAACGCAGATAGATATTATTGTAAATGCTTCTTTACCAGAGACGCGGGAAATCCCATTTGCCATGAGTAAAATCCTTGATAAACTAAGCGCTGTAATTGATGGGACTGTTATTTTGGAAAATGATTCTTTTTATGTATTAAAAAAAGACGGTCAGAAAGTTGATTTTTCATTAGAGGCAGAAGGATTGCGTAAATTAGGTCTACTTTGGAAATTAATACGGAATGGTCTTTTGGAAAAAGGATCAATCCTTTTGTGGGATGAACCGGAAGCGAATCTAAATCCAGAATTATATCCCCTTGTCGCAGAGATTTTGTTGGAATTACAGAAAAATGGAGTTCAGATTTTTTTGGCAACACATAGTTATAATTTTGCAAAATACTTAGAAATCCGCCGTACGAATAACGAGCAGGTGATGTTTCATAATCTTTATAGAAGCCGCAATTTATTTTCGAATGAAATGCAAAAGATATTCCCCGGGATGGATGATAACAGTGAAGCAATATATAGTCAATCAGCGGATAAAATGGACAAGATTAAATATAATCACATTATGGACGCAGATAACAAATTGCTTGATGAAGTATATGAACTATGAGGAAATGGCAGTGAAAAACTTATTTATAGAAGAAAATGGTGCATACAGTATTGACTGTAAAGCTGCTGTATGGGCAACGGATAAAATACATGAAGACTATCACAATGCAGGAATACACATTAATGATGTGGATTTTTTGATTGAAAATTCTACGCATATTCTCATGGTAGAATATAAGAATGCATGTCTTGCAAGTGCAAAGAATCCTGAAGCATTTCATCCAATGGAAGATAAGAAAATATCAATTATAACACGTAAGTTTTATGATTCCTTGCATTATTTGAGATTATTGGATAAAACCAAACCGGTTTGGTACATATATATTCTCGAATATCCAAATGGAGATGTAACTACCAGAAAAAGACTGCGAAACAGATTAAAAATGGAACTGCCTTTTTCTCTGCAGAAGAATATTGGAAATGGAAAAAGATTGATAGATAGGGTAGATGTTCTTTCCATAGATGAATGGAATGCTGATAGTCAGTGTGGAAATTTTCCAGTTAAACGCGTATTAGAATAGGCTCATTAATATGGAAAAAATTAGACATTTCCTTAAATTAACGAATAACTTCAAGAAAATATTTGAAAAGTTCATGTCACTAACTTGACACAAGGGGGGCTTAAGGCCATGGAGGAGCTGGCGAAGCTGGAGGAGGAGAGGGGGACGCCGGGGTATGTGAAGGAAGGCGGAAATGGCAAACGAAGTTGGGAGGCAGTGGAAGGTGTTGTTGGTAAAGGCAGAGGAAGTATGGCGGACGTATCGGGAGCTGCGGATGGAAGGAAGGGAAAGCGGGAATGCGTCGCAAGCAATGAGATGTGTACGTTTTTGATATTGAATATTTCTTCCTTGCAGTTGATACCTGTGAATATGATTGCCTATAGACAGCAATATGGCAGCGTGAATCCGGCGGGGATCATTGGGCCGGCGATTGTGGCGACGTTTATCAGTACATTGACGGCAGTGGTATATTGGTACATGGTGAATAACCCGTCCGGGCCAAAAAGCATGCCGCCCATTTTGGGCGGCAATCGATTTACCGATTTTTAGT
>ERZ808037.1548-NODE-1548-length-14430-cov-8.078032_pt1 | contig 14430 bp, 15 predicted proteins | sample MGYA00380190_ERZ808037 | MGnify/ENA primary metagenome ERZ808037 (study PRJEB31490, sample SAMN06133399) | mouse gut metagenome | isolation source: J9 | host: mice | place: China: Chengdu | collected 2015-05 ... | reverse complement strand
TGCTTCAGGTGGGCGGTGAGGATCTCCCGGTTGGCCCGGCGGAGCATGGCGTCGGCGGCGGTGACCTGCTGGGAGATATCCATGCAGTAGCGGTCCTCCTCCACCATCTTGATGATGCCGTCGATCTGTCCACGGGCGGTTTTCAGCAGCCGCAGCACCGTCCTTTGATCGGCCATCATGGGCTATCCCTCCTTGTCGCAATACCCCCCTGGGGGGTAGTCTTATCCTATCATGCCGCTGGGCTTTTGTCAAGAGGGAATCCTCCTTGCCCTTCTCTCCGTTTTGTGGTACAATACCAAAAAACGTACAGGAGGGATTGTCATGCAGGTTACGCTTCAAAAGGGCCCCTTTACCGCCGCCGTGGACACCAAGGGGGGCGAGCTGGTCTCCTTCCGGGACGAGGCCGGCACGGAGTACATCTGGGGGGGCGACCCGGCCTACTGGGCGGGCCGGAACCCCATTCTGTTCCCCATCGTGGGCAGCCTGAAAAACGGCCAGGTGGACATCGGCGGCCAGACCTATGAGATGAACCGCCACGGCTTTGCCCGGGGGAGTAACTTCACCCTGGCGGAGCAGGGGGAGGACTTCGCCGTACTGGAACTGCGGGACAGCCCGGACACCCTGGCCCGCTATCCCTTCCCCTTCCTGCTGCGGGTGCGGCACCAGCTGCTGGCGGACGGCTTTGCCACCTCCTTTACCGTCTCCAACCCCGGGGAGGCCCCTCTGCCCTTCTGCATCGGCGCCCACACCGCCTTCAACTGCCCCCTGTACCCCGGTGAGCAGTTTGAGGACTACCGGCTGGTGTTCGATCAGGTGGAGGACTCCGATTCCCTCCCCCTCACCAGCCAAGGGCTTCTGTCCCCCGGCCCGGGCATTCCCCTCCTCCGGGGCACGGACACCATCCCCCTGAGCCACGAGCCCTTCGACCGGCTGGATACTTTGATCTTCGACGGGCTGCGCTCCACCGGGGTGCGCCTGATCCACAAGGACACCGGCCGGGGCGTGCGCCTGGAGTTCGAGGACTTCCCCATGATCGCCTTCTGGACCATGGCCGGGGCCGACGCCCCCTACCTCTGCCTGGAGCCCTGGCACGGCTGCGCCGCCTGGGACAACGAGAGCGGCCGGTTTGAGGATAAGCCCCACTGCATCACCCTCCAGCCCGGACAGACGCGCACCCTCTCCTTCACCGTAAAGCCCTTATGATTCTTTTTATCTCTATTAAGATTTCCTGAAAAAACCCTTCGGGCTGTGGACAGATCCCACCGGACTGTGGTATGCTCTTTTCAAAGAAAGGAGTGAGCTGTATGATCATCAAACGCAGCGTCCCCATGTGCGTTATTCTGTCCATTGTCACCTGCGGGATCTATATGCTGTATTGGTATGTCTGCGCCGTCAACGAGGTGGACGCGGTGACCGAAGAACCCGGCCCCGGCGGTGGAATGTGCCTGCTGCTCACCATTGTCACCTGCGGCATTTACAACGTCTACTGGGGCTGGAAGATGGGCGACAAGCTGGACGCCTCTCGGGCCCGAAACGGCGTGGTGCCCGGCTCCTTTGCCATTCTGTTTCTGCTGCTGAACCTGTTCGGCCTGTCCATCGTCACCCTGGCCATCGTTCAGAGCGAGCTGAACAACTACTCCCCCAACGTCTGATGGATCGCGCCTGCCGTCTGCGGCGGGTGCTGGGGGGCGGCGCCGCGCTGCTGGCGGCGGGGCTGGTCTATGCCCTCTGGGTGCGGCTCACCGGCCTGGCCCTCCCCTGCCCCTTCCGGGCGGCCACCGGCCTGCTGTGCCCCGGCTGCGGGGTGACCCGGATGTGCCTTGCCCTTCTCCGGGGGGACTGGGGGGCGGCGTGGGAGGCCAACCCTGTGCTGCTGATCCTGCTGCCCGTCCTGGGGCTGCTGGCCGTCCACATGGCCCTCCGGTATGTCCGGGAGGGGCGACTGACCGGCCCCCGCTGGGAAAATGCCCTGTGCTGGGTGCTGGTCGCCCTGCTGATTGTTTGGGGCGTTGTCCGCAATCTGCCGTTGACCCATTAAGCGTCCCAGGCGGAGCCTGGGACGCTTTCCTGCTCTTTTCGAGCGGTTGTCTCAACTGTTTTCTGGGCTTTTGTTGACAATCCGCCTGTCCTCGCCGTATAATAGGCATATCTTTAGACGATTCGGGGGAAGCGCCATGCCTGATACAATGGAATATCTGCTGCGGCTGGCCTTGGCCGCCGTCTGCGGCGGCGCCATCGGCCTGGAGCGGGAGATCCGCCTCAAGGAGGCCGGGGTGCGCACCCACCTGATCGTGTGCTTCGCCTCCTGCATGATGATGCTGGTGTCCAAATACGGCTTTTATGATATGCTGGAGTTCGCCGCCGCCCACAGCTATGACACCATGAAGCTGGATCCCAGCCGGATCGCCGCCGGACTGGTCACCGCCATCGGCTTTTTAGGCGCGGGCACCATCTTCGCCCGCAACCGGGTGGTCACCGGCCTGACCACCGCTGCGGGTCTGTGGGCCACGGTGGGCATTGGCATGACCCTGGGCGCGGGTATGTACCTGATCAGCCTGTTCGGCACCGGCTTCATCGTGGTGGTGCAGGCCATCCTCCACCGGGATCACGTGCTGGTAGGCCACGTGGCGGCGGTCGTCTCTGTCCAGCTCAGCGGCGAGCCGGACGCTCTGGAGCGCCTCCAGCAGGCCCTGGAGGGGCTGAAGCTGAAGCCCTCCGGCTGCAAGTATGAGCGGAAGGAGGACGGCATATCCGCCACCCTCCACTTCGACCGCCTGCCCTGCCCTGTGGGAGAATTGGGCGGACTGCTGGCCCCGCTGATGGCGGAGCCCTACATCAAGTCCCTGCGCTGGTAGGGCGGGAGGGAGTAGTTTCATGGAGCGCGGAAGCATTCCGGAGCCCGACTTCCGGGAGGTGTGCCAGAACCTCTATGACGGCATCCACATCACCGACGGGGAGGGCGTCATCCTGTTCATCAACGACGCCTATACCCGCACCACCGGCATCCGGCCCGAGCAGGTGCTGGGCCGCCGGGTGTCCGAAATCGAGGGGCTGCTCTACCAGGGCTCCGTGACAGGGCAGGTGCTCAAAACCAAGCAGCGGGTGAACGCCGTGGCCACCATCCTGGAGCTGGGCAAGGAGGTGCTGGTCACCGGCACCCCCGTGTTCGACTCCGCCGGCAACGTGAAGCTGGTGGTCACCAACACCCGGGACTTTCCCGAGCTGAAGCGGCTGGAGCAGCAGCTCCACGCCCTGACGGAGGAGCAGCGGAGGGCCAACCAGGAGCTGGCCTACCTCCGCCGCCGGCAGGCCGGGGGCAAGGAACTGATCTACCGCAGCGAGGCCATGGAGTCGGTGATGGAGCTGGCCCGCACCGTGGCCCAGACCGACGTGACGGTGCTCATCACTGGGGAGTCAGGCACCGGAAAGGAGCTCATCGCCAACGAGCTGTACCAGAACAGCGCCCGCCGGGACAAGCCCTTCATCAAGGTGAACTGCGCCGCCATACCGGCGGAGCTGCTGGAGTCGGAGCTGTTCGGCTACGAGGAGGGGGCCTTCACCGGGGCGCGGCGTTCTGGCCGGGCGGGTATGTTCGAGCTGGCGGACACCGGGGTGATCCTGCTGGACGAGATCGGGGATATGCCCCTGGCCCTCCAGACAAAGCTGCTGCGGGTGCTCCAGCAGCGGGAGCTGATCCGGGTGGGCGGCAGCCGCCCGGTGAAGCTGGATCTGCGGGTCATCGCCGCCACCAATAAGGATCTCCGGGAGGAGGTTCACCAGGGCCGTTTCCGGGAGGATCTGTACTACCGGCTCAACGTGGTGCCCATCGAGCTGAAGCCCCTGCGGGAGCGGCGGGCGGACATCCCCATCCTGGCCCAGCACTTCTGCCGGGGCTTCTGCAAGAAATACGGCCGGGACATGAGCATCTCGCCGGAGGCCGTTGAGCTGCTCACCCAGTACCCCTGGCCAGGAAATATCCGGGAGCTGGAAAACCTTGTCGAGCGCATTGTGGTCACCAATGCCGGGGACGGAACCGTCACCCGGGAGCAGGTGCGCTCCGCCCTCAGCTCCAACGGCAGCTTTCCAGGGGAAAGCCCCGCCTTGGGCTCCCTGAAGCAGCAGGTATCCGCCTATGAGCAGGGCCTGATCCGGCAAGCGGTGGAGCGGGAGGGCTCCATCCGGCGGGCGGCAAAGGCCCTGGGGGTGGATCATTCCACCCTGGTAAAAAAGCTGCGGCAGTACGGGCTGGCGGAGGCGGAGCGAGATGGTGAGTAGCTTCACCACTCCGGTGCATTTTTTCACCAGATGTCAATTCCCTGGTCAGCCGTTTTTCTATTCCCCTGCGCCCAGATTTTCTCGGCACTTCTGCCCGGTGAGGGCTCCGCGCCAAGTCTTCCCCCATCAGCAGGCGGTGAAAAATTTCACCGCCTGCTTTTTTTGTGCCGTCTCCTGTTCTCCGGCCGTGGGGCGGAGCCCTTGTCCCCCAGGGCCTCCGGACTTTTTTCCTCCAATGCTCAGGTTGGCACGAACCTTGCGATGATTAGAACAGTACAAAGGGCGGCTCGCCCAAATTCTCGAAAGGATGAGGTGTATTTCCATGACCAAAACCATCATCACCGTGGCCACCACCGGCGCGTGGCCCAAAAAGGAGAACAACCCCAACGTCCCCATGACCCCCGCCGAGATCGCGGAGGACGTCTACGCCTGCTGGAAGGCGGGCGCCGCCGTGGCCCATCTCCACATGCGGGACGACAACGGCAACGGCACCATGAGCGCTGACAAGTTCCGTGAAACCGTGGAGCTGCTGCGCAAGAACCACCCCGACTGCGACATCATCCTCAACCTCACCACCTCCGGCGACCTGAACGCCACCGACGAGACCCGCCAGCTCCACCTGAAGGAGCTGCGCCCCGAGATGGGCTCCTATGACTGCGGCTCCATGAACTGGCTGCACACCAGCCTGTTCCTCAACCACCCCAAATTCCTGGAGGAGCTGGGCAAGAATATGCAGGAGTGGGGCGTGAAGCCCGAGATCGAGGCCTTTGACCCCGGCATGATCGCCAACGCCGCCTACTACCTGAAAAAGGGCGTGCTCAAGGCCCCCCTCCACTTCCAATTCTGCATGGGCTGCGCCAACGGCATCCCCGGCAGCCTGAAGAACCTGGTGTTCATGAAGGAGACCATGGAGCAGCTGTGCCCCGGCTCCACCTGGAGCTGCTTTGGCGTGGGCCACTCCGCCATGGAGATGCTGTACGGCGCCATCGCCCTGGGCGGCCACGTCCGGGTGGGCATGGAGGACAACGTGATGTATTCCAAGGGCGTGCTGGCCGACTGCAACGCCCAGTTCGTGGAGCGAGCCGTCCGGGTCAGCCGGGAGTTCGGCCGCGAGATCGCCACTCCCGACGAGGCCCGGGAGATCCTGGGGCTGAAGAAATGAGCTGGGGCTCCGGCTTTTTCTACTATCACTGTCCGGACTGCGGGAAAAAGTTCAAGTACGCCGTGGAGGACATCCCCGACTTTGGGGATCGCTTCGGCGCCTGCCCGGACTGCGGCGCGGCGGGGCAGTACGAGCAGGACGGCCCCCGCATCCCCCAGGATTTGGAGTATTTTGAGGTAGAGCGATAATGAACGCGTGACAGCGGGCCGAGGCCCGCTGATGGAAAGGAGCGCCAACCCATGGAAATCAAGAATATCCTGATCTGTGGCGGCGGCATGATGGGCAAGAACATCGCCTTCGTGTTCGCCTCCAACCCGGACTACCAGATCGGCGTGTACGACCTGTACCCCACCGACGTGTACGCCGGCATCCGCACCAACACCAAGCAGCTGGTGGAGCACGGCGTCCTTACCGAGGCCGACGTGGAGGAGCGGCTGAGCCGGATCGCCTTCACCACCGATCTGGACAGCGAGCTGGTGTCCAAGGCCGACCTGGTGATCGAGGCCGTGTTCGAGGACATGGACATCAAGCGGGACACCTTCGCCAAGCTGGAGGCCCGCTGCCGCCCGGACACCATTTTCTGCACCAATTCCTCCGTCATGAGCCCCTCCGAGATCAGCCGGGATCTGAAGCACCGGGAGCGCTTCGTGGGCACCCACTTCTGGAATCCTGGCCACCTGATCCCCCTGGTAGAGGTGGTCAAGTCCGACGCCTCCAGCGACGAGGTGGCCCAGATTGTCATGGACGTGCTGGCCAGCGTGGGCAAGGAACCGGTGCTGTGCAAGAAGGACGTCCCCGGCTTCATCGCCAACCGGATGCAGCACGCTTTGTGGCGTGAGGCCATCTCCATCGTGGAGCGGGGCATCGCCGACGCCGAGACCGTGGACAAGGCCGTGAAGTACGCCTTCGGCCTGCGCCTGCCCCAGCTGGGCCCCATCACCAACTCCGACATGGTGGGCACACAGCTGACCTACAACATCCACGACTACATCCTCAAGGACCTGGAGGACTCCCACGAGCCCTCCCCCCTGCTCAAGCAGATGCTGGACGAGGGCAAGCTGGGCTTCAAATCCGGCGAGGGCTTCATGAAGTGGACGCCCGAGCAGATCGCCAAGGAGAACGCCGACCTGAACGAGTACCTGATCCGGATGCTGTACGGCAAGTGATCCGGTTCCCCTGTGTGCTGAACAACCGCCGGACGGTGTTTGCCGTCCGGCGGTTTCTTTTGGATTTCTTAACAAATAGGCTCTTGCGCTCAAGGGGCGGACGCTATATAATACTAAAAGCCTGTGCAAAAAAGGAGGCGGACAAATGCCCGTCATTTCAGTGATCGTGCCTGTCTATCAGGCGGAAGCCTTCCTGCACACCTGCGTCAGCTCCGTGTTGGGCCAGACCTTCCGGGAGCTGGAGCTCATCCTGGTGGACGACGGTTCCACCGACGGCAGCGGCGCCCTGTGCGATCAGGCGGCCCGGGAGGACGACCGGGTACGGGTCATCCACAAGGAAAACGGCGGGGTGAGCCGCGCCCGCAACGACGGCATTTCCGCCGCCCAGGGGGAGTACATCGCCTTCTGCGACGCGGACGACTCCTTCCAGCCCGAGCTGCTGGAGACGCTGTACGCCGCGCTGACCCAGGCCGGGGCGGACACCGCCGGGTGCGGACACCGCCTGCTCTGGCCCGACGGGCGGACGGAGGACTGCGCCGGTGTGCTCCCCGCCGGGGTGTACGGCCCGTCGGAGCTGCGGGAGGGCATCGTCAAGCCCCTGCTGGGCCAGCGGCTGGACTTCGGCCAGGGGGTGCTCAACGGCTTTATCTTCCGCTTTTTGTTCCGCCGGGAGATCATTCAACACAACCACATCGAATTCGAGGGGGCCTATCTGGAGGACGAGCTGTTTCTGATGGAATATTTCCTCCACGCCCAGAAGCTGGCTATGGTGGACAAGCCCCTCTACCTCTATTTGCAAAACCCCGCCTCGGTGACCCGCCGCTATTTGCCCCGCTACCGGGAGGAATTCCAGCGATTTCTGGAGCGCAAGCGGGCGCTGGTTCAGCGGTACGGGCTGGACGGCCTGTGCCCAGGCTGGGCGGACAACACCTGCTGGGCGGGCCTGCTCATCGCCGTGGGCAACGAGTTCGCCCCCGGCAACTCCAAATCCATGGGGGAAAAGTCCGCCTATGTCAAGGAGCTGTGCTCCGCGCCGGAGTTCGCCCAGGCCATGGCAAACCTAAAGCCCAGTGGGCTGGCGGGCAACAAGGGACTGGTGGCGAAGCTGCTGCTGGGCAGACACTTCACCCTGCTGGCCCTGCTCTACCGAATCAAAAACCGAGGGAAGTGATTCCATGCACCTGATCCAAGGCAGCGCAGTCTGCCAGTTCTTTGTTCTGCTGTGGAGCGCGCTGCAGGGGCTGTACGACAAAAGCCTGCTGGCCCAGGGCTTCCGCGCCATCACCGCCTGGTGGAAGCGCTGGTGGCACGGCAGCGCCCTGGCCCACTTCTTTTTTGAAAAGGAGGGCGTGCTCCCCCGCTCCTGGCGGGACAGCCGGCTGTGCCGGGGGCTGAACCTGCTGATCAACCTGCCCGCCGCCCTGCTCCACTGGCTCTATCAAAAGTTCCGCCCGGTGTGGGACGACAGCTTTGCCGCCCGCCTGGTGTTCGGCCTGGGGGAGCAGGTTCCCGCCGCCACGGGCTGGCTCATGCTGGCCATCATGATCATCCCCTATGAGCAGTGGAACAACGCCTACGCCCTGATGGCCTATATCCTGGCCGCCCTGCTCACTCTGGCGGGCGGAATGCGCCGCCGGAGCCTCAGGCTGGACGTGGGGCCGGTGGGGCCATATATTGTGTGTTTCTTCGTGGCGGTGTGCCTGTCCTGGCCGCTGTCCCTGTTCCCCGCCCTCTCCGCCCGCTATCTGTTCTACCACGTCACCTGCATCCTGTGCGTGCTGGTGGTAACGGCCACGGTGGAGACGGAGGATCAGCTGGTTCGTCTGGCGGGCTTTGGCTGTCTGGGCATGGCCGTCGCCTCGGTGGAGGGCATCCTCCAGCGGGTGGGCGGCTTGGAGGTCAGTCGGGCCTTTGTGGACGTGTCCCTGAACTCCGACCTGCCCAGCCGGATCTACTCCGCCTATGAGAACCCCAACGCCTTCGCCGAGGTGCTGGTGTTCCTCATCCCCGTGGCCGTGGGGCTCCTGCTGGGGGCCCGCTCCCCCTGGTGGAAGCTGGTGGGGCTGGTCAGTGCCGCCCTGGGCTCCCTGGCCCTGGTGATGACCTACTCCCGGGCCAGTTGGGTGGCCTTCGCGGTGGCCGCTGTGGTCTTTGTGTTCCTGTGGAACCGGAAGCTGCTGCCCCTCTTTTTGGGGCTGGCGCTGGCCTGCATCCCCCTCCTGCCCAGCCATGTGTTCAACCGGCTGCTGACAATCTTCAACAGCGGCAGCGACACCTCCGCTACCAGCCGCATCTACCTGTGGGAGGCCGCCATCGACGTGCTGCGGCACAGCCCCATCACCGGGGCGGGCCTGGGCGGGGACGCGGCCCGAGGTGCAGTCTGGGAATTTGGCTCCTTCCACGGCACCCGGGGTAGCTTCACCCACGCCCACAATATGTACCTCCAGCTCTGGCTGGAGCACGGCCTGCTGGGCGTAGTCACCTTCGTTCTGGCCTCCTATAATGCAATCAAACGAGGGGCTAAGGCCGCCGCCCTGCCCAGCTGTCCCCCGCAGGCCCGGCTCATCATCATCGGCGTCGCCGCCGGAATGCTGGGCAGCCTGGTGGGCGGCATGGCGGACTATCTGTTTACCTACCCGCGGGTCATGCTGATCTTCTGGTTTACGGTGTCCCTGCTGCTGGCCGGCGTCCGGATGGCCGGACAGCACCGGCCCTCCCCCGCGGTCCGCGCCTGAGGCGTGGAAATACTATATAGGAAAAAGGAAGGGGTATCCCCATGAAAGTGATCGACGAAAAAGGCCGCCTGTTCGGCAAACTGAATGTGATCGACCTGCTGGCCCTGCTGCTGGTGGCCGCAGTGGCGGTGCTGCTGGTGGTCAGGATGGCCAAGGGCCGGAGCACCGGCCTGCCCACCAGCGACAAGGATCCCGTCACAATCGTATACACCGTCACCGTCCCCAACGTCCAGCCTGAATCCTACGAGGTGGTTCGCCGCTTTGTGGATAAGGCTGCGGGCAAAACAGATCAGCTCATGACCGGCACCCAGCTGCTCAGCGGCTATGTGACTGACTGTGTGGCCGTCCCCCACATCAGCTACACCACCGACGCCAACGGCCAGGTCAGCGCGGTTCCCTCCTCAGGGGAGGACAAACGGCTGGATCTCACCTTCACCCTGGAGGCCACGGTTACCAACACTGTCACCAACGCCGTGGGCAGCCAGGAGGTTCGGGTGGGCAACAGCCAGTACGTCAAGACCGCCCACTTCGATTTCTATGGCACCATCCTGGACGCCCGGTGGAGCTATGAGCAGTAAAGCTCCGCACTCCGTCAAATAAAAAGCAGCGGCCTCCCATCCGGACATCCGGCGGGAGGCCGCTGCTTTTTCTCTTGTGCCCTGCGCCCGGGCCCTCAGTCCGCCCGGCCCGCCAGCTTCTCCGAATATTCCGCCCGGAAGGCGGCAAACTGCCCCGCGTCCAGGGCCTCCCGGATCCGCCGGGCCAGCTCGTTGTAAAAATACAGGTTGTGCATCACCGCCAGCCGCATGGCCAGCATCTCCCCCGCCACAAACAGATGGCGCAGGTAGGCCCGAGAGAAGTTCCGGCACACCGGGCAGTCGCAGTGGAGGTCGATGGGCCGCTCGTCCAGCTTAAACCGCTCATTTTTCAGGTTCAGCGACCCCTCCCAGGTGAACAGCTTGCCGTGGCGGGCATTCCGGGCGGGCATGACGCAGTCGAAGAAGTCCACCCCTCGAGCCACCGCCTCGATGATGTTGGACGGCGTGCCCACCCCCATGAGATACCGGGGCTTGTCCGCGGGCATATGGGGCTCCACCGCCTCAATGATCTGATACATCACCTCGGTGGGCTCCCCCACTGCCAGCCCGCCGATGGCGTAGCCGCCGCAGTCGATCTTGGCCGTCTCCTTCATGTGCCACACCCGCAGATCCTCGTAGGTGGCCCCCTGATTGATGCCGAACAGCACCTGCCCCGGGTTCACACAGCCCGGCAGGGCGCACAGTCGGTCGTGCTCCGCCTTGCACCGCTCCAGCCACCGCAGGGTGCGCTCACAGGATGCCTTGGCGTAGTCGTAGGGGGCGGGGTTTTCCACGCACTCGTCAAAGGCCATGGCCACGTCGCTGCCCAGGTTGGACTGGATGGCCATGGACTCCTCGGGGCCCATGAAAATCCGCCTGCCGTCGATGTGGGAGGAGAAGGTGACCCCCTCCTCGGTGATCTTCCGCAGACCCGCCAGGGAGAACACCTGGAAGCCGCCAGAGTCGGTGAGCATGGGGCCGTTCCAGCTCATGAATTTGTGGAGCCCCCCCAGTTGCCGTACCACGCCGTCACCGGGGCGCAGGTGCAGATGGTAGGTGTTGGACAGCTCGATCTGGCAGCCCAGCTCCTTCAAGTCCAGGGCGGACACCGCCCCCTTGATGGCCCCCTGGGTGCCCACGTTCATGAACACCGGGGTCTGAGCTGTACCGTGGGGGCAGGTGAACTCCCCCCGGCGGGCGGCGCCCTCCGTTTTGATCACGCGAAACATACGATTCTCCTCACAATCCCCGATACCAGGTTTTCAGCTCTGCCTTGCGCTCCGGCGGCAGCAGGCTCTTTTTGACCCCCTCCACCGCGCCGGCCAGCGCCTCCAACTGATGGAGGCAGGCGGTGGGATCCACTTGGGCGCGGATGCGGACAAAGGCCCCCTCCGCCCCCAGCATCCGGAGTTCCTCCGGGGTGGTGACACCGATCTTCTTCAGATTTTCCGCCAGCTTTGGGCCAATATTGGGCAGATCCGTCAGCTTTTCCATAAGCTCCTCCTACGCGATAAACATGGCGTCCCCAAAGGAGAAAAAGCGGTACCGCTCCCGCACCGCCTCGGCATAGGCCGCCAGCACCTGCTCCTGGCCCGCCAGAGCGGACACCAGCATGATCAGGGTGGACTCGGGCAGGTGGAAGTTGGTGATCAGGGCGTCCAGCACCTTGAAGCGGTAGCCGGGGTAGATGAAGATGTTCGTCCACCCCGCTGACGCCTTGAGGACGCCGTCCTCGTCCGCCCAGCTCTCGATGGTGCGGCAGGAGGTGGTGCCCACACAGATCACCCTGCCCCCTGCCCGTTTCGTCTCGTTGATCGTATCCGCCGTCTCCTGGGGAATCACGCAGTATTCCGAGTGCATCTCATGCTCGTCCAGGTTCTCCGCCTTCACCGGGCGGAAGGTGCCCAGCCCCACATGGAGGGTCACATAGCACACCCTTACCCCCATGGCCTGCACCTGCTCCAGCAGCTCCTTTGTGAAGTGCAGCCCTGCCGTGGGGGCGGCGGCGGAGCCCACCACCTTGGAGTACACCGTCTGATACCGTTCCCCATCTTTTAGCTCCGCCTTGATGTAGGGGGGCAAGGGCATCTTGCCCAACCGCTCCAGCGTCTCCAGAAAAATCCCCTCATAGTCAAAGCGCACCAGCCGGTTGCCGCCCTCCAGCTCGCCTATGACCTCAGCGGACAGCTCGCCGTCCCCGAAGGTGACCTTCGCGCCGGGGCGCAGCTTCTTGCCCGGACGCACCAGGCACTCCCAGGTCTTGTCCCCCCGGTCGATGAGCAGCAGCACCTCACAGGCCCCGCCCCCCGCTCGCTTGCCAATGAGCCGGGCGGGCAGCACCCGGCTGTCGTTGAGCACCAGGCAGTCCCCGGGGCGCAGCAGGGTGGGCAGGTCGTAGAAGTGCAGGTGCCGGGTCTCCCCCGTGGCTTTGTCCAGCGTCAGCAGCCGGGAACCGTCCCGCCGCTCCAACGGGGTCTGGGCGATGAGCTCCGGAGGGAGGTCGAAATAAAAATCCGAGGTTTTCACATATATCCCACCGTAATGCCAGTATAGTAGAACTGTAAGATGTTGAGGTAAGTATACCCCTGTTGGGCCATGGCGTAAGCCCCCCACTGGCTCATGCCTACGTTGTGGCCCCAGCCCTTGCCAATGAACGTGAATACGCCGTTGTTCCCCGTGGTGCTGCTGAGCGTTCCCAGCCCGCCAGAGCCACCGGAGCCGTTGGAGCCGCCGCCGGTTCCCTGCTCGATGGGCTGGGTGGTGCCGCTTCCGGTGATCACGTAAACGTTTTCGCCCACCGGGACGAGGTTCCCCGACCCGTCCACAGCGTACAGCCCGGAAAGGCTGTCCACCGGCTTCCCGTTGACGCTCAGCTCGGGAGCGGAGGGCTCCGGCTCCGGGGCCACTGCCGTGTCAAAGCCGTAGCGGTAGGAGGACAGGGCCAGCATCGACACCACCTCCCGGGAGTTCAGGGAGAACTTCTTTCCGTTGCTGCCGGTGAAGGTCACCAGCTTGGGGTTGCCCGAGTCCGTCAGCGAGGTGACGGCGATGGAGGCCACGCCGCCCCCCACGTCACAGCCCTTGGCCTTCAGCTTGGCGGCCAGCGTGGCCGAATCCACCGTCTTGGCGTAGTCGTTCTTGACCCCGGACGCCGCCTCATAGGGATCCACCTTGCCCACCAGATAGGGATAGTTGGCCTGATTGCTGCCCCAGACGGTGGAGGAGCTCTCGCTGGCCCCGCCGTTGCTGGAGTAGTAGGCGGTCTGGGCAATCTTTCCGTTCCAGACGGCCACCTGGCCCACAGTCTGCTCCACGGCGGCGTCGGAGTTGCTCCCCGCCCGGGTGCGGCCAGAGTAGGCCTGGCAGTGGGTCTCGGCACAGATGTCAAAATGGTAGCTGCTGTGCTTGCTGCCCAGGGACAGCGCGTAGCTCCGGGCGGCCACCGCCTGGGCCTTCAACGCCTCGATGGGCCAGCTGTTGGACATCTCGTGGGGCACCACGCCCTTGATATAGTCCTCAAAGCCCAGAATGTTCACCACCGTGAGGCTGCCGCCGTTCACCCGCTCAAACCGGAAGCCGCCCACGTAGGTGCAGCCCTTGCTGAGGGTAACGTACTCCCCCGGCCCCTCGGCGTTGGGCTCCATGCCCATGCCGGTGCCCTGGCCCAGGTCGTCGAACTGGAACAGGATGGTGTTGGTGCCGGTGATCACCACGCTGATGCCGTACTCTGAGGTGCCCTTGATGGCGGTCTCCACCCCCTGGGCCGCCAGCGCGGCCTGGGCGGCCAGCGCGCCGTCCTTGCTGGTGTAGTTCCCCACACGGGCATAGAACGTCCCGCCGATGTACGCCGGGAAGCCCCCCGCATAGGCGGATGCCGCCGCCTGGGCCTCCCCAAAGGAGGCGTAGCTACCGGGGAGCTGGAGGTGGTACTCCCCCACCGCCACGTTGGCGGTGGTGAGGGCGGAGTGATAGCTGGTATAGCCACTGAAGGTGCCGTAGTAGACGTTCATGGTCTTGACAACGGAGATGGCCTTCTGCCCGGTGGAGCCCAGGGAGACAAACTGGTTCGCCCCGTCGTAATAGCCGAACCGGTAGCCGGATCCGGTGGTGTTGGCGAAGTTCAGCCCCTCCATGGCTCCAGTGCCGAAGTGGAGGCCCACCCGGATGATCCGGTCAGCGCTCCCGGCTGGGGCGGCGGCGGCCCGCTGCCCTCCGGCGCACAGGGACAGCAGGACAACGGACAGGCACAGGGCTGCAATTTGCACGAATTTTCGCTTCATGGGCTTCTCCATTTCTCCACTCCGGGCGGCGTGGTAAAATTGACACTTTAGTGCGTTAATGTTATAGTAGTATAGATACAGCCGCGGCTCTGTCACGCAGGTTCGACATTTTTTTCATTATACCGTATCCGCGGTCCTGCCGCAAGCCCCAATTCAACCCCAGCCTATCATCCGCCCACCGGCGGTCAGGAGGTAATTGTCATGGAAAAGTATAAAGTCGGCGTCATCGGCGCC
>ERZ808037.1545-NODE-1545-length-14442-cov-11.215106_pt1 | contig 14442 bp, 16 predicted proteins | sample MGYA00380190_ERZ808037 | MGnify/ENA primary metagenome ERZ808037 (study PRJEB31490, sample SAMN06133399) | mouse gut metagenome | isolation source: J9 | host: mice | place: China: Chengdu | collected 2015-05 ... | reverse complement strand
ATGCGATTGTCGATGCGGCATGTGACGCTTGGAATGCATTGTGTAATGAGACTAACTTAATTAGGTCTATCACTCAGCGGGAGTGGTGCGACTTGAGTGTTATTTTTTAGAATTGGTATAAAGAAATCTGCACGATTTTTGGTAACAAGTGGTATTTCTTAAAAGACATGCAAGAAAATAGCTCATATATTTAAAAGATATATGAGCTTCACCATGCATCATGGAAAAACATCACAAGATTGCCGTTAATGCTGTAACCGGTAGTGATGATATTTAGATAAGTTATATAGCAATATTATTGTTTAAAATACTGTCGCACGAGCTGATTAAACTCTTCAGGTTGCTCAATATTTGAGATATGCGAGGCATTGATAGTAGCGAGCGTAGCATTAGGTATATGATCGACAATATATTCACCATCGGCAACCGTTGTCACTGGGTCTTCAGTACCTGCAACCACCGTAACTGGCACGCGGATATCTTTTAACTGCTCACGAGTATCAGCGACAGATAATGCCTCGCAGCAGCTGGCATAACCCTCGCTACTGCCAGCTGCAAGAGCGCCAGATAGTGCTTTAACTACATCAGGATGATTATCGATAAAACTTGAAGTGAACCAACGCGAGGCAGCCGTAGCGGCAATAGGATCTAGACCTTGCTCACGTACTAATTGCGCGCGATCTACCCATGCTGCCTCATTGCCAATCTTCGCGGCGGTATTGCATAGCATTAAATGATCAAAGCGCTCAGGACGATGAATAGCTAACCATTGACCAGTCATACCACCCATAGAAATGCCACAAAAAAATGCTTTATCTATGTTCAGATAATCAAGCAAATCAGTGACGTCTTTTCCAAGCTGATCTAAACTATAAGGACCTCTTGGTGCGGAAGACTTACCATGGCCACGAGTGTCATAGCAGATGATAAAATAATCGTTTTGCAAGGCATCGATTTGTGGCTGCCACATATGATAGCTGGTACCTAAAGAGTTGGAAAATATCAGAGCAGGATTGCTGCTATCACCAAAAGTGGCATAGTTTAGGACAATTTCTTGGTTGTCAAATAGGGGCATATTAAGCATCCTTATTTAGGATTAAAGTGTTGAAAGTATATGTAGATATGAGTATTAATCTTGGTAATTAACCCGCTCAATAATCATGGCGATACCTTGTCCTACGCCGATACACATCGAGCAGATTGCATAACGCTTACCTGTTTTCTCAAGTTGATTAAGTGCCGTTAAAATCAAACGTGCTCCTGAAGCGCCAAGTGGATGACCAAGGGCAATCGCACCGCCATTAGGGTTAACGCGCTCGCTATCGTCAGCTAACCCTAAATCACGCGTACAAGCTAAAGATTGTGCAGCAAAAGCTTCATTAAGCTCAATCACATCCATGTCATCGAGAGAAAGACCCGTTTGTTTAAGTAACTTTTTTATAGCAGGAGCAGGTGCAAAGCCCATGATACGTGGTTCAACGCCTACGGTAGTTGCCCCTATAATACGCGCACGCGGCTTTAGATTAAACTCTTTAACCGCTTGCTCTGAGGCTACTAGGAAGGCTGCTGCGCCATCATTAATCCCAGAGGCGTTACCAGCTGTTACCGTGCCATCTGCAGTGACGATAGGACGCAGTTTGGTCAACTTTTCAAGAGTAGTATCAGCGCGAGGATGCTCATCAGTATCGACGGTGACAGGCTCGCCTTTACGCTGCGGGATGACGACAGGGGTAATCTCATCTTTAAAAAATCCTGTCTCTTGAGCCGCTGCGGTACGTTGTTGGCTCCGTAATGCAAATGCATCTTGGTCAGCTCGATTAACATTAAATTGCTCTGCGACATTTTCGGCGGTTTGCGGCATAGTCTCTGTGCCGTATAGCTCATCAAGCTTTGGATTGATAAAGCGCCAGCCCATAGTAGTATCTTCCAGCTTTTGACTACGACCAAATGCCTGACCTGATTTGCCCATCACAAATGGCGCACGGCTCATGCTCTCAACACCACCTGCGATAATTAAATTGGCTTCACCAGCTTTAATCGCACGCGCCGCTATCGCTAACGCATCCATCGACGAGCCGCACAAGCGGTTAACAGTTGTCGCAGGCACTTGATAAGGTAGGCCGGCTAGCAATGACGACATACGTCCGACGTTGCGATTGTCTTCGCCGCTTTGGTTGGCACAGCCATAGATGACGTCATCTACTTGTACCCAGTCGACATTAGCATTACGTTCCATTAACGCCTTGATAGGGATAGCGCCCAGGTCGTCTGCACGTACGGGTGCTAGACCGCCGCCGTAGCGTCCAAAAGGGGTGCGAATGGCGTCAATGATATAAGCGTTTGTTAAGTTATCCATTGTAGATATTATCCTTTTTATTATTTTACTGTAGTAGCGTCAGTCAGTGTGGCACCCGTCAAGGCCTGTAAGTCTTCAAAGCTAATGCCATCGACCATTTCGGTGACTGCTAAGCCTTTATCGGTGACATCAATGACACATAAATCAGTATAAATGCGATCAACGCAGTTTTTGCCAGTCACAGGATAAGTAAGCTCGCTGACGATTTTAGGGTCGCCAGTTTTGGTGGTGTGATTGGTCATCACAAAGACTTTTTTGGCACCGACGGCTAAGTCCATAGCGCCGCCAACTGCAGGTATTGCATCTGGCGCACCCGTGCTCCAATTGGCTAAGTCGCCATTGGCAGCCACTTGGAATGCACCTAGTACGCAGATATCAAGATGACCACCACGCATCATCGCAAAAGAGTCGCCATGATGAAAGAAGCTGCCGCCGTCGAGCATGGTAACGTACTCTTTTCCGGCATTAATCAGCTCGGGATCTTCTTCGCCTTTAGCAGGTGGTGGTCCAAAAGCTAATAAGCCGTTTTCTGAATGCAAAAAGACATCTTTATCATCCGGTAGGTATTTTGCAATTTTGGTCGGTAGTCCGATGCCTAAATTGACATAGGCACCATCTGGAATATCTTGTGCAGCGCGCTCAGCGATTTGATCGCGGGTCAAAACAGTGTAGGAAGTATGGCTCATGATTATGATCCTTATAATTGGCAGTATTAAGCGGTGGCTGTAGTAGCTGTGCTAGAAAGTTAAGCGCTAGCAGATTCAGTGCTAGCAGGCTGAATTTGCACCACATGCTGCACAAAAATACCCGGTGTAATAATGTGTTCAGGATCAAGCGCGCCAAGCTCAACTGTTTCGGAGACTTGGGCGATAGTAATATCAGCCGCCATTGCCATGATAGGACCAAAGTTACGGGCAGACTTGCGGTACACCAAGTTGCCCCAACGATCGCCTCTAGAAGCTTTGATTAAAGCAAAATCAGCCTTGATCGGATATTCAAGAACATAGTCTTTACCATCGATTTCTCGAGTCTCTTTACCTTCTGCGAGTAAAGTGCCAAAGCCTGTGGGCGTATATACCGCACCGAGTCCCATACCTGCTGCTTGAATACGGCAAGCCAGATTACCCTGTGGTACGAGCTCCAGCTCAATCTTGCCAGCATGATAAAGCTCATCAAATACCCAAGAGTCCGATTGACGCGGGAAAGAGCAAATGATTTTACGCACAGCACCTGTTTTTAAGAGCTTGGCAAGGCCATGGTCGCCGTTACCGGCATTATTATTAATGATGACCAAATCCTTTACGCCTAAATTAATAAGCCCATCAATCAGTTCAGCAGGTTGACCCGCTGTGCCAAAGCCACCAATCATGATGGTGGCGCCATCTTTGATTTGACTAAGTACGTCAGTTATATTTTTATCAGCTTTATTAATCATGTTTATATCCTATAAAAAGTCATATGAGGTAGTGTCTTTAAAATTAATAAGTGGTACATGGGTTAGACTTATTGCTCTGACACTACTTAATTTTTTTCGTAAGAGACTTGCTCTTAATTGGCTTCATTATTAGAGGTCGTTAATGAGATAGATGATGTTGGTAGTAAGCGTTTTTTGGTCAGAATATAGTGAGCAATCATGCCGATAAGAATGCCCCAAAACACAGAGCTTAATCCCAAAAAGCTCATACCCGATGCTGTCGCCAAAAAGGTAATTAACGCTGCATCTCTTTGCTCATCATTTTTCATAGCAATGGTGATATTGGCAGAAATGGCACCGATTAATGCAAGACCGGCCAGTGCCGCGACAAGCTCTTTTGGAAGCAAGCTAAATACCATCACGATACTGCCAGCAAATAAACCGCCAAATAAATAGAAGATGCCATTAGCAACACCTGCGATATAGCGCTTTTCCTTAAGTTCATGCGCATCTTTACCAGTGCAAAGCGCGGCTGTGATCGCGGCAAGTACGATAGTAATACCGCCGACACATGCAACTGCTAAAGAGGCGAGGCTTGTAACACTCACAATAGGCTTGGCTGGCGTGTCATAGCCACTTAGATTTAAAATAGCCATGCCGGGTAAAAATTGACCAGTTAAGCTCACAAGGATGAGTGGTATAGCGAGGTTAAACGTTGAGTTCCACGACCATTCAGGTGCAATAAAAGTAGGTATGGTAACGGCTAAATCGAAATGGACAGGGTTCATTTTGCCAAGTAAGACGCTTAAGATAACACCGCATATCAACACCCAGATCATCGTATAGCGCGGCGAAAAGCGTTTGGCTAATAAATAGCAACCGAGCATGCTAAAGACGATAAATGGCATGCTATCAGTGGCTTTAAATAATTCTAAGCCGAATTGAAATAGAATCCCTGCCATCATGCCAGCGGCAATACCGTTAGGAATCCATTTTAATATTTTGTCGAAGTAACCTGTTGCCCCAACAATAAATATGACAATCGCTGAGATGATATAACCGGCAACAGCTTCATTAATACTCATCTGTGGAAATAGGGTAACCAGTAAAGCGGTACCAGGGGCGGACCATGCTGTAATAACCGGTGTTTTATATTTAATAGATAAATAAATACCAGGAATGGCAGCACCAATGGAGACACCCCAAATCCAAGACGCCATCATGGCATCCGATACTTGTGCGGCTTGTGCGGCCTGAAAAAAAATAATCAAAGGACCCGCATAAGAAATAAGAACCGCTAAGAACCCTGCAACCGATGCGGAGAGCGACCAGTCGTTTTTTAAGGTTTGGATTGCAGAGGCCATATTGCTTCCTTGCAAATTAGCATTCGTTACGGGGTTGCAAATTAAGATGCATGCTACTGATTGACAGATTTATTATTAGCCTTCGTCGCCACCGCCCACAGGAATGGTACTACCAGTAATATAAGAAGACTCATCGGATGCTAAAAACAAGATGGCATTGACTTGCTCATCAATCGTGCCGTAGCGTTTCATAAAGGTGCGATCAATGGTCTGATCAACCACCGCATTCATCCATGATTTTTCATCATCAGTTAATGGTTTGGCGTTACGTGGAATCTTTCTGGGCGGCGCTTCAGTACCGCCAGTTGCCACGGCATTCACACGGATGCCATCGTTTGCATACTCAAAAGCGAGCGATGCGGTCATGGCGTTCACGCCGCCTTTCGCTGTCGAGTAGGGTATGCGGTTGATACCACGAGTAGCGATAGAGGACACATTAACAATAGTGCCTGACTGCTGTTTGACCATGGTTGGTAATACCGCATGACAACACCATAATGTTGGAAATAATGAGCGACTGATTTCCTTTTGGATTTCTGCTTCAGAGAAGCTGATAAAAGGTTTCATCCATATTGCGCCGCCGACATTGTTGACCAATATATCGATACGCCCATAGCTATCAAGTGCCTTATCAATAGCCTCTTTAGCACCTTGATGGGTTTCAAGGTCAGCTTGAATGGTAACGGCTTCTCCGCCATCAGCAATGATTTCAGCCAGCACCTCTTCTACTAATGGAGAAAAGTCTGCCATGACGATTTTTCCGCCCTCACTTGCTAAGCGTAATGCGACTCCGCGTCCGATGCCTTGAGCGGCACCGGTGACGATACATACTTTATTATCAAATCTTTTACTCATGACAGTCTCCTAAAAATCTTGCTCATGCTTTGCTAGTAGAGTAATACGGCTAAGCTATGTTATTGTTCACTGGGCGTGAATTTTTCATAGTAAAAATTGCACGGTTTTAGATTACTGCTGTCTAACCAATTACTCACCGCATCCACCATCCCTAACGGACCACACAAGTACACATCGACGTCACCATCGTTCAGCCACTCATTATCAACATGACCGGTAACATAGCCTTTACGCTCATGATTACTGTCTTCAGCGGCGACACAGGTGCGGTAGTCAAACCAAGGGTGGTTTTGTTTGACTTCTTCTAGTTTCTCAACTTCTATCAGATCAAAGTCGTTGGTGACGCCGTAGACCATCCTGACAGGATGATGAGCACCAGACACTTCTAAGCTTTTTAGCATCGATAAAAAAGGTGCGATACCAGTACCACCTGCTAGAAATAGGGTCGGGCGGATTAGAGGGCGCAGGTAAAAGCTACCAAATGGACCCTCAAAATTAATCTCTTGACCTATAGTCGCAGTATCAGATAAAAAGGTGCTCATTTTGCCGTTAGGAATATTGCGGACGACAAATTCGGCCTGATTGGCACTAGGTATAGAGCTAAATGAATAGGAGCGTGTCTCGTTAGAGTCAGGAATACTGACATTAACATACTGGCCTGGCAAAAATACTAGCGCATCTGGATTGTCGACTTCGACGCCAAAGTGAATGGTAGATTCTGACAGTACATTCAGCTGTTGTAGTTTGCCTTTGAATACAGACTTGCCGACTTTGCAAGCTTCAGAGGAGGTTGGTACTTTGATCACGCAGTCGCTTTCTGGAATCATCTGACAGGTGAGTACATAACCTTCAGCAGCTTCAGCTTCTGTCAGTGCATCTTCGATATACATATCAGGGTGCATGTCGTAACTGCCAGATTCACAATGGCAACGGCAAGTACCGCAAGCACCATCAAGGCAATCCACAGGGATATTAAATTTTTGACGATAAGCGGCTTCGGCGACGGTTTCGTCGGCTTCACATTTGATGAAGCCTGTGACGCCGTCTTCGAACTGTAGAGCAATATTATATTCCATGAGAAATATCCCTTTTCAACACGTATTAATTAAAAGCTAGTGGCTAAATAATGAGTGAATAATGATTAGACGTGATAGACGTCCATGATTTGATGCACATAGTCGTCTTTTAAGACCACATACTTATCCAAAATTTTTGGTTGGTCTTGAGTCATGTCTATTTTGTACTGAGAGTAACCCCAATAGGTATTGGTCTCGTGATAGCGAAAGGACTTGTTGATCCAGTTGAAACGCACCGTCACAATACCGTCATTGTCTTCGAGTAGTTCAATATTCGATAAATTGTGCGTGGTACGCGTATCAGGAATGGTCGCTGATGAGCGCTCAGTCTCGATGCGGAAGATACGATCTTCAAGACCACGGCGATCCGGATAATAAATCAGCGAGATTTCTCGTTGTGGGTCGCTGATGAGCTGACCATCATCATCCCAACTTGGCATCCAGAAAGGGCAGTCTTCATCGTAATAAGTGAGCCATTCTTCCCATTTTTTCTCGTCTAATAAACGCGCTTCACGGTATAGAAACTGTCTAATGTCTTCAATGTTAACAGTTGCATTTTTCATGATTGATATCCTTATTTTTTTGTCAGTACTACAATAAATAGCAGAGTAATAATAAAAATGTATTAGTCGCTATTAGCACCGTGTAGCTGCTGCTCTTGCTCTAGAGCTTTTTTCATTTCTTCATGCCAGTAGCGATGTTGGACGGTATATAGCCCTTCATCTTCAGTCTTAACACCACTCATTAAAGGTTTGAGGTCAATAGCGGCAGCGCCTTCATCTGCCCCTTGAATCCAATGCTCGGAGCCTCGGCACATATCATTCCATTCAAGTTTGATACCGTTATAACCTTCTTGGCATGAGCGGAACTCTTCTAAGTCATCAGGTGTTGCCATACCAGTAACGTTAAAGAAATCTTCATACTGACGGATACGGCGTGCACGTGCCTCATCGCTTTCGCCTTTTGGTGCGATACACCAGATACTGACTTCAGTTTTGTCAACCGCGATAGGGCGGAGCACACGAATTTGTGAGCTGAACTGATCCATGATGTAGACGTTTGGATATAGGCATAAGTTACGTGAGCGTCCAATCATCCAGTCCGCCATTGCTTCACCGTATTTAGCGACATAGTCATCGCGATAAGCATAGTTTGGACGGTCCTGTGGGTTTTCCCACTGTGTCCATAACAGCATGTGTCCGTTTTCAAAAGAATAAAACCCACCGCCTTGTCGACCCCATTTGCCAGCGTTCATGGCTTTGATGTTGTCTTCTTTAGCCGCTTCTTCTTTACGGCGAGCAGTTGTCGCAGCGTAGTTCCAATGCACGGCTGAAACGTGATAACCATCAGCGCCGTTTTCAGCTTGCAGCTTCCAGTTGCCGTCAAAGGTATACGTCGAGGTGCCGCGTAACACTTCTAGACCTTCTGGAGATTGATTGACAATCATGTCAAGAATTTTAGTCGAACCGCCAAGCCATTCTTCGATAGGCTGGACGTCATCATTTAAGCTGGCAAAGATAAAGCCTTTATAATTGGCTATCTTCACTTGTTTTAGGTCGTGTGAACCGTCTTTGTTGAATATCTCAGGATAACCTGCGCCGCGTGGGTCTTTTACTTTAAGCAGCTTGCCTGTGTTGTTAAAAGTCCAACCGTGGAATGGGCAAGTGTAAGTGGCTTTATTACCCTTTTTATGACGGCATAACTGCGCGCCGCGGTGGGAACAAGCGTTGATCATACAATGCAGCTCGCCTTCTTTATTTCGGGCAAGAATGACTGGCTGACGACCAATGTATGAGGTGTAGTAGTCGTTGTTATCCGGAACTTGAGTTTCATGCGCCAAATACACCCAATTGCTCTCAAAGATGTATTTCATCTCAAGATCAAACAGCTCTTCGTTGGTGAAGGCGCTACGATGCAGGCGATAAATCCCCTTTTCACTGTTTTCCTCTAAAAAACCATCGATAGAGATGTCTGATTTTTCAGGTACTAGATTAATACGTTCGCTCATGGCTGCCTTCCTTGGATAATAACGGAGATAAATAAGAGTAGTCATTATGGTTTGATACGTCAGTTGATGACGTATCAAACGCAAGTCGCTAGTAATGATTAATGAGTGCTATTTCATATAAATGTAAATTAACCTTGGGCACGGCGGCGTTCTACTTCACTGCCTTGCACCGCTGGGTCTAGGTCTTTTACTAAATGAAAGTCAAAGTCGATACTGGCGTAAGGCTTATCAAGCGCTTTTTCTTTTAACTTGTCCGCATCTTCAACCATGGTCACTTCTGGCACCAAGCCTTCACGACTGGCAAAAGCAAAGTCATCCCATAGATACTCATCGCCATCGATGTTAATTTGCGTGGTCAATTTACGATGACCATCCGCACTGGCAAAAAAGTGAATGTGAGCAGGGCGATTACCATGACGTCCTAATGGACCCAATACTTTTTGCGTCATGCCGTCTGGTGGCACTGAGTAACCTAGCGGTACAATACTGCGGAAGGCATAATTGCCGTTTTCGTCGGTGATGATGCTGCGACGTAGGTTAAATTCTGACTGTGACTCATCAAAGAAAGAGTAGTTGCCTAAGCTGTTGGCATGCCAGACTTCAACTTTAGCATTTGGTAGTGGCTTGCCATCGTTATCATAAACAGTGCCTTGCATAAACAGCACGGTACCATTATCAAGGTCTGTACCATCGTCTAGACGCGCAAAGCCTTTTGCTTCTGGCGCACCAGCGACATAGAGTGGCCCCTCGATAGTACGTATAGTGCCGCCATCAAGACCCGCTGCTTTCAAATCCTCTTCAATCATTAAATCCATGAAGTGATCAAAACCAAGACCGGGTGATAACAAACCCGCTTCTTTACCTAGGTCGCTAATGAACGCAACTCCAGTCCAGTATTCATCGGCGGTGATTTTTAAGTCATTAATCGTTTGCATTAGGTCGGTGACGATACGTAATACAATCTCTTGTACGCGTGGATTGACTTGTTCTGGGAAGTCAATTTTGCCTTTGATGAATTGCGTGGCTAATGCTTCAATTTGGCTGCGTTCCATGTCTCTCTCCTTGTTGAGGACTGTTTTATTAAAAGGTAACTACATTGAGTATTCTTACTCAGTTTTTATAGATTCTGATATCAGCTGTACTGGCTTGCTTTAGCTGTCATCACTACGAACAGATGATGGATGACGTAACAATGGGGTTACTTCAACATTCATATACGGGTACAGCGGAAGCGACATCATAATGTCGTGTAGTTCTTCATTACTCTCAACATCAAAGATGCTGAAGTTAGAGTACTGACCGGCTATACGCCAAATGTGACGCCATTTACCTTGGTCTTGCAGCTTTTGTGATAAGGCTTTTTCGGTGGCTTTAAGCTCGTTGACCTTGTCGGCATCCATATCTGTTGGGATTAACACATCCATTCTGACGTGGTATAACATAATCATTTCCTTATATTTGATGACGGATAATTTTTTAGCTGTTACAGTATTTCAGTTTGAGCATTAGTGGCAAATTGCGGCTTCGATGATTTAAGTGAATTAGTGATTGCTTGTTTGGCGTAATGATAGACTTTATCGCTATCTACTTCGATACCAAGACCTGCGCCCGTAGGTACATTTAAACCAAAATCTTGATAATCAAGAGGCTGTACTAAAACGTCTTCGGTTAATAGCAAAGGACCAAATAGCTCTGTATCGAAATTTAAACTGGGGTATGTTGAGAACACATGGGCGGATGCGGCTGTACCGATAGGACCTTCTAACATGGTGCCACCATAGAGCTCGATACCTGCTAGATGTGCCATTTGTCCGATTAAGCATGCCGCTTTTAATCCGCCTGCTTGATTGATTTTCACGGCAAAGACGTCAGCACAATGATCTGCTGCTAAGGTAAAAGCATTCTTAGGATCTTGGACAATTTCGTCTGCCATAATCGCCACATCAAAGCGATCAGTTAAACGTTTTAGAGCGGCTTTATTACGCATTGAGACAGGTTGTTCTATTAAATCAACGCCGCCAGCTTGCAATAGGCTAATACCTTGCATTGCTTCAAGCTCTGTCCATGCTTGGTTAACATCAACCGTAATGCGGCAATCAGGCAGCGCTTTTTTGATAGCCAATACGTGGGCAACATCATCAATAATCGGATTGCTACCGATTTTTAATTTAAAAATGCGATGGCGCTTTTGCTCAATCATGCGCTCAGCTTCGGCGATATCGGTCGCTGTATTGCCGCTGGCAAGCGTCCATGCCACTTCGATACGGTCACGAACACGACCACCAATCAGCTCACTTACTGGTAGGTTTAGGCGTTTGCCTTCGATATCGAGTAGGGCAGTTTCAATCGCGCACTTTGCAAAGCGGTTGCCATTGATATGAAGACTTAGCAGCTGCATGGCTTTTGCTGTGCTAGTAGGCTGTTCTTTTAATAACAGAGGCGTAAAGTAGGTGTCGATATTAGTCTTGATGCTATGAGGGCTTTCTTCTGCGTAGCTTAGACCGCCAATGGTGGTTGCTTCACCCCAACCTTCATAGCCATCTTCTGTTTGAATGTGCACCAACACCAAAACTTGTTCGTTCATAACGGTACAAGCGAGCTTATGAGCCCTTATAGTAGGTATCGGTACCAATAAAGTATTAATTGAACGAATCATAACAGACCCTATTAAGTTAATGCTGCTTCCTTATGCTTAATAAGAACTATAGTTGCTGTATAACGACATGTCTAAGACCCATTTAGTCTATTATTAATACCTTTTAGGTATCTTGATAACCAACCCGCACCATGTTATGTTCTTTAGGTATCGATAAGCTTATAGATCACTCAAGGAATAACGTTCAATGGAATTGAGACATTTACGCTATTTTGTAGCGGTGGCAGAGGAAAAAAGTTTTAATAAGGCAGCAGAGCGTTTGTTTATTTCACAACCACCACTGAGCCGTCAGATAAAACAATTAGAAGAAGAGATAGGCGTCACGCTCATTGATAGGGACAATCGCCCTTTAAAACTTACTGAAGCTGGCGAGTTTTTTTATGATCATGCGCTGCAGATAATAAAAAAATCAGATGATCTGCGGGCGATGACTTTTCGTAAGGGTAATTTTGACAACTCACTCTCTATAGGTTTTGTATCGTCGATATTATATGGCATATTGCCAAAAGTGATTGCGCGCTTCAGAGAGGTCTATCCAAATATAGAAATTAAGTTATATGAATTAAACTCTTGGCAGCAAACACAAAGCTTGGTAGAGGGTAAAATAGATGTTGGTTATGGAAGGTTATTATTCGAAGACGCTTCTATTAGGCGATTACTATTAAGAGAGGAGAGCTTAGTTGTAGCTGTTCCTGTTAAACATCGTTTGGCACAAGAGAAGCAAAAGAGCATTCGTTTAATGGATTTAACCAATGAAAACTTATTGTTATATCCGATGGCACCTCGTCCTAGTTTTATCGACTATGTCTTAGAGTTGTTTGAGGCACGCAATCTAAAAGCAAACTATTTTACTGAGGTACGTGAGCTGCATATTGCGTTAGGGTTGGTAGCAGCAGGCGAGGGCTTGACTATCGTACCAAAAACGCTTGAGCATCTGCGGAGTCAGGAAGTGACTTATATTCCTTTCGAGGACGGGCTTTTAACCTCGCCTATCGTCATGAGTGTGAGGCATTTTGACAAATCAGAGCTATTAAAAATATTGTTGGACGTGACTTATCAGATTTACGATGAAGAAGGGTTTGATTATAAGCCTGAAAAAAATTAAGAAGATCAATTGCTTATTAATAACCTTAATATGAACTCATAATAGGATAGTTTTATGCCAGAATTCCATTACAAACCCGAAGCAGGCCCGGCGGAAGTAGCACGGCTCGTTTGTGGTAGCCCTTATTATAATCGTCGTGAATACGATTTTTCTGAACTAGAAGACTGACTATAAAGAGCTGATAAAGGTTTAACGCATGCTTAAGTAGCATTATAAATCTGCAACTTCTAAAGTTGAACTATTTTTAAATTATCAAAGAGTAAGTGCTTTGAAAGAGTGTGCTAAGCTTGGGTTTGCTAACTTACCCTAATATGATTATTCGTTTACCAGATTCCGTTATGCGCTTGATGCAGCATATCTCAACGATATCTAAGTATAAGGTCCGCCACAGTCTTATACATTCTGAAAACCTTGAAAATACCATAAAAAGAGGCTTGTCGTATCGCTGCGAACAAGCCTTTTTTTATGAAATATAAGGAACAGTCTTAGGGTAGGGTATGTGGTCAAATCTACCCAGCACGATTTTATACAAGTTTATTGAACAAAGCTTTTGGTTAATTTAGTATGTTTTTGCGAGTTGTTAAATATATGGCTTTAGAGAGTTAACATATATGGTAATTATGATTACCGTATATTGGCTATTATTCTAATAAACGTTAGTTTTAATCGTATCAATTTCATTATTTTTTAATTTATGTCTGTTAATTTACGTCAAGGATGACCCGTATGAGTATCAAAGCATTTCCAGCAAAATGGATGACTGAAGAACACGAAATGGTATATGACAGTGCGCTAAAAATGTTTCAAAGTTGGGAGGACAAAGACGAGCAGTGGCGAGAAAACGGTATGATTGACCGCGCGGCTTGGGAAGAGGCCGGCGAGATGGGCTTTTTATGTGCGTCAATACCAGAAGCGTACGGCGGCGGCGGCGGTGATTTTGGTCATGAAGCCGCGATTCTTTTGGCGCAGGCGAACCGAGCCAGTTATGGCGGTATGGTGCACTCAGGTATCGTGGCTCCATATATCTATAAGCTTGGAACTGAAGAGCAAAAAAATCATTGTTGCCTAAGCTGGCGACGGGCGAATATATTGGCGCTATTGCGATGACTGAGCCGACGACGGGCTCTGATCTGCAGGCCATCAAAACTTATGCGATAAAAGAGGGTGATGACTATATTATTAATGGTTCAAAAACCTTTATTACCAATGGTCAGCATGCCAATATCGTGCTATTAGCTTGTAAGACAGACCGCGATAAGGGCGCACAAGGCGTCTCGCTGATTCTTGTTGAGACCGACGATTTAGAAGGCTTTACACGTGGCCGTAACCTAAAAAAGACGGGTCTTGCTGGACAAGATACTTCAGAGCTTTTCTTTAGTAATGTGCGTGTGCCACAAAAAAACGTACTAGGCGGTGTCGAGGGGCTCGGCTTTATACACATGATGCAAGAGCTGCCGCAAGAGCGCCTGATTATTGCTTTAAGTGGCTGCGGCGCGATGAAACTGGCATTAGAGCTGACGCTTGAATATGTCAAAGAGCGTGAAGCCTTATTGGAGACGGCTTTAATGAAGCCTTTGCTACAATAACGGATGCTTTTATCAATGACCA
>ERZ808037.1544-NODE-1544-length-14442-cov-15.051027_pt1 | contig 14442 bp, 12 predicted proteins | sample MGYA00380190_ERZ808037 | MGnify/ENA primary metagenome ERZ808037 (study PRJEB31490, sample SAMN06133399) | mouse gut metagenome | isolation source: J9 | host: mice | place: China: Chengdu | collected 2015-05 ... | reverse complement strand
TTATACGCTTTATTTCTTATACTCTTTTTTACTGTCTTGTTTATCACAATATCTTTTTATTTTTAGACTTGACTTTTAATAGTTAGTCTCTCTAATCTTGTCAACCATATTACACGATTAGAAATGATGAATTACAACGATTGGACAAATTATCTTATACTAAATTCATAAACACCACACAAATTCCTGATATAACCAATACACCGACAACCAATAATATTATCTTTTTCAGTAATTCCTTATCAAGCCCCTCTTGCTGGTGTCCTTCATCCGAAGGAAGAACATCATCATAGTACCCATCATATCCATCATCAGATTTTGAAGAAATACCATCTGCTTGTTCATCTGATGACTGCATTAGTCTTTCAGAATGTAATTCTTTTTTCTTTCTATGGAACTTGTGTTTATTTTTAGATTCAGTCATAGGAATATATTCGTTATTACTGCCTTTTAATCTCTTGCCACATTCAGAACAAAACAATGCATTAGAATTCTGCAATTCCGAACCACAATACGGACAATATTTCATAAATATCAACTCTCTTTCTAACAAATAAAAAACAAGTGAGCTCCTAAAACCCACTTGTAGACGTTATCAGTATAACAGTTTTATATTTCCTTGTCATCAGCATTTTATATGCCATTTTTGTGCCATTTCTATTGCGTATTGAAACTTATTTCTGAATTATATAAATTAGGAGAATATATTCGTAATAACGGTGACTTTTAAATATAACAAGTATATAAATTAAGAAAACAAGAAAAATTTGAAAGAACCTAAAAATGAAATACTATTATATTAGAACTTTTTTCTACCGAAGTAATGTTGCATTAATAACTAGAATCTTTTCATTAGTAATAGCAATAAATAATAATTAAAAAATTCTATTTTTACTATGACAATCAAAAAAGATAACGATAGGATATTTCACTTATCGTTATCTTTTTGTTAATTAAAATTCAAAATAATCTGTTTTGAATTAATAGTAAATCAATATTTTTCTCTTTTATATTATTTCATCTTCTAATGATTTAATTGCCATTTGAGTATAATCATTATTAACCGAATTCAATATACTTATCTGCATATCATCTTGAATAGAGAAATCTAATTCTTGATCATCTATTTGTGTTACTGTCTGCCCAACTTGCTTATATATATAATTTTTAGATATGGCATAAAATGTATAGTTATCTTGAACAATATAAATTTCATTTAAGCCCTTCTTTTTCATTTCATTTAGTAATGGTGCAAAGTCCTTACCAAGCGAAACATTATAACTGCAGAATTGATTTGAAACAGAAAAAATTAATTCAATTTCACCATTAATAACAACTGGCAGATTAATTACATTTGATGATCTTCCTTTTTTATATTCAAGATTATTTATTTTAACTTCATTTAAAATCTCTATATTACTTGAATAATCAGCATTATATAATCCATATACTTCTGAATTATTCAAAACTTCACTCATTAAACTACCAAAATTATTTTTAATAATATTTTTTTCGTTTTTGTTTATATTACAAATAATAGAAATTCCAATTGAAGCACATATAAATATTGTAACTGTTATAATAATTATCTTTTTAGTTTTATTCATGAAACAACCTCTTTAGAGATAAAATTATCAACTATTAAAAAATATTATGAATATAATAATCGAACGGTATATTTCCATGTGTATGTGTCACTTCCAAAAGGAAATGTCCATTTGAGTAATGAATGTGTACAAGTTTTAAAGCACTCATATGCCGGATCCATAATACGAATTTCTTTCTTTGTAGTTGTAAAATTATATCCCACTAAGGCTACTGCATGACCACTATCGCCATTTTTACAACTCATATATGCCGGATCAACATTATTTATAACTGTCATAATATTTGAATATGAAAGAGTACTATTAACAACTGTAGGAACATAAGGTGATGACAAATAGATTGCCAAAGCAGCTCGTGCATTTTCTAGAGTGCCTCCATCATCGTAACCTATTCCCATTCTGTTACATACTTGTTGTGCAGTCAATGTGCTAGATTTACCCTCAAATCTAACAATAGAAGCAACTGTTGCAGCCCAACACATACCATATTGATTACTTCCTATTCTTTGATGAACAATGGGATAGTTTGATAAATATTTTGTACCAGTAGGAGAAATAGGATTAGAATATGGTTGGATGCTATTGTTTTCTTTTTCAACAGTCAATGACTCAAGTGCAGCCTGTGTATAGCTATCATTTATATCACATAAATCAGTTGTATTATAATCAGCAGAACTTATTTCATTAGTAGAAAACATAGCACCATTTATATTATAAAAGGTTTCATTTTCTTCAGTAATATCTATTACTGTACTACCTACTTGCTTATACGTTTTATTTGGAGTAATTGCATAAAGAGTAAAACCATCTTGAATAATGCTGACATCATTATCACCATTAAGTTGAACTTCATTTAATAACGGTGCAAAATCTCTTCCTAAAGTCGCATTATATCCTTCATCAGTTTTCATCAATGATAAGATCAATTCAATTTTTCCATCAATAACCACAGGTAAGTTTGTTACTTCGTAATTATCTTCAGTTTGGTTCACAGAATAAGAAGATTGAGTATTGATATTATTTATATCGACTTCATTAAGTATTTCAATATTTGAAAAATCTGTGCCTCCAACTTCATAAACTTCCGCATTATTAATAATTTCTAATGCTAAACTTCCAAAATTATCTTCTATAGCAAAAGTTACATTGTTTTCCATGTTGTCAGTTTTTTCATATGCGTAAGTTTCAATTGATATACCAAATATTATCATTATAGATAAAAGCAAAGACAATATTTTTTTCAAAAAGTTCTTTTTCATAATTATTTTTCCTTTCTTAAAGCTTCTTAAATAATTTTAATTATTTATTATTACATTAAATTGTCCATTGGAATCTCCTCCTAAGAAATAATATACAATATAGATATCTATATTATTTACTTAATTCTCATTGCTAAAGTACGATTATTAAAAACAAATACATTACAATTATTTTTAACCATTAAATTTCCATTTTGTCAATGCATTATACCTTAAAATGCAAAATCAAGGCGAAATTATCGAAATAATTTTATTGACACTGTTTTTTGACAAAAAGAGTTCAAAAAAGAACACCCCTTTTAAAGGGGGTTCTCATCATTCAATCGACACTTTAGAAATACTCAACTCCATCTGGCTCATTTGAAAAAAACAGGCTCTTTAGAATTTGATGCAGTTTCAGTTTTCTCGGACAATATTTTTTTTGCATACCAAGATGACAGCCACGCATTATAATGTGCTTTTGTTAAAAGCAACAATTCACTGAATGTTTCAAAAGTCATACTTACTGCAACATGGTTTTCAGGTTTATTCCCAAATTTAGGAACAATAAGACCTTTTGCATTGGTTTCTCCTGATCCACTATCAGCAACAAACAGAAAATCGCATTTACTTCCAGCTATTAACTGAGCTGTTCTGGAAAGGCTTTTTCCATCCTTACGAGAACGACCATACTTAGCAAGTTTTTCTGCTGATGTACCGCCAAGGCACTGATAAATCGGAGTACTATCCTTTGCTTTCTTTTTATTCTGCAGCAAATATCTCAACTCACCGCTGCTAAGCTTTCTATTCAACTCAAGGAACTCATCCACATCAATATAAATATGAATGTTATTAGTTTGTCTCTGACCTGCCGGACGATTGAGATCATAACTCGAAAACACAAGATGAATTTTACCTATTTCAAATGCATCATTCAGACTTTCAACAAAGCACCCACGTGCATCCTTGCGTGTAATTTGATTTTGATTACGTTCTTCATCCATCAGTTTCATCTCCCTCATCAATAGGTATCATACGCATTAATTCTATTATCTCACAAGCATTATTTTCAAACTGCGACATAAATTCTTTTTTAATATCATATTTCAAATATAACCCAACAAAAGCAGCTCCCCATGCTAAATTCATAATATGGTGATCACTGGTTTTTTTCTCGTATTCACTGAAAATAGAACTTAATTCTACTATGGTTTGATGCCATTTTACAAAGAAATCATCTTCAATTGGTATTCCAAAATCATCAAACCATTCACGAACCGTATGCGTTTCTGAATCGTCACCACAACCCGGATCTATAAATATGTACTCAACTTTATTAGGAACGATGTGTTCTTCCAGTTTCTTATCTTTTTCATAACTTAAACATCTTCCGATAGGAAACATTGCACATACTGCAGGTTTAGCATTATGTACTGAACATTTACGATCCTTCAACAGAGGACATCATCTTATAGAACCTCGTGGTTTTAACCTTACAATTGGCATTCTTGAATCCGAACCAATATACATTTCACAATACTTTTCAAATAATTCATTTGGTGTTATATTCAGTCTCTTAGACATATTGAATACATCTTTAGGACTTAAAAGAATATCTTCACGTTCAATGCAATATTTTCCACACATTGTACAATGAAATTTAAATGGTTCATCCAAACCGATATGCATTTTATCATAGTTATCAATAATATTTTTTAATCTTTCATTCATAATATTTAAACCTCCAATAAATTGAGACGTCATATTGACACCTCATTGTTATGTCATACTGACTTGATATAATTAGTTTTTTGGTTCTTCAGGAACCAGTTCTCTTAATACTTCAATTAATTTTTGATTATTCGCTTTAAATTGATTAATAAACGATTTATCAAGATTGTAATTTAAATATTTGTAAATCAGGAACTTAAACATTGCTTGTATCTTTTCCTGTAATGGAATTTTTTCAAGAAGCTGCGAAATTTCTTTTGCGAAACCAATATCAACATTCAAAAATTCTCGTTCTTGATTTGAAAATTGCTTTCTAATCCATTTTTTCGCTGAAAACTGTGGTCCTTTAAAATGATGTGTTTGCTCCACACTAAGATATTGTTCATATACACCATGCCCGTCTGTACCTACTGATATCGGATAAGTTCGACATGCTCTTGGCTTTGCATCATGAATTGTGCATTTATTATCCTTCAAGAACACGCAAGAGTCATCATTATCAACTGTATTTAGCAAAAAAACAGTGTAACCCGATTCATGCAACAATACTGGTGATGCATATATTGTAAGAACATCATCAATACATTTTATATTCTCACTACCATTGTCACGCAAATACTTTGCCAACCGAAATGCATCTAAGCTTTCTAATGGAACACTTGCCTTTACATTACGACAACAATTGCCACATTGCCTACAACGAAACATGAACTTATCTGAAAGTGAAACAGGTATCATTTTATTCATAAAATCATTCATAATTTGTCACCTTTTAATCCCATACATCACGGTAAGGTACAAACTCAATTTGAATGTCCTTTGAAAGTAGTTCATCTGGTTCACCATCAAAATCATTTCTGTATTTAGTATGAATACTTGGTCCATATTCTTTACGTGGATCAACATCCACACACAAAACACCTTCTGATTCATATACTGGTCTGCTCCTGCTATCGCGTCCTTTATAATTAAGTATTATTTTTTTCATATTGAATCCTTTCTAATGTTATAAATAAATACTGTACTTGTCTGGAACAAACTTATTTCCGTCATAATGAGGACAATGAGGCTTGATAACTTTATCCATTTCTGTCTTTGATGTAACAGCAAATATCAACTCACATTTCTTTTCAGCAATTGCCGAAATAAGCTGTGAAACATAACCCAGTTCTTGGTAGTGTCTTAAATATTTCTGTACTTCTTTCATTGCTGTAAAGCGAAGTATTCGAACTTGCTCTGTAACATTCGCCGTAATGATTTCTGCAAAATACGGAATCATTATCAACATAAAATCATCATCCAAATTTGTAGTTTCTTTAAGAACAGGATTATTGTTCATGTAAAATCACACCTTTCAGAATCTGTAACATATGGAATACACTCTGCTTCATAAGAATTTTGTCCATCTTCAAATTTCATCTCCGTTATAGTGATTTCAAATGAAGCATCCGACTCTGTATAAATACCGATATTTACGATTTTCATACCATACAATTGCTCTATTTTGTCATTAGCGTATTCTTCATCAAAATAAACACCTTTGTGTCTAGAAGAAAACCCTTCCGGTGTGCGCTCAATGTCACTCTCATCCCAAGTTAAAGATACTGTTTTGCCAATAACTAGCTCTATTTCAATAAAGTCGATTAAAACATCTCTTAAATCGGTATGAACAGTTAAATAAAGAATCATTTTCATTTCCTTTCTGCATTCATGCGTGAATTATTTATATAAACGGTTTGCCAACAGACCCACCGGAACAAAGAATAAGGGAATCTTTCGATTCCAAATCTATATAAAAAAAGCACTCAAAGATTAATCGTTCTTTGAGTGCTTTTGTTGCTCAAGTAGGAGCCTGTATATAAAATTGTGTCTTATAGTAAGAATATATAAAAACAAAAAATGCCAGAAGAATAATCTTTCTGACACTATGTAACTAGATAGACTTTAATTGCTTTAAAACAACTACTGAAACTAACAAAATCATTATATCAAACCTCGTGTATTTATACAAGTTATTTGTAAATTTTTAATTTCTATTAAAAATACTACTTAAAATAATTTGTTACTTTTTGAATGAATACACACTAATATATTGAGAAATTATATGCAATTTTGTCGATATAATAAACAATTTTGCATTTTGTATTGACAAAAAGATATCTAACAATAAAATGATTTTCACAGCACAAGAAGTTTCGTAGTATAAAACATAAAATAACTGAATAGTATATACGCCATAAGATAAATTTATGTAATTAATATACTGCAATAAAAAAAAGGTTATTCATCTATCTATATAAAGTAACTTTTGATTATTACAATGTAATTACTGTTTTTATATTATAGATGAAACTTCCTTATTTTTAAATAACATTTTATTAAATGAAAGTGAAGTGACAGTATGATTAAAAATAAAATAATTTTGCGAAAATATTGCAATTTTAATATTTTTTATTTCTGTTTTTTCTACTAGCGTACCCAAACATCATTCATATCATTATAGAATCAAATATTATTAAAAATAGTATTTAAACTGCACAAACAAATGAACACACTATTGAAATATTGACAAACAGTAAGAATACTGTTATTCACAAGTATCCAAAATAAGTTTGAGGAGAAAGACAATGAATAATTTATTAAAAAAATTCATATCTGTATTTCTTGCATTGATAATGATTTTTCAGCTCGTACCAGTTTCTGTATATGCAGCAAATCGAAGTAACGATGCAATAGAAGAAATACAATCAAATGTAAATGCACCACTAAAACAATCATTAGCAGAGATTATTGATGAAACAGGAACAATAATACCTAATGATTTAAAAGAAGAAATCAGCGAAAATAGTTTATATAAGGATCTATCAACAGATTATAAAAACAAATTAAGTGATTTTTTAACTGTACCGAAAAACACTTTAGACCAACTTTCAAAAAAAGTTAGTAATTCTAATGATTTAACAGCTATAGTTTTAAATGCTCTTAATGCAGGAATATCTGATACAACTATATTAGAACTTTCTAAAAACTATACTGTTGATGAATGCTTAAATTTAGAACGAAAATTTGAATACTTAGCAGAAAATGTTATAGAAAAACAGTATATAGATAATTATGCCAAAAAAATAATTGATAATAGTGTTGAATTAAATGATTTATATGGTTCAATGTTATTATCAATAGTAACAGATTCCGACTATTCTTGGGCATATAAGAAAACAGATATTCAAACAATTAATTTAGGCAATAATGACATAAAAGATAAAGAGAACTACATATACCTTCAATTACAATATAATTTATCTTCTGAAGCAATTGATAACATAATAGATGAAAATAACAAATCTCTTTCACAAATCCGTTCAGAAATAGAGACATTTCAAGAATCCACTGGACTCTACGCACTAAATAGTGATTTGTCTACACGTGATGTTTCCACGCAACAAATTCCACAAAAATTCAGTAAATATCAAATACCAGATGCAAGTAACTACAGAGATAATCTTTCTATTGATCAAACATATGGAATGATTACATACAATAAAGAACTAATTACTTTGAAGGGCAAAAACGGATTAGATCTACAATTTGGAATTAGATATGATCATAATGATGCCGTTATTCCAGGGAACTATAGCAGTATTGAACATTCAGCATCTGCATATCAAGTTAAATACACGGTGGATTGGTATATCATTAACAATGGTAAAGAGACTTTAAAAAAATCAAACACATCTTACCTTAGTGATATTTATTATGATGTATCACAGCATAATGATTATTTAAACAAAAATTATATAATTGATCCTATTACAGATTCATATCAATATCTTTATATTGTTAAAGATGCTGTTATTATGTCCAAAGATATAGCCGCATTTCAAGAATCCAAATATGAAACGACACATAATAATAGCATTTACAATTTAGGAGAAGGCTGGGCATTTAGTGTACCATCAATAGAACTTTTTACACTTGATTATAGCTATGGTCAAACTAATGTTATACATTTTGCAGATGGTCAAAAATATTCATTTTCATACAAAAATGGAAAATATGAATTAATTGGTTATGATTTTAAAGATATTCAGTTATTAAATGCAAATTCAGGAGAATTTTCTTGCGATGGTAAAAAAGCAAAATGGGTTTTGACTTACAAAGATGGTAGATGTGAGTATTTTTCTGAGGAAGGATTATATTTAGGCTCAACCGATCAACGAGGTTCAAAAGCAACTGCAATTATAAGGGCATATTATGACACATCAGGCTATTTAATTAAAATAACAGATTCTGTTGGAAGAATTATAAAAATAAATCATTGTGTTGATGAATATGATGATGAATGGACAGGTATTTATAAGGACTATTACACAGATATAATTTTAGTAGATAATGATAATAAAACAGAGCAACTTATATATCATTTAAATAAATTTGAAGGTGGAACAGGTAATGGAATTCCTACTTTAGCTATTATAAATGTTCTTGAAGATGGAAACACTATAAAATCCACTAGATTTTATTATAATACATTAAATACGAGTGTTTTTTATAATGCTGGCGGCGGTATAATGTATTATCCAAATACTACGGAAAAAGTATATCCTTATAAACATCTTGATAATTGTATGGTAACTATATTAACGGAAGTATTTGATTATTCTGACAGCGGTAAAGAAGGTGCTCACCTTCAAATAGAATACGAAGGTGCAGCAAGATATATTTCAAATGCAACAATTATCATATATGGGCGAGTCAAAAATATAAAGAATACGGAACAAAAATTCGATAAAAATTGGAATTTTATTGAAACGCCAAAAAATTTAGAAGAATATCATTACTACCTTGATAATAAAAAAACCAAAAATAGAGATATTTTGACATCTAGTGATCCTGATAAAAAGTTATCTTGTAATGGAAACTGGAATGCCACATTAGACAAAATGTGGCCACAAGATTTAACTGATGATTACGTCTTAGAGATAAAAGAAGAATTTAAAAATAATAAGTCACAAAAATCTACTGAATATCATTATGGAGATAATAATTATAATGACTTAATAAGCGTTTATGATTCCTCAGGAAGTTCTAAAAAACTTTACAGTGTCAGTGATATACAGAGATTGAATAATAATCATAGTACAATAGAAACTGTACGTTTGGTAAATAGTGATAACGGATTATATTTTTGTACATTACAAAAACGAGATCTTGATGATTATGCTAACACGATATACGAGTGGTCTGCTGGTGGTTCATCAAACAAAATGAATCAGGTTGAATCCTATTACACAATTCTTAGTCAGGAAACCAATTATGATGGTGCAAATAAAAGCATTCCAAGTTCTATTAAATTACAAACGTTTTCAAATGATGAAGATATGCATTATATTTTTGTCAAAACAGAGAATATATTAGATAGTAACAATTCAAATATTATTAAACAAAACAGATATATATGTGACGAAAATATATTAAAAAATACTGAAACAAATACGCTGATTGACAGTACTGTATTGTCATATGATTCGCAAGGAAGATTGATAAAAACAGATCAATCCGTTATTACTGAAAACAGTACAAATCATAAAATAACTGAATATTCTTACGATTCTAAATACGGTTCTTATATAGAAACAGTTAAAGATATTGATGCATATTATAGTCCGAATGGGGAGCTAGTTGATTCTCAAAAGAATTATACATATGATATACTTGGACGTGTTCTATCTTGTAAAGATAATACAAACGACCACATAACCACATATCAATATGACACATTAGGAACAGTAATTAAATCAGTAAATCCTGATGGTACTGAAGTTTTAACTATACCTGATTATGCAAATAAAAATGTTATTGAAACACTTGCTGATGGCTCAAAAGCAAAATATGTATATGATTCTTGGGATAATCTTATTGAGGAATATATTTGGTATGAAAATGAAAACAAATTCGTTTTATCTGCAAAATACGAATATGATAACAACAATAGAAACACCCAGAAATATGAATATATAAATAAATCTGCTACAGAGTATCTTTGTACATCATATACTTATGATTTCTTAGGTCAAATTACACGAGAAACTCTAAAAAATGAAACCGGAACTATTTTAAGTGACCATTCAACAGAGAAAAAAATTGTTACATATAACAATGTTCCCTGCGAAAAAGAAACAACAACTTATTATAATACCGATGGACCTTCATCGCATATTATCGAATATAATGATGTTGGCGGAAATACTATAAGAATTGAGCAAGAGTATCAGCCAGGTCAATATTATACAGATAATTACATATATGGTAATTATAATCGACTGATTTCAACCTCGGGAGATACAGTTGAAACACTAAATTATATTTATGATAATTTAGGTCGTGTAATTCAGATTAAGGATGCTAATAATAATTCTGTTTATTATACATATAACAGTCAAGATCAGTTAATAAAACAAACCGATGATAATGGCGCTGAAACTAAGTATTATTATACTCCACATGGTATTAATTACAGAACTGACACATTGATTGATTCAATTGATGGAACAAATTATTATAGCAAATCTATTTCCGGATTTGATGTTTATGGCAATATTATACAATCAAAGCATAATACTAATTCTCCTGATGAAGAAGAAACATATAGTATAAGTAATTATTCATATGATACTAACGGTCGTGTCATTATGACTGAGGATGTAATTGCTTCGTCAAATTCAAGATATTCACAGTATTGTTATGATAATGGTGGTAATCTTATAAAATCATTTACAGGGTTAACAAGTCCATTAACAATATCCAGTCCTGAAAATTACACTTCAAATGGAGATGATGATTATTCTGTTACTTCATATGAATACGACGAATTCGGCAATCTGATTAAATATACTGATCCATTAGGAAAAAGCGAAACATACGAATATTCTTTTTCAAATGTACTGCTTTCAAAAACGCTCAGAAATGGAAAGACAATAAACTATACTAATGATGCTTTAGGGCGTTGCACTCAGATAAACGCAGAAGATGAAACGGTAAATTATACTTATAATTCTATGGGACAAGTTATCTCAATGACAGATAATTTAGGAACTAATTCTTATGAGTATGATTTAATAAATCGTTTAACTAAAGAAATAAGAGATGATGTAAATAATGAAAGAGATTATAAAGCAGAATATCAATATGTAAATTCGGGTATATCCGATTATAAACTTTATACAAGAAATATTGATACTGCTGAATTTCAAAATTCAGTACATGAAACCTATGAATATAATAACTTAGATCAAATCACCAAATTTACTCATGCAGATATTACAACACCAGAAGAAATATTGAATGTATCATATTCCTATGGTGTTGCAGGTGAACTATTAAATAAATCTGTAACTGGTGCAGCATTTGATCAGAGCATTGATTACACTTATAATAAAGCTGGCTTTAAGACCAAAATTGAGAATATCAATACATCATCGGACGCTTCCAAACAAGATGCAGTAACCTTTGTACAAGATTGCTCTTATAGTCTAGACGGTAATTTAATTGAAAAAAGTACAATGCAAAATGTAACTAATAGTGTGGGAGTATCAAGTTATGAAAATTCTGAAACAGCCTATACTTATGATACTCTTAATAGACTAACTCAGGAAACTACTACCGAATCTAAAAATGGAGGCACTGAAAAAACCTGGGGAAACAACTATACATATGATGAGAGTGACAACAGATTGTCAAAATCATATTTTAGCGGCACCTATAGTCTCACTACTAATTACAATTATGATCGTGCTAATAGATTGACCTATTCAAAAACTTCTGAGAGTAATAAATACACATATAGCTATGATGATGCCGGTAATCTTATTAAAGAAACACATACATATCACGATAACCCCGAAAAAGTTCTTGCCGAGTACACATATGATTCATTCAATAGACTATCAACAGCAAGTGACTCATCATCTAAAGGAACCTATTTATACGATGGAAACGGAAGAAGAATTCAAAAAGAAGTTTTAACAATAGACTCGAATGAAAATTGGATAGAAACCTTGCAAGAATTTTGGATTAATGGTAGAATTGGATTTGAAAATTATCGACTTGATAATTTTGATATAAATTCATCATTTTCATATGTATTTGATAATGATTTGATTGCAACTACAACAAATAATCCGGAAAAAAATCTTGCCATTGTTGATGTTCATGGTGATACAGTTAATCTTCTGTTTTCGGAATATACATATGATACACGTTATAAATATGATGCTTTTGGTATTCAGCAAGAAACAAAAAAAGCAAATGAGGTATTTAATCCATATCAATATAACGGAAAGTATTTAGATGCCGAAAGTAATCTATATTATTTAAATGCCAGATATTATAGTCCTGAAATAGGACGTTTTACCCAAGAAGATACATATCACGGTAACACTAATAATGCTTCGACCTTAAATCTGTATAACTATTGCGGAAGTAATCCGATTGCTTATGAAGATCCAACAGGACATTTCTGGGAAACAGCATTTGATGTGGCTAGTCTTGCATGGAGTGCATATGATTTTGCAAAAAAGCCAAATTTAGTTAATGGTTTGTTCCTTGCTTGGGATGTGGTAGCATTAGTTGCACCATTTGTTCCTGGTTCATATGTTGCTAAAGGAATCAAACTTGTATCTAAGGGAGCAAAATACCTTACAAAGACTCTTAAAACTTCAAATAAAGTAGCTAAAACTGCAAAATATTTAGATAAAGCCTATGACACATCAAAGACAATTAAAAGGATAAAAAATTCACGCAAAACTCTTGAAACGGCTGCTGAAGTTAATAAACGCAAACGTCAGTTAGCAAAAGTTGCAACTGAAAACAAGGTTAAAGAACTTACAAAGGGTCTTGAAAAATTAACTTCCTCTAAAGGTAGAAATATCACTCAAGAGACTGCTGAACAAGTTGAAAAGAACGTCTTAAAATCTTCTCCTGCTCTTTCTCAGGGGTCAAAAAATACACATGTTTATTTCGGCATAAAAAATGGTGAACGAACATATGTAGGAATAACGACAGATATTGCTCGTAGAGAAGCTCAACACGGTGCAAGATTCGATAAATTGGTTAAAATAAATGACAATCCTTTAACACGTAGAGAAGCAAGAGCAATTGAGCAAGTTCTAATTGAAAAAAATCCGCAGTTCTCAAACAAAATCAATAGTATTGCTAAATCTCGTGATTGGTATGATGAAGCAATTGAATGGGGAACTGAATGGATAAATCAAAAGTTATATTGAGGTTTTTAATATGAGATTCCAGCTAATTCCGATAAAACGTTCAAACCAAGTTCCAAAAAAAGGCGACATTTTTGTTGTACAACCAATTGAAAATATATATTATTATGGGAAAGTTATAGACGACTTGCACAAATGTGTATATGGAATTGAATCTGCTTGGCCACTAATATATATTTACAATAATTGTTCAACAAAAATAGAATTACCGGATAAATTAACCGATATTCTTGTTGCTCCAATTATAACTAACTATGGTCCTTGGACAAAAGGCTATTTTTACACTATTGGCAATATACCTATTACAGATGAAGAAAAACAAATGGATTGCGGATTCAAAGATTTTCCGATTACAGATTTTAAGAATGAAAATCCTTTTTTCAGAAATATATATGGTGAAAGAATAGATTACGAGCCACAATTCAGCACATCTTTTGGTTTATGCTCATATAAGGGTGTTAATTTCGAGATTTGCAAAGCATTAGGAATAGATGATTAACTTTTAAATGCTTTAATTTGCTAAAAACATTTTATTTAAAAGTATTAAGTAACAAAAGGAATGATCTCTTTTATTACTCAATACTG
>ERZ808037.1541-NODE-1541-length-14458-cov-3.582157_pt1 | contig 14458 bp, 11 predicted proteins | sample MGYA00380190_ERZ808037 | MGnify/ENA primary metagenome ERZ808037 (study PRJEB31490, sample SAMN06133399) | mouse gut metagenome | isolation source: J9 | host: mice | place: China: Chengdu | collected 2015-05 ... | reverse complement strand
AGATTTGCCGCGGCTTTGCGCCATCAGTCTTTCGTCATTTATCATAGCAGAAAAAAGCGGCATCCACAATCTAATCCGGCAAAAAAAGTTGCGCTTGCATTACATGGTGTATTACACTATACTGATAGGAGGGAATTGCCTTAAAATAACTTGCGCAGTTTTATGCGGATATCATCGCATCTTCCTTTGGTTCCATCAGGGAAAGGAGCAAGTTATTTTGCGGCAGTTCCCAAGCGAAGAAGAAACACAGGACAACAGGTCTTCAGGAGTGGGAAAGATGCTATTTGACTATGACAGGACATCCGCCGACAGTATTTTAAAATATGCGAAAAAGCTTGTGGGAATGACCTTTCTCGATGTAAAGAGACAGTACTTGTCTTATATGGGCATTGCCGAGGAGGAAATACCCCTTGATGATGCCAGGGCCAAGGGGCAATTGGGCAATTTCCTGGAGGAGTATTATTTCGGCTATAAACCCAATGGCGAGCAGTCCGCTGATTTCAAAGAGGCCGGCGTGGAGCTGAAGCAGACCTGCATCGATATCAGAAAAGACGGAAGCTATACCGCCGGAGAGCGCCTGTCCGTCACCAATATCTCCTATGAGAACCCTGTGGAAACAGATTTCTATCAGAGCCATGTATGGGAGAAAATCCGGAGGATCCTGCTTGTCCATTATCTGCGGGATAAGACAGTTTCAAGAATGCTGAACAGGATACTGTATGTCAATCTTTTTACCCCGCCGGCAGAGGATCTGGAAATCATCGTAGACGACTACAACAAAATAATCTTCAAGATTGTTTCCGGGAAGGCACACGAATTATCCGAAAGCGATACCCTCTATCTTGGAGCCTGCACCAAAGGCGCCACCGCCGAAAAGAGCCTTCGGCCTCAGTATTATGGAGACCATACGCCCGCGAAGAAACGGAATTTCTGTCTGAAGCGTCAGTACATGGATTATGTCCTACACGCATACATACTCAGGGATACCGTGCCCTATGAGAAGATCATCCCTGATACCGCGGTCTTGAAAGAGCGGTCTTTTGAGGATGTCGTCATGGAGCGGATTTCCAGGCATATCGGCCGAAGCGACAGGGAGCTCTGCGCGGAATATGGCAGGGAATATAACAATAACAAGGCCCAGTGGATCGACCTTGCTTATCGCATGCTGGGCATCAAGGGAAATCATGCGGAGGAATTCGCGAAAGCCAATGTGGTGGTAAAGGCTATTCGCCTGGAGGAAAACGGGACTATGCGCGAGAGCATGTCATTCCCGCCTTTCCGTTTTCTTGACCTTGTCTCCCAGGAGTGGGAGGAGTCCGATGTCCATGAATATTTTTCTGAGACGAAATTCCTGTTTGTGGTTTATAAGCGACAGGGAACGGAATATATTCTGCAGAGCACTAAATTCTGGAATATGCCTGCGGCAGACCTGGACAATACTGTCAGGGAAGGCTGGGAGGCCGTGCGGCAGATCATCCATGATGGGGTCATATTCAGCGTCCGGCCAAACGGTATAATTTATAATAATCTTCCCGGAAAAAACGATAACCGGATCATCCACGTCCGCCCCCATGCGACAAAGGCCGCATACCGCCTGAGCAACGGCGTCACCTGTGGAAATGTGGCCCGGGATGCAAACCCCCTGCCGGACGGACAGTGGATGACTACACAGAGCTTTTGGATCAATAACAGCTATATTTTGGAGCAGCTGTGACCGGTGCCTGCCGCCTCCCACTCCTCCCGGAACTCCCGGATAGACTGCTGCCTCTGTCCCCTGTCGTCGCTCATGCTCTGCCGGCAACCTGAAAAAGAATAAGAGCGCCATCCGCACAGATATCAGCGCGGATGGCATTCCTAATGATTTTTCTCATAATAGAAGATATATTGCTGTATGATTCCGGCATTTTCGCCAAACAGATGGAAGGGCGATTCCCCTCCACATTCCTCCTCAATGGCCCTCGCTATCCACACATCCACCGGGACACAGGATGTCCTTCCATAGGCAAACAGGCTGACACAGTTCGCCACCTTTTTGCCTACACCGTAGACCTTCTGCAATGACTCAAGGATGTAGTCATCCTCTTTCTCATACAGGCTCTGTAAGTCAACCGCGCCTGACAGAACCTCTTGAATCGCGTCATGGACATAGGATGCCCTGTACCCCAGTTTGCATTTTTCCAGGTCTTCTTTTGATATTGCGCTCAGTTCCCGGGGAGTGGGGAAAGATTTGAGCACTTCCGAATCTGTCGGTATGCAATGTCCATACTGTGTCGAAAGCGTCTCCACTGCCGTAGCTATGGCGGGGATGCTTTTTCTCTGTGAAATAATGAAAGTGACCAGCATTTCCCACGGATTCTGCCGGAGAATGCGCAGCCCCCGGCCAAATTCCATGGCGCTGTCCACAAAGGGGTGCTTCTTATATTCCTGGCCGAATATATCGCTGTAGCAGCGGTCAAAATCGAAATATCTCCTCCAGACCAGGTTCCATTCCTCCATGTCACAGGAAACGGAAAAATGCCGGTCGCCCATCTCCTTTATGTAAACCACAAAGTCTCCTGTCACGAAACGATAGGTTCCGTCCTCAAATTGCTTCACGCGGAAGCATTGTCCGCTGAGGGCAATCTTTTTTAAATCGAAATCGTCCTTTATTTCAAGCAGCATAATTGGCTCCTGTTCAAATCACCCTCGTTATCTTTTCATACAGACATGAGCTGGCATATATCGGATATGGCAAAAAGGTTTCCTTATCGCTGTCCAAAGCTGTATTCAATCTTGTAGTCCACGTTTTTCCTGTCCCTATCCACATAAATCGGCGCGCAGGATTTCGCCTGAAATGTCTGCCTGAATCTCCAGATTGTGGTCGGTGAACATCCCGTCCGTATCGTAATAGAAGGCAATGGTTCCGTCCTTATTTATGTGGATGAATCCCATGGAAATGCGGCTGATGAATTCTTCTTTTGTGAGATAGGAATAGCCGTCATCGCTGTCCTCATCCCCTTCCCAAATCTCCACTTTTCCATCTCCGTCAGACATCTCTTCGGCGGCGTACTGCCGGAGCCGCCTGTCCCATTGGGCGGTTTCCTCCGCTATCTTGCGGAGGATTTTCAGCGCTGCATCTGCTGTGTGGCTGTCTGGGCCGTCTGTCTCCAGATCTACGAATACTTCTGTGCCAAGCCAGTCTATTTCGCCCTCATAGCTATTGTCTTTTTTGGGGTTTTGCAGCGTGAACTTGCCAAGTGGGTCGTTTATGATGAGTGGTTCCGGCTTTCTACGGAACAGTCCTGATATCAGCATTTTATCCTCCTATGTCCGGGCGGGTATGTGTATGATCGTTCTGCATGGCTTTCAATGAGGGGCAAATTTTTCGACATTTCCAAGCAGTCGGATGTTCCCAGCGTCTGCCAGGATTGCACCGGATTTATATGCGGTTGCGTATACTGTCCTGCCACGATCGTTCAGTATGCGCCGGATGGACTCGTCCTGTTCCCGGGATGCTTCATAATGAACCTGTAAATAGAAATCGTCAAGGTATGAGAGCCCTTTGTAATACCGGAATTCCGGATAATCCTCATCCGGCGAGAGGTGATACTCTGCCAGCTGGATGACTGCGCCCGCACTGTAGCCTATGACGATGCCCTGGTGCTTCCTCAGAGTGTCGTACAGGCCGAATTCCTGGATCCGCTCCATCATCCTGTCTGGCAGTCCGCCCGGGAAATAGAGGATATCCGCCGCTTCTACCTTCTGCCTGGCGGATTCTTTGGTGTCCGTAAAGTAGTTGACGAAAGTGATTTGGTTTTGCGGAATTCCGTAAGACGCGAATCCTCCTGTGATTCCGCCATAGAGCCTGCCGTTTTCCCTGCCGTACAGGGCGTCCCAGTCCGCCGGGGACTTCACGCGGCTGTCCCGGAATGAAAATGCCACTACTGCCACTGTGTGATGCGGTTTCAGGTAATTCTTCAGCTCACCGTAGAGCCAGGGGGCATCTATGTCGAATCCTTCCAGTAAAATGTTTGTCATGGTTTCCTATCTCCTATCTTCTCTCAATCACTTTCATCACATCCGACCGTCCAAAGATTGTCTGTCTCGGAAATGCCTCTCGCAGCTTCAAAATGTGACTAGCCGTTTTCGGCTGAAAGGCATTTTCAATGTCCGGTTTCAGAGCATCAATCTCCGGTTTTGCCGTTTCAATGTCCGGTTTTTCTGCCTCTTTGTTATATCCTCAATCTTCCCTCCTCCCATACGGCATCGGTTCTTCCGCGACCATCATTTCACTCACGGACGGCGTAAAATCATATGTCACAACTTTATCCATCTGCTCTTCATTCGAAGCAGCATAGACACCGCCGATACCAAAGAACCTCTCAAAGAACCCTTTCAGCTTATCAATGACACCCTGCTTCTTTGCAGTCCTGTTACCGCCTCCAAAGCGAGAAACCGGCGGCATCAGTTTATCGATATCGGTTCCGGTTGTTTTTACCTCGCCATCCCGAAATGCATTTTCTATAAACCTTCTGGTCTCCGCCTCTTTCAGCTTTTCTTCCCTGATGATCTGCACAAGCTCCTTTTCCCGCTCTTTGGCGACAAAATCATTCCACTCGCCTAAAATATCATCCACATCATTGACACCCGCGATAAATGTCTCAATCAGTTGTTTCTTACTGCGCAGCTCCGGGCTCGCGTCAACCGCTTTCCGAATCGTGACCAGAACTTCTTTATCCTCACAATGGGTATCATGATATTTCTTAACTAACATCAGGATATAATCAATGTTAATTTCTATCTGCTTGATCAACTCAACTTCAAACACCACATCATCCGTAATATCCGTGGCTTCACCTCTCTCCCGTCTTCGTTTCCACTCATCACGCAAATCCTGATATCTTCCCAGATAATCTTGCAAATCACGCTCCTCTATCAGTTCGTTTTCTGCAAATTCATCAAAAGAAATCAGGATATTCCGCATACGCAGAATTGCCCCAAACTGAGCTATGAAATCCTTTTGGTTCTGCTCCCCGATAATCTGCGGTTCTGACAGAGGAAACTTACTCCTGAGTTCCTCCACCAAATCCACATATCCGGGATATGATCTGCCATCCGCCCCCTCATAACCGTCGTAATAATCTTTAAAGCTCCGCATCAAAACGATTCCTCCGGCATCCTCATCCCCGAAAAGCGAAATCGCCCTGTCCACTCTCTTCTGCAGATTACGGAAACAAACAATATTCCCAAATGTCTTGATGGAATTCAGAATCCGGTTCGTTCTGGAAAACGCCTGAATCAATCCGTGCATCTTCAAATTCTTATCCACCCACAGGGTATTCAATGTGGTTGCATCGAAACCTGTCAGGAACATATTGACCACAATCAGCAGATCCAGTTCCTTATTCTTCATGCGCAGGGATACATCCTTATAATAATTCTGGAACTTCTCACTGGAGGTATCATAATTTGTATGGAACATCTCATTATAATCCTTTGTGATTGCTTTCTCCAAAAAGTCCCTGCTGCCCTCATCCAGCGCAGAAGTATCCTCTGAGTTCTCTTCGTCCAGCAGCCCATTGTCTGTCTCTGCCGTTTCCTCTTCGTTCGCTCCATAGCTATATATGATGGCAATCCGTAATTTCTTTGTGGGATCCGCTTTCATCTGTCTCTGGAACTCTTCATAATACAGCTTTGCCATAGGTACAGAGGCCACGGCAAAAATAGAATTGAACCCACTAAGCCGCTGCTTTTGTTTGATTTCCTCAACTGTCCCCTGTTTTGCAGATGCGACCTCTTCAATATTCGTCAATGCATTGTACACATAAGACTTATCGCCCCGGTATGTCTTTCGGTCAAAATTTTCCAGAATGTATTTTGTCACCTTTGAAATACGCTCCGGCGCCATCATCGCCTTCTCACGGGCAATATCCCACACCTGCTCATCGTCAATATCGTCATCCATGTTCATGGTGGTCATATAGTCCACACGGAACGGGAGCACATTCTTGTCATTGATTGCATTCACAATCGTATAAGTATGCAGCCTGTCTCCAAATGTCTGATCTGTTGTAAAAAAACGAGGCTTCCGGACTGCACCTGTATTCCCGGAAAATATCGGCGTTCCCGTAAATCCAAACAAATGGTACTTCTTAAAACTGTTCACAATGGCGGCATGCATATCACCAAACTGGCTCCGGTGGCACTCATCAAAGATGATGACAATATGCTTATGATATACCGGATGTTCCTTATTCTTTTTGATAAAGGTTGACAGTTTCTGAATCGTGGTGATAATAATATGCGCCTTGTCATCCTCCAGCTGTTTCTTCAAAATTGCAGTGGAACTATTGCTATTAGCCGCCCCTTTTTCAAAACGGTCATATTCTTTCATGGTTTGGTAATCCAGTTCCTTACGGTCAACCACAAAAAGCACCTTGTCTATATACGGCAGCTGGGATGCAAGCCTCGCCGTCTTAAAGGAAGTCAAAGTCTTCCCGGAACCCGTTGTATGCCAGATGTAACCGCCGCCAGAAATATCTCCATACTTTTTATAGTTGTTCGCGATTTCAATCCGGTTCAGAATCCGCTCCGTTGCCGTAATCTGATACGGCCTCATCACCATCAGCATATTCTCCGAAGTAAAAATGCAATATTTCGCAAGAATATTCAGGATGGTATGCCTTGCAAAAAATGTTCGCGTAAAATCCACCAGATCTGGGATAATCCGATTTTTTGCGTCAGACCAAAAGCAAGTATACTCAAAGCTGTTACTGGTTTTACCCTTTTTATCGCTGGACGCATTTGCATCCTTGATTGAATTGAACCGTGTGCTGTTGGAGTAATACTTTGTGTTCGTTCCATTAGAAATCACAAAAATCTGGATGTATTCATACAAGCCACTGCCTCTCCAGAAACTGTCCCTCTGATAACGGTTAATCTGGTTGAACGCTTCTCTGACAGGCACACCTCTTCTTTTTAGTTCTATATGCACAAGAGGAAGACCATTTACCAAAATGGTCACATCATACCGGTTATCATGCTTTGCTCCCTCTGACTTTCCTACCACATACTGATTGATTACCTGCAGATAATTATTGTGAATATTCTTCTTATCAATCAAGGTAATGTTTTTTGTCAATGCATCATCCCGTTTCAGAACCTGGACATTATCTTCCTGTATCTTTCTGGTCTTCTCTGCAATTCCCTCATTCTGATTAGCAATGCTAGACTTGAAAAACCGTTCCCACTCCGTGTCCGAAAACCTGTAGTCATTCAATATCTCCAACCGTTTCCGCAGATTGTCAACCAAATCCTTCTCCTGATGTATTTTCAGATACTCATACCCCTGCTCGGTGAGCATACGGATAAACTCTTTCTCTAATTCAGCCTCGGACTGGTAGCTGTTCGATTTTTGCTTAACCGGCTCATATTCTGTTACCACGGTATCCTCATTGGTCTGAGCTACAATATTAAAATAGGGCACCTCAACCACCTCCTGTATATATGGTATTCGTTGTCATTCTTTAAAATAAAACAATATTTTCCTCTTTACAAACCGCATATTGGGTATTATAATTGCATATGTTAATACGAATAATGCACTAGACGGCGCGGTATTCCATTTCGGGAGTGCTCCAGCCGAACGGTGTGTTCGTAAAAAGGGGTCTCTTGATGGTGTCTGTTTACAGGTGCTCTAGTCAAGTGGCTCTTTTATTTTTCCCCATTTCAAATAATCGTACATGGTGTCAAACGTCATATATCCATATCCTCTCTCTTATTTTTAAATGTCAAAATTTGGTCTCGATAATATTCATATTGCTTTTTTCTTGCCTTGATTTCAGCAGGCAGACCGGAAACCAGATCATTGCAGAGCATATCAAATCTCTCAATTGTTTTTACCTGCTCTTGCTGTTTTTCCAGTGATGGAACAGGAATTTCTATGTTTAATATGGCTTCTCCGCTGATATGAGGCACCCCTGCCCCACGTTTCATATCATTAAGTTGGCTCTCCATATTTTTCATCACATAATACAGATATTTATTAGTAATCAGCCATTCTTTCGCCTCATAGCCAAATCCATCTGTGATAAAAATAGGTTCATTCCAATAAGACACATATCCTGCAGAAGCACCACTTCTTGCGACAACTATAACCTCACCTGTATGATTCGCTTTGTCGATATAGTAAGCAGGTTCCTGTCCACCTAAAATAACAGGAATATCTCCTGCGGGAACATTCTTTTTCGTAATATATTCACCTCTAAATACATTTGCAATATCTCCTATTTTCAGCCAGACTACCCCAAACGTATACTGCACAAGCCTAATTATGCCCGCTCGCCGTCCGTCCGTCCGTCCGTCCGTCCGTCCGTCCGTCCGTCCGTCCGTCCGTCCGTCCGTCCGTCCGTCCGTAAAGATTATCTTTCCGGTTGCAGCATATGTCAAGAGGGCATCACGATAAAATTCATATTGTTTTTGACGTGCTTCAATTTCAGCAGACAGACAAATATTGAGGTCTGTACAGATGGCATCAAAATTGTCAAGGACATTGGCTATACGATTTTGTATTTCCATACTAGGTACTGGAATTTTTACCTCATTTAATCGCTTAACAGATAACCCTGGCTGTGCTCCTGCGGTCTTGTATTGATTCAAATTTGCATGAGTCAATACATGAAAAAGATACCTATTATTGAAATTACCTTTGTCCGTAACAACAATCGCATGTTCTGTAGCATAATATGAGCCTGTAGCATAACAAACACTTCCACATAACGCTCCTTGCCTTCCAATAATCGTTTTTGGGCCTTCTTGATTTGCTGAATCTACATATCCTCTAAGTCCATTAGCCCCATAACATGGAATTGAAAATTCTACCGTTTGCTCGTCAGAAATCAGAGTTGCTGATATTGACTTACCAGCTTGTAAATCACAGACCTCTCCTAGCGATAATTGTTGAATATTATTATTATATGTGAGCAATTTATCTCGATAAAATTCATACTGTTTTTTCCGAGCTGTAAGCTCGACTGTGAGCTGAGCTGTAAGCTCAGCTGTCAGTACCGTAAAAGAGTCCAGCACACGGACTATTTCACATTGTACCTCCAGAGGAGGTACAGGCAAAACCAATGCTCTTACTATATCAGCATTCAAATTTTGCACAGCGCCACTAGACGATGCCTTTTTCTTCATTTCGTTCTGACAGCTATTAGAGTTCAATAAATGATATAAAAAATCTGGTAAATAATTATCCGAAAAATCACTGATTGCTAACCAGCCATCGTGGATACATCCATCTATCTGCAAAATATAGGGTCTACCAAAACTCATGGAATTAGATAGAATAAAATCACCTTGTTTAACACCACGAGACTTTTTAGCCCCCTCTTGAGTAATTTTTTCTGTTGAGCCTGTTATATATTTATCGCCCGGCTTCACATCACCAATTTTAATCCAGTTGACTCCTGTAGGGTCGGTAGTTATAAAGTTCTTTATTGGTCTCGGTGAAGCTCCGCGGACAATAGTTGCGCATTCACCAAATGTTTTATACACTACTCCATTCGGACAAAGTTCCCGTATCAGTTTATCTAACTTGCTCATGTTTTATTCTCCTCGTTCCAAACGACTTGTAGTCTCTTTGAAAACTTTTGCTTCAAATCATCATCTTTTTATATAGTACAATATTGTCGCCACTTACATCAAATTGGACTCTTTTATTATCTAAAAATTTCGTCTACAAGTTAGAATCCGTTTTTTAACACTTCTTTTTGATTCGTATATTACATCTCAATCTCTCCAATAATCTTATCGATTTCATCACGAAGTCTCTGTTCACGAGTCACAATTTCCTTAATTTCCGCATTCAACTTCACAATATCTATTTTTTCTCTGGTATCCTCTGCTTCAACATATGTGGACACAGATAAATTATAATCATTACCAGACACTTCTTCGTAGCTTGCCAGATGCGCAAAATGCTCGACTTCTTCACGTTTTGTAAACACATCTAAAATACGCTCTATATTTTGGGGTGTCAGCTTATTATTGTTCGTGACCTTCACACATTCGCTTGTAGCGTCAATGAACAGTGTCTTGTTATCCGCCTTATTCTTTTTCAATACCATAATACATGTGGCAATCGATGTTCCAAAGAAAAGATTGCTCGGCAACTGGATAACGCAATCCACATAGTTATTATCCACCAGATACTTCCGAATCTTCTGCTCCGCTCCCCCACGGTACATAATCCCCGGAAAGCATACAATGGCTGCTGTACCATTGCTGGCCAGCCAGGAAAGGCTGTGCATGATAAAGGCCAAATCAGCCTTGCTCTTCGGTGCCAGCACTCCCGCCGGTGCAAATCGGGGGTCATTAATCAGCAATGGATTCTCATCTCCAGCCCATTTAATAGAATATGGCGGATTAGAGACAATCAGTTCAAATGGCTCATCATCCCAGTGTTTTGGCGCAATCAACGTGTCTTCACAGGCAATATTAAACTTATCGAAACCTATATCATGTAAGAACATATTGATACGGCAAAGGTTATATGTAGTGATATTGATTTCCTGCCCGAAAAATCCGTTCCGTACTTTATCACGCCCCAGCACCTTTTCCGCTTTCAACAGCAAAGAACCGGAACCGCATGCCGGATCGTACACTTTATTAATTTCTGTCTTACCTACGGTTCCAAGCCGGGTAAGCAGCTCTGATACATCAGCAGGCGTAAAGAACTCTCCTCCGCTCTTGCCCGCGTTAGAAGCATACATGGTCATCAGATACTCATAGGCATCCCCAAAGGCATCAATATCATGATCCTTCACGCTTCCCAAGTTCATCTGCGCCACGCCATCCAACAACTTTGTGAGCCTCTCATTCCTTTTTGCCACCGTAGAACCCAGCTTATTGCTATTCACATCAAAATCATCAAACAAACCCTCAAAGTCACCCTCAGAAGCACTGCCTTTCGCTGATTCTTCAATGTGGTTGAACACCCTTTCCAGAGTTTCATTCAGATTCTCATCTGTCGCCGCCTTTGCCTGCACATTGCAAAAAAGCTCACTGGGAGGGATGAAAAATCCTTTCTCCTGCACCAAATCCTCTCTGGCCTCCTCTGCCTCTTCATCCGGCATCCGGGAGAAGTCGAAATTCTCATTCCCCGCCTCAATCTCTCCTTGATTGATATATGCTGTCAGATTCTCTGAAATATACCGATAAAACATTGTGCCAAGCACATAATTCTTAAAATCCCATCCATCTACTGCCCCGCGTAACTCATCTGCAATCGCCCAAATCGCACGATGCAGCTCCTCCCGCTCCATTTCTTTTTTATTGTCAGCCATTGTCTGCCTCCCTCATTTTTTATTTGTCTGCGTCAGCACTCTTGCCGCTCTCAATCCATGCGTCCACTTCACTGAGCTTGAACTCCCTCCTAAAAATTATCATCAAATTCAGATTTATGCATACCGCTCCTGAAACTTCCGCTTACTCTATTCTCCCTAGCATAGCTGGGGAATTAGGGTTTTCATTATGTGTCCGAGCGTGCTGTTGTGGCATCAATAGCCCTCCACATTTACAAAATCCTTATGATCCGTTCATATAAGCAGCTGCTTCTCTCCCAGTAAAAAGTCTGATTGACGTGCATATGTCCGAACAGCCAATGCCCATACCGCCATTTTTTGTACCCGTTTTTTCCTCTCTTTCTTAGTTAAAGCATGCCCGCTTTCTCTATTGTAAGACATTTGGCTGTATTTTACAATCAAAAAACGCAGCCCCTCTATAGGGAATGGCCGATCCCCAACAAGCAGGTAGACATAACTCTCATTGTTCCAAGGTGTCCGGCGTTCTTCAGGAGGCTCACTCCCTCATTAGAGATGTAGAAAAAGATGACCACCGTCCGCAAAACGCTGCCGGAGCCGATGACCTGCACATCAAGGATGTTGGCGATTCCCACCAACAGGAAGACCAGCACCTTCTTCGCAATGCCCCGAAAGCCTACCTCGCTGGACAGCTTCTTGTCCGCCACGGCGCACATCACTCCCGTGGCATAATCCACCACGACAAAAGCGACCAGCGCATACAGCAGGCCGTCACAGCCGCCCAGGAACCAGCCGAGCCATCCCCCGATGGCGGTGAAGATAAGTTGGATTGTGTTCCAGAATTCCTTCATGTTGAAACCTTCCTTTGACTCCATGAATTTCTACCGACTCCACACTCTGTCCAGGCGAGAGCAGGTATACCGTTGTGAAATCCCTGAAAAGCAGATGGAGAAGCCTCATCGGCAGCCTGCAATCCGCGCCTTCCAGTACCCTTGTCCTGGAGTTTTTGTCCGTGACATATGTATCCAACATTGCCCTTATACGTAATCAGGCTTATTGTGATTTTTTTACTCGAAGCATTGCTCTATTGACATCTTTGAAACAGCGCTACCGGCTTTTGTGCATTTCATATAAACCGAAGGCTACCGGAATATTTTCTTTTGGCTTTTCTTTTGGCTGTTCCTATGAAATTCACACTTTCACTGGTAATAAGCGCATATTTCTGATATAATATGTTTTAGTGGGATTTGATACGAATTCCTTAATCCATGAGAACCATACCTCATCAACTAATAACCAGAATATTGTTAATTTGCTTAATAGCAATAGTATCCTCCTGTTAATTTTGATGGTCATCTGTTTGATGAAGTTGTATTCAACGATGCCGTACAGGAGTTTATGAAAAAACGAACTGAACTTGCGGACTATTTTAAGCCCGACCACAAGGGAGACATTTTTGATTTTATCCCTCCACAACGTACCAATCAAATTTTCACACCGAAAAAAGTTGTAAAGGACATGGTGGACAGACTTGAGCAGGAAAATCCCGGCTGCTTTGATGATCCTGACGCAACATTTGCCGATCTTTATATGAAATCGGGAATGTATATAACAGAAATTGTAACCCGGCTCTACCAGAGCAAACGCATGAAGACATTATACCCTGATGACGCCGAAAGGCTGAATCATATTTTTGCAGGGCAGGTGTATGGCTGCGCTCCGACAGAAATTATATACCGAATCAGTCTGCGCTATATTCTTGGATTCAGTGATGAAATACACATTGAGAAAAATAAAATCCGCCTTTGCGATACTTTGGAGTATGCAAAGAACGGAACAATGGATGCTGAAATGCGAAAATTGTTTGATTTATAGTCTTTCGAGTTACTGGCACAAAACGGAATTAAATCTTTCAGCATTTACACTCTTTTCAGCAATAACATGAAATTCATAATGAAGGGGGACATATAGAGGCATGGTGTTAGTATATATGCGAATATAAAGACACTTGTAATGGAAAAGATTTTATGTGTGATGCATCAACGAAGGCTATTGAGGATATATATCACTTATTGCAATGTCAGCCAGAAAATTTGATTGAATGGAAAGTTGACATAAAGCCAGATTTGATATATGTAACCAGATTTAAGGAGTGATACTCTATGCGAAAATTAAAGGTATACTTAGATACATCGGTTATCAGCCATTTATTACAAGAAGATGTACCTGAGAAGATGGCAGATACAAGGAAATTATGGGAAATGTTTAAGGCTGGAAAATATGATGTGTATTTGTCTACAGTGACGTTAAGAGAGATAGAGAAATGTTCAGAACCAAAGAAAACACAGCTAATTGACCACTTGAATGAAATACGGTTTACAACGCTTGATATTACAGAAGATATTACAAACGTGGCAAAGAAGATTATTGAAATGGGAATACTGACACAAAAAAGTTTTGATGACTGCCAGCATATAGGCGCAGCAGTTATAAATGAATGTGATTGTATTATTTCATGGAATTTTAAGCATATTGTAAATGTAAAGACCATTAGGGGGGTAAGGGCAATTACAAATTTGGAAGGATATAAGATGATTGAGATATGGAATCCTTCTGTATTATTGGAAAGTGGGGAATGATTATGATTGCAAAACCAGTTATCAGTCCAGATTTTACTATTGAAGATATTCATAAGATTAGGGAATATCATTATGAACTTACAAAAAATATGACAAAGCAAGAAAAAATTAATTTCTATAATGAAGGCGGGAGAGCCTTTTTGAAAGAAATGGAAGAAAGAAAGCTACAAAAAATGTAATAATTATGGACACAATGGTCATCAGTCCAGATTCTACCATTGAAAAGCAGAAAAATCAGCATACGCACAACTTTGAACGAACTGCCCCCCAAGTTCGTTCATTTTTATTTGGTTCGTTCAATTATGCACCAAGGGCAAACCACCGCCTACGGCATACAAGCAAAAAACAAGTCCTGCCAGTCTATCAAATTGTAAAAGCCTTGAAATCAAGAGATTTAAACCATCTTTGCACCTATTCTCTGTATCAATCTCGGTACTGTTATATCGTACACTTTATTAATTTCTGTCTTACCTACGGTTCCAAGCCGGGTAAGCAGCTCTGATACATCAGCAGGCGTAA
>ERZ808037.1540-NODE-1540-length-14490-cov-3.627628_pt1 | contig 14490 bp, 10 predicted proteins | sample MGYA00380190_ERZ808037 | MGnify/ENA primary metagenome ERZ808037 (study PRJEB31490, sample SAMN06133399) | mouse gut metagenome | isolation source: J9 | host: mice | place: China: Chengdu | collected 2015-05 ... | reverse complement strand
CTCCCCATCCCGGTACTCATGCTTCTCATAATACCCGATCAGCGTTCCGTCCTCATCCCGCAGGGCGACCATATAGACGTCCTTATTCTCCTTCTCGTTGCGGAAGGTATAGATAATGTTGTGGTCTTGGCTCTCCACAAACCACGCCACCACCTTTTTAATCTGTTCCGCAGACTGCGCGTTGTGGCAGTCTAACAGACTCTTCCCCACAAGGGCGGCGCCGCCCCGTTTCTCATAGCGCGCCGCCGCCGTGGGATTCATGTAAATAATCTCGTGTTCCAGATTGCAGATCACCACCGCGCATCTGTCCTGATCAACAATGCTCTTGAAATACTGTGATAAATCTCTGTTGTTCATAACTTCTCCTCTTTTTGTTCTTTGTGAAACCGTCAGTTTTCCTTTTTGGAAAGCTGTGTCACCGCAAGGCAGGCAAGTCCCATTCCCAGCATGCCAATCGCGGCTTTCGTCTCAATCTGTTCCATAATAGAGAGAACGACAACCGCCACGCCCATCGCTAATGCCACGCCTTTCAACGCAGTCTGCACAATCCCGGCAATTCCAGCATTTTCCTCATTCTCCTTTGCCACCGTCTTCACCTGCATCAGCTCATCGACGGATACGTCAAAAATCTCAGCCAGCTTGGGAAAAGAGCTCACATCGGGAAAAGATAAATCCCGTTCCCATTTAGATACAGCCTTGTCTGTCACTCCCATTTCCTCAGCGAGTTCAAGCTGTGTCATTCCCTTTTCTTTGCGCAATGCAGCAATCACGTTTCCAAAAGTTTGTTTTTTCATCGTTTCTGCTCTCCTTTGATTTGATGTCTGCATTGTACCTCTCTCTTTCCCCTATACTCAACCGACTGCTGGTTTACCCGGCTAAACCTATCGTTTACAAGCAGTTTAGAACGTTTGGCGAAGCTCTATAAGTTTACATAACTTTTCTCACCTCTCATCCACTCCCCGCGCAGTTTCCGCACAACCTTTACGCCGCCTTCCACCGCTGAAACCTCCTCCATGCCGTGAACCACGAGTGTCGGCTCCTTCTCCGGGCGGTCCGTCTCAAAGGAAATCTTCTCTCCCTGCCGCGAAGCCTTCGCCGTCATCACTGTTTGACCAGATAAGTCAGTAATCTCACAGCCAGCCTCCGCGCCGTCCGCGAGGGCATACAGATGCAACTCCAGACCCTCGGTGTAATCGTAATCAGGCAGTTTCCCGTTATTGCCCACGGCAAGCAGGGTGTTCTCCCGCACAAAGAGCGGCAGTGAAAAATAGTCATAAGTCTCCCTGTACCAGCGTCCGCCCTCCCGCTCTTCCCCGCTTATAAGATGCGTCCACCTGCCCTCCGGAAGATAGTATTCGCCCAGACCATCCTCTCTGAAAATCGGCGCCACCAGAAGGGAATCGCCCAGCATATACTGCATGTCCAGATCCTTGACGCCCGGCTCTTTCGGAAATTCCAGCACCATAGGGCGCATCATGGGGATGCCCGTCTCATGGGAAATTGCCGCCTGTCTGTACAGATAGGGCATCAGACGGCATTTTAGATTGGTAAAATACCGGAGTACATCGCACGCCTCCTCGTCAAACAGCCAAGGCACCCGGTAGCTCTGGGAGCCGTGCAGCCTGCTGTGGGAGGATAGAACGCCAAACTGCACCCATCTCTTATAAATATCCGGGGAAGCCGTCTTCTCAAAGCCGGAAATATCGTGGCTCCAGAAAGAAAAACCGCTCATGGCAAAACTCAATCCACCCCGCAGCGTCTCCGCCATAGAAGGATAGGACGCGGAACAGTCGCCGCCCCAGTGCACCGGAAACTGCTGGCACCCAGCGGTTGCGCTTCTGGCAAAGAGCACCGCCTCACCCTCGCCTTTCACCTCGCGCAGCATCTCAAAGACCGCCTTATTGTAAAGGTACGAATAATAATTGTGCATACTCAAAGGGGCGGAACCGTCGTGATACGTCACGTCAATGGGAATTCGCTCGCCAAAATCGGTCTTAAAGCAGTCCACGCCCATATCGAGCAGGGTTTTCAGCTTCCCCACATACCATTCCTTCGCCTCGGGATTGGTGAAATCCACAATCGCAATACCCGGATTCCAGAAGTCAATCTGCTTCACGCCCCTGCCGTCCGCGCGCATCAGAAAATAGCCTTTCTCCACGCCTTCCCGGAAAAACGGCGTCCCCTGCGCGATATAAGGGTTCAGCCAGACGCAGATCTTTAAGCCCTTCTCCTTCTTGTACCGCGCAAGCATATTTTTTACATCAGAGAAAGTCTCGTCATCCCACTCGAAGTCGCACCAGTGCAGCGCCTTCATCCAGTAGCTGTCAAAGTGGAACACCCGCAAAGGAATATCCCGCTTGGCCATCCCGTCTATGAAGGAGCTTGTGGTCTCCTCGTCATAGTTGGTCGTAAAGGAGGTGGTCAGCCACAGACCGAAACTCCACGCTGGCGGCAGCGCCGGTTTTCCCGTCATATCCGTATACCGGACCAGCACGTCCTTCGGCGTCGGTCCGTAAATAAAGTGATAGCGCAGCTCCTCGCCCGGCACGGAAAAGCCCACATATTCCACTTTTTCGCTTGCCACCTCAAAGGAAACCGGCGTAGTATGGTCCACAAAAACGCCGTAACCCTCGTTTGTCATATAGAAGGGCACGCTCTTGTAGGCAACCTGCGAGGATGTGCCGCCGTCTTCGTTCCACATCTCCACCACCTGCCCGTTTTTCACGAAAGCCGTAAACTGCTCGCCAAGACCGTAAACCCGCTCGCCCGCTTTCAGGGAAAGCTCGGTGACCATATAAGGCTCATGACGCTCGGAGAGATAGTTCTCCTTCGGAAACATAGTGCTCGGCTGCTTCCCCCAGCGGATGTAGCCCAGATTACGGAACCCACATTCCGTAATGACCTTTCCCTCCGCCTCAAAACGGTAAGTTCCCTCCTGTCTATTGACTCTCACGGTCACCATTCCGCTCGTCATAACCGCCTCGTCATCCGTAATCTCTACGTCGAACGGCACGTTTTGACCGTTTAAGTCAAACCTCGCTTCCCTATCCTCGTATGCCTCATAGTGTCTTGCCTTCACCAGAATATTATTTTCGGCAAAAGCAACAAAGTCAATCGTTATCGTAGTAATGTTCTGGGCGTCACCCCTGCCCAGAATCTTTCTCTCCGGCGCGACGATACGCATCCCCCACTGCGTCCGCTCCGCGTAAAAACCCTGCGACGCATAGGACGCCGCCATATTTTCGCTGCGCAGCCAGTAGCCTTCTGTGAATTTCATAGTGGTTCCCTCCTTGTTATCTGACCTCATCTGCCTTTGTTGTTTCCTTTTCCAGCACAAGACCCGTCTTCTGTGTAAACTGCTCTGCCCACTCCGACGTACAGAAAAATACGATGGCGCCCTGCCCGTTATCTCCTGTCGCATAAAAATATCTCTGCGATCCCTCCTGCTCCAGAAGTGGATTGAATATACCTAACACCTCGCTGTCAATCCAGTCGTTGTACATTTCCATATCATATAAATATATCTGCTCTTTCCAGCATAGGCTGACCGTAACCGTCCCGCGCCCTTTCTCCCAGTCCGCATCCGACATATCTTCCTGAATATCTGTCACCCCGTCCAGACAGGATTCTTTTGCCAGCGCAAGCATACCGTTCAGAACATCAATATAATCCGCGGAAATGTCAAACCCTTCAAAATCAAACCAGAATACCTCGTCGTCATATCCTGTCACATTCCACTCTTCGTCATATGTGGGCGCGCCCATGTCCGTCAAAAGCCATGTATACGGGCTTTCCTCCACCAAATCATACAGCCCGTATTCCTCCATGGAATTTCTCACGGACACTGCCGTCTCCTCCGGCACATGAAGCCCAAGCGACTTAAGCACCTCCACCTGTTCCTCCAGGGAAATGCGCTCATAAACATCCCCCGAAGCAACACCTGGTTCGTCCTTTTTCGTCAGAGCAGCCCTTACTATGGCAATCCCAAAAAGCGCCAGCAGACATACTACGAAAAGCGCCACCAACAGCCATAACGGCATATAGTGCGCTTTTTTCGGCGCAGCTTTCTGTATCCCGTGATCTGCGCACACCTGATGGAAGAACCTCACCTGATCCCAGCTTTGAAAGCTCTCTTTTGCAATCATTACAAAATGTTTTTTATCTTTATGAAAGAGATAAAACGCCTCTTCCGTCTCCACCATCCACGCAAGCGACGTCCACAAATACACATTTTTAATGTCTGCGGGCATGGTCAGACTGACCCCTTCCTCCGTCAGGGAAACCTGCCAGAGCCCGCAGGCGCGCACTGCCGTCTCCGGCGACAGCAACTGTTTTCTGATTAGTTTCTCAGGATCCGTGTAATAGAGCTTCAAAATCAGCAGGATGGTCAGGGCGAAGCTGTAACCGACAATCAGCCAGTCAAATTTCTTCGCCACAAGACAGGAAACACCGAGCAGAGCCGCCAGCATCACACAGCCCAGAGCCAGCATCCCATATAGCCGTGCCGTGCTTCCCAGACTGCCGCCGTTTACAAGATCCGCCGCCCCCTTCTGCAGCCGCACCCATCTCTCCAGGTCAAGCTGGTACTGAAAACGAAGGTATTCCCGCGGCGACCCCGTTTTTATGTTTTGACTAATTTGGTCACTATAGTCTGCCCCTGTATTCTTCTGCACTGCCGGAATAGACGCTCTCATTTCCGCACTGCATTGACTTGTCTGGTCATAGCAGTTTTCCTGCGCCGCGGGATTTCGCATCATCGCCAAAAACATGTCTACCTCATGCCCGTCCCGGAATGAGCGCAGCGGTATCATAAACCACGCGGGACGCCCGGCTCTCTGCATATATCCCATCATAAGAAGGCGCTTTGTCCTGAGGACCAGCTTGATATCCCGGCAGGGAATCTCGCCGTAGTCCCTTCTCTGCGCCTTCAGTTTGTCACCCTCTATCCAGACGCTTCCGGGCTGCCCTCTCAGAAGTCTCGACGTGGCTGTATAGTTGTAAATGCCCACTGCCGCCACCATCACGATTACCAGCAGAAGCGTCAGTGCCGCCGTCTCCGGAATCAGCAGAAGCTCCGCCGCCAGAATGACTAAAAGCCGAATTCCTGTCTTTTTGCTGTATTTCAACTGTTCCAGAAAGGCGTGCAGACAAAATTCCCGTATCTCCGCCTCATCCATCACATATTCGTATATCCTGCTGCCGTTCATGCCTGCTTCCCTTTCTGATTTACTGCCGCGCCGCCAAACCGTCTCACTCCATCAACAGAAAATCCATTAAATGCACAATCTTCACCCCGTCAATATTACCCCCTGCAAGTTCATCCAAAGTTACCACATACTTAGGATAATGGTCTTTGAGCGCAAGGAGGTTTGCGACTTCACGCTCCGATTTCTGCGGCAGGCTGCGGCACACCTGCACATAGAGACGCTCGTCCCGCCGCAGCGCCACAAAATCAATCTCCTTCGCCTCATTTTTTCCGATATAAACCTCGTACCCCTTCCGCTTCAGTTCAAAATAGACGACATTTTCCAGCATTGCCGCCACGGACTCCGGCTGAAATCCCATCACACAATATTTGAGTGACGCATCCGCCAGATAAAATTTCTCCTGTGTTTTTAAAACGGACTTTCCCTTTAAATCATATCGCGGACAACGATAAATCACAAATGCTTTTTCAAGCCATTCCAGATAATTGTAGATCGATTCCACCGAAAGCGCGCGTCCCTCGCTTTTTAAAAACTTTACGATGGCGTTTGCCGAAAACGTCTTCCCCACATTTTCAATCACAAATTTTACAACGCGGTTGAACAGATCCACATTTTTGATATCGTGGCGTCTCGTGATATCATTGGAGATCACAGAATGATAAATGCCTTCCACAATCTGATACGCCGCCGACTCGTCAAAATTCCCAAGCGCCACAATGGGAAACCCGCCAAACCGCAGATACTCCGTCAAAAGTTCCCGCGGGGTGCGCCCCGAAGATTCCTTAAAAGCCAGATACTCCGCAAAGGACAGCGTGTAGACCGGGATGATGATATATCTGCCGCTGAGATACGTGGATATCTCCCCTGCCATCAGTTTAGAGTTGGATCCTGTAACATAAATATCCGTATTCCCCTTCTCCAAAAGACTGTTGACCGCCTTTTCCCAGCCGTCAATCTCCTGCACCTCATCCAGCAAAAGATAATACCGCCCCGTATCGCTCATCTTTTCCAAAATGCCCCGATACATCTCTTTGTCGGTCATACCATCCTCAAAATCTTCTGACGTATAACTCATTTTGACAATATGATCCGCAGGTACGCCGTCCTGCTCTAATTCAGCCCGCAGCATCTCCAAAAGTGTGGATTTCCCGCAACGGCGGATACCTGCTAATACTTTAATGACCGGCACATCGCGATATTTTTTGAAAATTACCCTATAATGTGGTCTGGAGATCATATTTTTCACCCCTTAACTATTAGGAATCATCCTTTCCTGCCCTTATAAACAGTATACCCTAAATCCCACACCATTTTCAATAGTTTTTGCTTATAATAGGTAAAAACTTATATATTTTCAATAGTTTTTTCTTAAATTAAGTAAAAACTTATCATTTCTATCAAGTTTTAATTGGTTTCGCGCAAAAAGCAACCCCGCAGTCATAACTTTTCCGCAGGGTACCCTTTCCTTCCTATTTTTCCGGCTATTGCCGCGCCGCCAAGACTACTCCACTGCCTCCGGCCGGGGAACCGTTTCCGGCTGCGGATTCATCACCGGCTGTCCCGGCTCCGGCACAGGCTGCGTCCCTACCGGCACCAGCTCCGGCTCCAATTCAATCGGAATTTCCTCCATGGGATCCGGCTCCGTCCCCGGCAGATGATAGCAGATGACCGGAGTATTCTTCTCCACATAATCATAAATTTCCTGCGCAATCGCATAGGGCAGGTTGATGCAGCCGTGGGATCCGTTCGTCATATAAATATTCCTGCCAAACTCAGTTCTCCAAGTGGCATCATGCATTCCTACATTATTATTAAAAGGCATCCAGAAGGAGACAGGCGTACTGTAGGTATCGCCGTTTAACGTGGCATTGCGCTCCTTGTAAGTGATGCCGTAAATACCCGGCGGCGTGTCGTTTCCCCTGCTCGGATTGCCGGACACAAAATCCGACTCCAGAACGCATTCCCCATTCTGGTACAGAAATAAATGCTGCGCCGTCAGGTTAATCTCCACATAGGAGTCCCCGTAATCCGGCGTGTCATAGGAGGCTGCTGTCTGTCTGTAAACGGGCACACGCTCGCCGCCCTCACCGCGCTCCAACAGCCCGATCAGCTCTTCCACCTCCTGACCGACATCCATCCACCAGCCGTAATCTCCCAGCTCAATCGTCACTTCTTCCCCATAGCTGGTCATAAACTTTCTCTTATGGAAAACCGTGTCATGCTTTTTTCGCAGGGAATTGACATAGTCTTTTACCAGCTCCGGATCCAGCTCTGCCCTGCTCCCTTTTCGCACAATCCAGCCTGCCACGGTGTCCGCGTCCAGAACCTCCCGTTCTTCCCCAAATGTATAAGTAACGGTCGTATTCACATAATTTTGCAGCTTCTCATAGGTTTTCTTAAGCCCCGCATCCTCTGCAGTGACCTTCGGCTCCTCATAGCATCCCGCCGCCGCCAGATCCAGCTTTGTCTCCAATCCGGCAACCGCCGCCTTTACCGCTTCCACGGTCCTTTCCCGATTCAGACGGTTTCCTTCGGTTTCCGCTACCAATGAAAAGCCGCTTCCCGGCACGTAATCCGCTATGTACGCATCCGTGGGCTCTTTGACAAAATCCCTCTGAAAGCCCCGCAGTTCATCTACCTTTTCTTCCAGCGCCTTTTCCTCATAAAAAAGCGGCGCGTCCGTGCTGTAATCCGCATGGTGCTTCAAAAACCACAGATAACGGTTCTGCCCCTGCAAAACAGCCTGCAGCGGTTCCGTGGAAACATAGGAAATCCCAATCTCATTTCCGGGTATCTCCTCCTCAAGTGTCGTGCCGTCAGCCTGCCGTTCTATGATACAGAGCGAATATTTCCCGATCTGCTACTCCAGCTCGGAGATCGACATGCCGGACACATCCACTTCGTCAATGATCGTGCCGTTTAAAAAGCAACTCTGGTAGCGGTTCAGTCCCACCAGATAAATAACCAGCAAGACAAGAAGGGACGCCCCGACAAGCGCAGATGCAATCAAAACCGCCCGCTTTTTCCATGTCATCTCCTTATGCAGTTCCAGTATTCCTTGTTTTCTGAACTGTAATTTCATTGGCTCTGTCTTCCTTTTTACAAAACTAAATCATCCTTACGATGTATATGCAGCTCTGAAATGTTTCGTATCTCCTATACGCGCAAAGAAGGAATGTTATACAAAGCTAGTATAACATTCCTTCTCTCAGATTTCACTCCTATTTTTATTCTAAAATGACTTACGTAAGATTTTCTAGTATAAAAATCAAGGATGAGAATATCTATATTTCTTTTCTTCTTCAGAAAGCTCCTGAAATAATTTACGAACCGATTCACAAATTCTATCTTTGCATCCAAAAAGATCTTGAGTTTCATTTACCACTTCTCCCAGACAATATCCTCTACAAAATTTACCGACAAAACACCCTTTACAATGAGGCATATTGGAAAGTTTTCTTGATTGAAGAAGTTTAATTTTATCATGATTATACTCTATTTTTTTTGTCTCCTTATTCCATTTCCCATAGATGAAAACATTCATATGATTTGCATCATTGCCGAAAAGAGCCATATCACAGGCAGAAATATACCCATCCGTCGTAAGATGCGGTACTGGCAAACAGGCACGACAGGCATATTCACCAGGTTCATCAAAATTACAAGTTAAAATGCTTCCATATGTCATCCCGTTTTTATAAGCATATCTGGCTGCTTGCAAGAACTCTTCTGTAAAAGTATTCATATTCAGCTCCTCATACGGTTCTGAACTACCTATCCCGGGGAAAATGGGATCTACCCAGAAATTTCTAATACCTAAATCTGCAAAATACTTAATCATAGCAATCTGGCTGTGGACATTAGTATTGGTAATTGTCATTCTTATTCCAGTTATCCCCTTTGTGTTTTTTGACAAATACCTTATATTGTATTCTAAAATATCCGAAGACCTGCCGCCATCCGCCATTGGTCTGTAATAATTCTGTATTTTCGGAAGACCATCGCATGAAATCCACACAATATCAATATTTCTTGCAACCCATTCAGCTGTAATCCTGTTAAAACATCCATTCGTTTGGAGCTCCGAAGTTGTATTAGAATCTTTCTCTTTAGCATAAGCAAGAATTTTTTGTATTTGCTCCAGCTCGACAGTGGGCTCCCCAGCACCAAAAAAACGGACATGATGAGCCAAACCAGTTTGATAATAATCATCAATTCCTGCTTTAGCAAATTCATAATCTAAACACTGATGCGCATGTTCATCGCTGTTCTTATTTGTATAACAATAAATACAGTCCAGATTACATCTGGTTGTGAGATAAAATGATATCATTTCTTTGCTGCTATGACTCAAAATTTTTCTCCTGTCTACTACAATTTATTTAGACTAAGCATAATTCTGTGATCTCACATATTGATTAAATTTCTCTATCTTATCCTGCGACATCCGAATATATGGTGTTTCATCAGATATCGTTTCATCCTCACAGATAAATCCTTCCTTTTCATCATATATAACTGCATCATAAATATCTCCAAGTAAAGAATCGGTTTCTTCCCTAGGAATAATATGGCATCTAACATTCTTCATGAGTCGTTCCATTCTGCTAGAAAAATCCCTTTTTGAAAATTGATCAAAAAATATTTTTTCTACTTTTTCAGGAGAATCAAACTCGTCAGATTCAGTGAAAAACCATTGATACGTTATATTTTTCTCCAAATTTTTGAAAATAATATCACTAAAAGACTTTTCACTACGAATATCTCTTGTAAAAACAATGACATTTTCTTTTACAGTTTCTTCAAAAATAATCAGTGAATTAAAATACACCCTTTCTGATTTAAGAATAAGCGCCAAATCTCCCAATTTCTTTTTGCACAAGGCTGGTTTGGTAGTATATTGCATAATCATTTTGCCACACATATCAAAAACATAGTCCTTCTCAACCTCATCACAAGTACAAACTCTTCGTAATGAATCTATCAAATTAAGAAAAAGTTCTGTAAAATTGTCAGCAGAAATTTGTTCGTCTTCCTTAATTATCTTAAGCGCCATTTCTCCATTTGGATGCGCCAACGAATAATATTTCTTTTTTCCTGAACGCATATGATTAAATAGCTGATAATCCTCCATTTTGCTCATAAAATTAGATAATGACGATTCGCTAATACCAATTTCATTCGCTAATTCTTGATGACCTATTTCAAATTTATCATCCAAAATTCTAAGAACAGGTTTCACATACTTATAGCTTGAAATAACATGCCTCAAGGAATCATTTTGCTTAAAAGAAATCTGTTCTTCAAAAGACTCAATCATCCTATCCGTTCCATGGCAATATCCTAATAAAAAAGCATTCTGAAGATTAAAATCATTTCTAATTTTTTCAATATAATCCGTCTTCCGAAAAATGTGTCGAATAGCAGCCTGCAATTGTGCAATTTCTTCATTCTTTATAAATGACACAAAAAATCTGGACACAGAACTTGACAAGAACGAGAAAATAGAATTAAACCCATTTTCCCAACGACTTTTTAGCTCAGTTGTACCTGATATATTTTCAGAAAGCGTCTTTTCTATTATAGAAGAAATTTGTTCTCTTTCAACCAAATTATTTCTAACAGCTAAGTTTTGACTCATTTTGTTACCCTTCCCACATTAATATCTCATTGAATTCATGATTAGTAATAGACAGGTCAAAACAGTTCATCAACAGTTCATCTTTTCATGATAATATCACAATATCATAAATAGTACAAGCCCTAAATAACCTCTGCGGTGCACCGTTCATTTTTTACCACGCATCTGTTAAAATCTATTTCCCAGATATATCCATTACAACATTTTTCACATTCTTTACATAAAGAAGTATAGTGGGCGACATGATAATCTGCATCATTATCATTTGAATGCTTTGCCGGCAAGCATAAATAAGAAAAAATATGTTCTTTTCCAATCATTTGATCATCTACTTCAAACTTTTTCTGTGAAATATCACACCGAGCAGAGCATGCATTGCAGACAAGTGAAATGATTTTTTCCAGCGCTAAGGGAGTAATATTTCTAGCAGTCAAACGGTCCGTTTCTGAAAAGGCCTGAATAACCACCATATCAGAATAAAGTTCTTTTAAGACAGCTGTCAGTTGATTATCCGAAATATCCCTACATATAGCAGTTGCAATTCTTAAGAGCCCCGGAAGATCAAGAAAATTAACTATCCAGTCTTCTTCATGCGCCAAAGCTTCTCTAACTACTACTTTTTCTGCATGTTTGATTCCCTTACCATTTTTTGTATTACTCTTAAATACATTCCCCGTAACTTCTTTCTTATACTCATATGGGACAAACTTTTTCTGCTCAAAAACTATTTTTCCATACTGGTCTATCACTATACATTTATTTTCCTTTTCAGCCCATGCAGTTCCAAGCCACATGAACCATGGATAACGCATTCCTTTTTCGCAATTATTACTTTCTTTGATAAAATCAATAATTGCATTCTGATTCTTGTTTGTAAAAAGCATTTCTGGAAAAACCGCAATATCTACACATTGATTCCGACACATATTTAGTGCTTCTTTACAGCGTTCAAGCAAATTCCGTTCCTGCTCATCCATAGGTGAGTCAATATAAAATAACCCCTCTTTGTTGACAATCTCCTCTTTTGTTCGAAAAATGCATCTGAGATTTATATTGGACAACGGAAAAATTCCCACCTTTAATTTATTTCCTTTTTGTTCAAATTCCCGTATGATATCATCGTAGTAATTTGGCATAATGATACAAGGCTTAATCCTCCCTCTCCTGTAGATAAGAAAATTATTAAGATATCCGGAAATATCAGAAGTAGTGCTATAATTTCTACCATAAAATCCATAACCAGTCTTCACCTTCATAGACTCACACAGCAGTTCAATTGCACTATTCTGAGCACGAGGCAAAATACATATTTCCTCTTGGAACAGGTGATTAAGAGAAAAATACCAACTATATGAATCCGGAAGAAAAGACTTCTCACACCAAACACATTTCCCATCTATCAGACGAATCAAGAAAAACATTTTCTCACGGATCTCATTCTCACTCATCTCACGATACTTGTAAAACCATTCCAACAATTCTTCCTTCAACTCCAGAAAAGCTTGATTTAAATCGCGCCGTTCGGAAAAGCATGATACAATATCGCACAGAGCGGAATCCTGTGCAATCGACACCATTGGCTCAAAAGGATATAAAGCCTTATATGCCACTGCCATTATATCAAATATATTTCTAGCATTTTTTATATATGATTCAAAATTACTATATACGTTATTCCCCAAAATTGAAATCCCCCTTTTCGCTATTATTTTACTATATTTTTACAAAAGGGGACAGATATTAAATAAAATTTTTCAAAAATAATCCGCAGTTGATAGTATATCGGCAGACCAAAACAAATGAAAACTGCCACTGACGCATATTATCCAGTGGCAGAAATGCTTTCTATTCATATTGGGGAAATATAGATTTCACTGTAACATTTTCTCTATACTCACTGCACATACAGATTCGTATATCCCATCAGGCTCTCATCGACCTCTCTGGCGCACTCCCTGCCCTGTCGGATCGCCTTCACCACCAGCGACTGCCCCGTATGCATATCGCCCGCCGTAAACACACGGTCCACGCTGGTCGCAAATCTGCACGCCGGCGTCTGCACATTGGTCCTGCCGTCCAGCTCCACCTTGAAGGCGTCCGTCACATACTTCTGGCTGCCAAGGAATCCCGCGGCAATCAACACAATCTCGGCATCCAGCGTCCTTTCGGATCCCTCAACCTCCTTCATGTTCATGCGCCCCGTCTTCTCGTCCCTATCCCATGTCAGCGAGACGATCTTCACCGCCTTCAGATTACCGTTCTTATCCTTCACAAACTCTTTCACCGTGGACTCGTAAATGCGCGGATCATGACCGTAGACCTCGATCGCCTCCTGCTGCCCGTAATCGGTCTTGCAGACTTTGGGCCACTGGGGCCAAGGGTTGCCCGCGGCTCTCGTATCAGGCGCCTTGGGCATCATCTCGATCTGGGTCACGGACTTCGCCCCGTGGCGGATCGCCGTGCCCACACAGTCGTTGCCGGTATCGCCGCCGCCGATGATCACCACATTCTTATCTTTCGTGTCCACATACTGCTTATCCTGAAAATCCGAATCCAGCAGGCTCTTCGTGTTCCTGGCAAGGAAGTCCGCCGCGAAATAGATTCCTTTCGCATCCCGCCCAGGCGCCTCGATATCCCGAGGCCTGGAAGCGCCGCAGCAGAGCACCACCCTGTCGTACTCCTTAAGCAGTTTCTCCGCCTTCCTGTCCTTTCCCACATCCGCTCCCGTCACGAAAGTAACCCCTTCCGCCTCCATGACTTTCACTTTCCGGTCGATCACCCATTTCTCCAACTTCATGTTCGGAATGCCGTACATCAACAGGCCGCCCACCCTGTCAGAGCGCTCGAACACCGTCACGCTGTGCCCTCTCCGGTTCAGCATATCCGCCGCCGCAAGCCCCGAAGGACCGGAGCCCACCACCGCAACCTTTTTGCCCGTGCGCACCTTCACCTGCTTTGCCGCAGCATATCCCTTTTCGTATGCATTTTCAATAATCCCATACTCATTTGCCTTTGTCGAAACCGCATCTCCATTCAGGCCGCAGGTACAGGCAGCCTCACACAGCGCCGGACACACCCGGGAAGTAAATTCCGGGAAATTATTCGTCTTCTTCAGGCGATTGTATGCCTGCTCCCAGTTCCCCGTATACACAAGATCATTCCATTCCGGCACCAGATTGTGCAGCGGGCAGCCTGACGTCATGCCGCCAAGCGTCATGCCTGACTGGCAGAAAGGCACACCGCAGTCCATGCACCTTGCTCCCTGCTTCCGCTGTTCTTCCAGGGGCAGCCGCTCATGAAATTCGTTAAAATTGCCGATGCGCTGTTTCGGAGCAATGTCCCTCGAAACCCTGCGCCCATATTCCATAAATCCCGTTGGTTTTCCCATGTTTCTACTCCATTTCTGCGCTGTTATCCTGCGCAAAGCCGTAAATGCCTTTTATTTTTTACTCCATCTCTGCGCCGCTTTCCTGTGCGGATCCATACATGGATTACGAATCTGTGCCAGGCAGCGCGCAGACACAAATCCCGCGATTAAAATTTTAATTTTCAATCTTTCATGCTTTGTTTTTGGCGGCATAAAAAGCCTCAATCTGCGCCTGTTCCGCGCTCAGTCCCTTTTCTTCCATCTGTACGATCCGT
>ERZ808037.1539-NODE-1539-length-14492-cov-3.587513_pt1 | contig 14492 bp, 9 predicted proteins | sample MGYA00380190_ERZ808037 | MGnify/ENA primary metagenome ERZ808037 (study PRJEB31490, sample SAMN06133399) | mouse gut metagenome | isolation source: J9 | host: mice | place: China: Chengdu | collected 2015-05 ... | reverse complement strand
CGGAACGCTGATCGGGTACTATGAGAAGCATGAGTACCGGGATGGGGAGGCAGGTGCATTGTATGATTTTTACAACAGCTGAATCCCGTTCGCCAGCGCCTCCCTCGTCACATCCTCCGGCCAGAGCGAGCACTGTACCTCGCCGATATGCGCTTTGCGCAGGAAAAACATACAGATTCTCGACTGTCCGATGCCACCGCCAATGGTGAAGGGGAGCGTCTCGTCGATGATGCCCTTCTGGAAAGGCAGTTCGGCGCGCTCGGGGCAGCCCGCCTTGTCAAGCTGCGAGAGGAGTGCGTCCTTGTCTACGCGAATGCCCATGGAGGACAATTCCAGCGCAATGTCAAGCACGGGATAATAGACGAGAATGTCCGCGTTGAGCGCCCAATCGTCGTAGTCCGGCGCGCGGCCGTCGTGCTTTTCGCCGGAGGCAAGGAGATCGCCGATCTGCATGAGGCAGACCGCGCCCTTTTCTCTGGTAATCAGGTATTCCCGCTCCTTCGGCGTCGTGCCCGGATAGAGATCTTCTAATGCCTGCGTGGTGATGAAGAAGATATCGTGGGGCAGAATCTCGTCTATGTAATCGTACTGGATCGCCATGTATTTTTCAGTCTTGCGCAGCGCCTTGTAGACCAGCTTCACCGTTTCTTTCAGATAATCGAGACAGCGTTCTTCACGGGAAATGACCTTTTCCCAATCCCATTGGTCCACATAGATGGAGTGGATGTTGTCCGTTATTTCGTCCCTGCGGATGGCGCTCATATCGGTGTAAAGCCCTTCTCCGTGGGAAAAACCGTATTTGCCGAGAGCCATGCGCTTCCATTTCGCCAGAGAGTGCACGATTTCGGCGGGGGCGTCGTTCTGTTCCTTGATGCCGAAGGTGACGGGGCGCTCCACGCCGTTTAAGTTATCGTTTAGTCCGGATGCCGGCTCCACGAAAAGGGGCGCGGATACCCGCAGCAGATGCAGTCTTTCGGCAAGCTGCACCTGAAAAAAGTCTTTGACCGTCTTAATGCCAATCTGTGTGTCGTGCAGATTCAGCGCAGACTTGTAATCCTGTGGAATGATTAAGTTGTCCATGAAATACCTCGCTTTTTTCGCGGGTCATACGCCCGCTTTTACTTACTATTTAACCGCTTTTAGGGCGGGAAAGCAAGGAAAATTTTTACCACGTCTTTTCAAGCGGCGTATTCCAGTCAAGTGAAAAAGGACTGTTGGTGGATGTTTCCAGTGACATTTCCGTCATTGTACTATGGCTGGAAGCAGGTTAAAATAGACAGGGACACACTATGTCCCGTCGCATGCAATCAGGGTTTTGCCCGTTTGCTGTCCTGTCCATAGCAGGCGGGATGAGGTATTCTTTTTCCGGAAAGGAGGACAAAAAACGATGGACCAGATGAAAATCGGGATGTTTTTTAAGGAATTGCGAAAAGAAAAGGGGCTTACGCAGGAACAGCTTGCAGAAAAGCTGCGGGTATCCAGACGGACGGTATCCAGATGGGAGACAGGCAGCAATATGCCGGATTTGGACCTTCTGATAGAAATGTCCGATTATTATGAAGTGGAACTGCGGGAACTGCTCGACGGAGAAAGGAAAGGTGAAAAAATGGATAAAGAATTGGAAGAAACCGTATTAAAAGTGGCTGATTACAGCAATGAAGAAAAACAGAAAATCACGAGGCGTATGCATGTGTTGTTTATCGGCGGACTGCTTGCGGCGGTTGTTTACTTAGTTTTATTATTTACGGACCATGCCGACAATTTTCTCGGCGGTTTTTGTCAGGGGGTGACGCTTGGGATGATGATCGTCGGGGTGATTATGACGAGCAAGTACGCGGCGAGAATCCGGGCATACAAAAAGAGACTGTTGGCAAAATAATAAAAAATAATCCCGGAGATAATCATTCTGAGTGGTCGGATGACTGTTCCCGGGATTTTTTGTGTCCGCGTGCCGGACAGCAGCGGACGGAATATTTTGTTTTACTTATGCTCCGATATTACAAGCTAATGCCGAACGACTGCAAAAGAAGCAGGAACAACAGCACCGGGGCAATCACGGTAATCATCGCGATATACAGCCGTTTCCTGCCGAACTTATATCCGCCCAGGGTCACTTCGTCGATGATGACCTTGGGTTTTACAATCCAGCCAATCAGAATACAGGTCAAAAGCGCGACGAGCGGCATCAGGCAGTTATTGCTGATATAGTCCATCAAATCAAGGAGCTGACCTGTGGAGCCGTTTGGCAGCTTTACTTCAAAATAGAAGAGATTATAGCCGAAGCATACAATCGTGCCGACGATGAAACCGTAGGCGGTCACCACTGCCGCACTCTTTTTCCGGGACAAATGGAATTTGTCCATCAGTCCCGAGACAATCGCTTCCATAATGGAAACCGCGGAGGTAATCGCCGCGAAGGCGACCATCACAAAGAAGAGGATGCCGACGAGAGTCCCCATCCATCCCATCTCGGCAAAAATCTTTGGCAGAGAGATAAACATAAGCCCCGGTCCGGCGGACATGCCCTCGGTTCCCATGAAAACATAGACGGCGGGAACGATCATCAGCCCGGCAAGCAGGGCGACAACGGTATCGAAAATCTCAATCTGGTTGATGGAAGGCATCAGATCCACGTCTTTTTTCACATAGGAGCCGTAAGCCACCATGATGCCCATAGCAACGCTGATGGAGTAAAACAGCTGTCCCAGTGCGTCCATAATTACCACGAAAAGCTCCTGCAGGGTGACGCCCTCGAAATTCGGGAGCAGATAAATTTTCAGTCCGTCCAGCCCTGACCGCTCAAGTCCCGAAGCATCTGTATGGCGCAGCGTCAGTGCGTAAACGGAAATACCGACGATCAGAACGAGAAGCAGGGGCATGATAAATTTGCTGGCACGTTCAATGCCCTTGTCCACGCCGCCGAAGATGATGATCGCGGACAGAAGCGTAAATATGACCATAAAGATCACGGGGCTTACCTGTTTGGAAATAAAGCCAGTAAAATAACCGTCCGCGGCGGCATCCGCCGTTTTTCCGGTGACAAAAACCGTGAGATATTTTAGCACCCAGCCGCCGATGGCAAGATAATAAGGTAAAATAATAATCGGGACAAGGCTTGCCAGTATGCCGAGTCCTTTCCATTTCGGGTGAATCACGCCGTATGCGGTCAGCGGACTCTGCCCGGTCTTCCTTCCGATGGCGATCTCTGTGGTGAGCAGGGTAAAGCCGAAGGTCAGCGCCAGAATGATATAGCAGAAAATAAACAGTCCGCCGCCATCCTTCGCCGCCAGATAGGGGAACCGCCAGATATTGCCGAGCCCTACCGCGCTGCCTGCCGCCGCTAAGACAAACCCAAGTCTGCCTGTAAAGTTTCCTCTTTTCTTATTCATTTCCATTTTTCCATCCTTTTCCTTTTGCAAATAATATTTTGATTATACTGTAAGATGGTTTTTCTTGCAATGTCTTCCGCGGCGGAAGCTGTGCTTTCTGATTATATTAAAAAAAATAAGAACAAATGTTCTGAAAACACTTGCAAAAGAAAGAGGCATATGCTAAGATAATAGTACAGAAAGAACGCATGTTCTGCCTTAAAAAAGGGAATGATAAGGTACGGACAGCATAACGCGTTCTGTTCAGAGGACAACGATAGGAGTATCAGGAAATGGAGTTAAGAATTGCGCCGCAGATGTCGGTCATGGAAAAATTGAAAATACTCGGTGACGCGGCGAAATATGACGTGTCGTGCAGCTCCAGCGGTTCCTCCCGAAAAAATGACGGGCAGGGTATCGGCAATACCGTGGCGGCGGGTCTTTGTCACAGTTTTGCTGCGGACGGCAGATGCATTTCCCTGTTGAAAATTCTATTTACCAACGAGTGTATTTATGACTGCAGATACTGTATGAACCGCAGCTCTAATGACGTGCCCCGCGCTTCGTTTACACCTGACGAGGTCTGTGAGCTGACCATGGAATTTTACAGGCGCAATTATATAGAAGGTTTGTTTTTGAGTTCGGGTATTCTGTACAGCCCAAACTATACGATGGAGCTGATTTGTGAGACGGTGCATAAGCTGCGCACTCTGCACCGGTTTCAGGGATATATTCATGTCAAGGCGATTCCCGGGGCGGACCCGCTTTTGATTCAGCGGGCAGGTTTCCTGGCGGATCGTATGAGCGTGAATCTGGAGATGGCGACAGCGGAGGGACTGCGGGCGATTGCGCCCAATAAGCACCGAAAAAATATATTGAAACCCATGCGCCAGATACAGAACGGCATTTCGGAAAATAAAAACGAACTTGCCATATACAAACACGCGCCCCATTTCTGCGAAGCGGGGCAGTCTACCCAGATGGTCATCGGCGCGCTGCCGGAGAGCGATTATCAGATTATGTCGGTGGCGGAAAACCTTTATGATAAGTTTTCGCTAAAGCGGGTATACTACTCGGCGTTCGTGAATGTGAACGAGGACAAGGAGCTGCCCGCCCTTGCCGGAGGACCGCCGCTTCTGCGGGAACACAGGCTGTACCAGGCAGACTGGCTTCTGCGGTTCTATGACTTTAAAGTGAGTGAGCTGCTGACGGAGGACAGACCGAATTTCAATACCGCTATCGACCCGAAAGCGGATTGGGCGGTCCGCCATCTGGAATGTTTTCCGATAGAGATTAACCGGGCGGATTACCATATGCTTTTGCGCATTCCGGGGGTGGGTGTGAAGAGCGCGAGGCGGATTGTGGCGGCGAGACGGTTCGGAAATCTCACCTTTGAGGATTTAAAGAAGATTGGCGTGGTATTAAAGCGCGCGCTCTATTTTATCACCTGTAATGGCAGGATGATGTACCCGACGAAACTGGAGGAGCAGTATATCGTGCAAAGTCTTACCTATCAAAATCAGATGGGCAGAGGGGAGAAGCTGCCGTTTATGACGGACGGCACGACCTATCGGCAGATGTCGCTGTTCGATATGGAAGATTTCGGAAGAAACTGGAAAGCCGCAGGCGGGTAAGCCATCGGGAACGTTTTTGCGGGAAGGGAGTATCTATATTTATGGAAGAAAAGTATTTGGTCTGCGAAGATTCTCTGGAAGGGATTTTTACCGGGATTTACGATGCCTATGCCTTGAGGGAGGGGCATGAGCATGTGCATATCCAGATAGGTGAGGAGGAAAATCTTCGGTTGTTTGCCAGTTATGTGCCGGTTCTTCCTGATCCGGTGAAAACGGGAAAGGTGGCGGATACGCTTAAGGCACGTCTGGGGGAACATGGGTATCATTCCCTCTGCCGGGCGGCGGCATCCTGCTATCCCGATAAGGGGGAGGCGGTTTATAAGACCGTGGTGGACGCTCTCACGGCGGGCAGCGGCAGCCGGGTGATGGAAAATCTCAGGAATCCTTACGTGGTAAGATGCTTTGAACTGGCGCGGTTTACCGCCAATGAAGCGCACTATGAGATTGAGTTTCTGCGCTTTCAGGAGCTTGCGGATACGGGATTTGCGAAAGCGGGCGTTCTTTTTTCGCGGATTGGTCCGAAAAATAATGTAATCCCTTTTATTATGCCGCATTTTGCAGACAGACTGCCCATTGAAAACTTTATGGTCTATGATGAAAACAGGAACCTGTTCGGGGTACACCCGGCGGGGGAAGAGTGGTATCTGGTGACAGCGGGGGAGACGTTTGTGCTTAAGGAGCCTGCCTGCTCGGAAAAGGAGGACGCGTATCAGGAATTGTTCCGGGTATTCCATCAGACAATCGGCATCAAAAGCCGGGAAAACAAAAAATTGCAGAGGCAGATGTGCGCGTACCGTTACCAAGATTATATGGTGGAATTTCAGCAAAAGGGAAAAAATGAAGCCCTGCAGAAGCGCGGCAAAACGGGATAATAGGCAGATTTCACAAAAAAAATTTGATATTCAAAATAATTATGTAAAGTTTTGAAAAATGTCCGGAAAATGCCAAAATTGTACAATATTAGGAACAAAAATAACTCTTTACAAATGAAAATAATGGAGTATAATCTAGGCAAATGAGGAGCTTGAAAACGTTTTATCTATGTGTGCCTTTCGCATACATAAGTGAAAAGGAAGGTGATTGTTATGCAACACAAAATCAAATTGAGACCGGATGAGGTGAAGGACTTCGTGTCCGCAGCTACCAAGTGTGACTGTGATGTGGATATCTTCTACAATAGCTTTATCGTGGATGCCAAATCCATCATCGGCGTACTGGGACTGAATTTCAATCAGATTTTAACCGTTGCGTACAACGGCTACGAACCCGATTTTGAGAAACGTCTCAGAAAATGGGCGGTAGCAGTATAGATTCCGGCTGTATCAGAAATATGGAACACATTGACTCCCTATGTAAGATAATTTAAGATTATCTTATGTAGGGAGTCTTTTATCTTAGAGGTAATGATATGGAAGTGCGTGTTTCCGTGCGGAGTCTGGTGGAATTTATTCTGCGCTCCGGCGATATCGACAATCGAAAAGCGGCGTCACCCGAAAATGCCATGCAGGAGGGAGGAAGGATTCACCGTATGATTCAGCGGCGGATGGGACCTTCCTATCAGGCGGAGGTGTCTCTTTCCCACGCCTATGACGCAGGGGAGTATGAGATTGTGGTGGAAGGGCGCGCCGACGGCATTATCACGGAATCCGTAAAGGATGCGCTGCCGCAGCCTGCGATTGCGGAGAAAACGGACGGCGGCGTGGAGACGCGTCTTGCCGTGACGCCGGGGCAGGAGCAGGCGGTGCAGAAACTGACGGTTACCATAGACGAGATCAAGGGGACTTACCATGATTTGAAAAAAATGAAAGCGCCCGTGCCCGTGCATCTGGCGCAGGCGAAGTGCTACGCCTATATTTACGCGACACAGAAAAAGCTGTCGGATATCCGGGTGCGCATGACATACTGTCATATAGAGACCGAGGAAATCCGTTATTTTCACGAGGAATATCTGTATGAAGAGCTGCAGGAATGGTTTGAAGACTTGATGGGGCAGTATCGGAAATGGGCGGATTACCAGTTCGCGTGGCAGAAAGGCAGGCAGGAATCCATCAAAAAGCTGGCATTTCCATTTCCGTATCGGGAGGGGCAGAAGGAGCTGGCGAGCTATGTCTACCAGACGATTTATCACAAGCGCAAGCTCTTTATTGAAGCGCCTACAGGCGCGGGCAAGACGATTTCCACGATATTCCCGGCGCTTAAGGCAATGGGGGAGGGGTTGTGCGAGCGTATCTTTTATCTGACGGCGAAAACCATTACCCGCACGGTGGCGGACGATACCATTACCCTGATGCGGGAGAAGGGGCTGCAGCTGAAAAGTGTCATATTGACCGCTAAGGACAAAATTTGTTTCATTGAAGAAACCGAGTGTAATCCGGCGGCTTGCCCGTATGCGAAGGGGCACTATGACAGGGTGAATGAGGCGATGTACGACTTGTTGACTCATGCGGACAACTTCACGCGGGAGCGAATCGAAGAGTACGCGGAGAAATACCGTGTCTGCCCTTTTGAGATGTGTCTGGACATGAGCCTGTTTGCCGACGCGGTAATCTGCGATTACAATTATCTGTTTGACCCGCATGTGTATCTGCGCCGCTTTTTTGCGGAAGGGGTCAGGGGCGAATATATTTTTCTTGTGGATGAAGCGCACAATCTGGTGGAGCGGGGCAGGGAGATGTACAGCGCCCTTCTTTGCAAGGAAGCGTTTCTGGAGATGAAAAAGACGGTCAAGGAATATGATGAGAGGATTGCCAAAAATCTGGACAGATGCAATAAGGAAATGCTTGCGCTGAAAAGGGAGTGCGAGGGCTGTCAGGTGGTGGAGGAGACGGATGCGCTTGTCCGCGCGCTGCTTAGACTTGGCGCCGCCATCGAGGATTATCTGGAGGACCACGATGACAGTCCCGTGCGGGCGGATATTCTGTCCTTTTATTTCGAGGTTTCGCATTTCCTGGAGATGTATGAGCTGGCGGACGAAAATTATGTGACCTATTCGGAGCTTCGGGAAGACGGCAGCTTTATCGTGAAGCTTTTCTGTGTGAACCCTGCGGGTAATTTGAAAAACTGCATGAGACGGGGGCGCAGCACCATTTTGTTTTCTGCGACGCTTCTGCCGATACAGTATTACAAGACGCTTTTGGGAGCGGAAGATGGGGATTATGAGGTCTATGCCCGCTCGGTTTTTCGCCCGGAAAAGCTGGGGCTTTATATCGGGAGCGACGTGACAAGCCGCTATAGCCGCCGGAGCGATGCGGAATACTACAGGATTGCGGCTTACATTCACAATATCATAGAAAAGAGGCACGGAAATTATATGGTGTTTTTCCCGTCCCACTCTTTTTTGCAGCGGGTTTATGAGATTTACCGGGATTATTTTAACGCGGAGGGAGAGGTGGAGTGCATTTTGCAGGAAAGCCATATGAACGAGGAATCCAGAGAAGCCTTCTTAAACCGGTTCCGGGGGAATGAGGACTGCGATTTGCAGCGCCTGATTCAAATGGATATCGAGGTGGAGGAGGAGAGGAGTCTTCTTGGCTTTTGCGTGATGGGCGGTATTTTCAGCGAGGGCATTGATTTGAAGAACGACAGTCTGATTGGCGCGGTCATTGTGGGGACGGGACTGCCACAGGTGTGCAATGAGCGGGAGCTTTTGAAGAAGTATTTTGACGGCTGGGGGGAGAACGGCTTCAATTATGCTTATCGTTACCCGGGGATGAATAAGGTGCTGCAGGCGGCTGGGCGGGTAATCCGCACGGTGGATGACTTCGGGGTCGTCGCGCTGTTGGACGAGCGGTTTTTATCCCCCGCGTACCAGAGATTGTTTCCGCGGGAATGGCAGGAAAGGGTGGTCGTTACAGTTGACCAAATAGGTCGGAAAGTGGAACGGTTTTGGGATGAGTGGCTGTAAAGCGCGAATTTTAGCGCTATCCAAATGAGTCAACAAAAGAATAGACAAAAATCCTGTGGAAAAGACAAGCTGTGTGGATTGACCTTATACGTCAAGAGACAAAATGTGATTGACTCTTTGCAGACAGGATATTACACAAGTGGTCAATCATTTCGGCAGAAAAAGAGACGGTTCGACAAAAAGATGATAGAAAAAACCGAAAATGACAGACAGATTGCGAAGAATTGGTACATGGTTCGACAGGAAATGACGACGCTGTCAATGTGGATAACTTTGTGGAAATTGGGGATTTCTCAGCTGTTTTTGGATAACTTTAAAAAAAACGGGCGTAAAAATTGTGGAAAAGTCGGTGCACGGTTTTGGGTTTAGAGATGGGCAAACCTATCGGGTCAATTAGCGGCGGATGAAAAAAAAGAACACGTTTGACGTGGAACGGCAAATAGTGGTATACTAATCTGTGGTAAAATACAAGATATAGTTATTGTGCAACATTATGCAAAAAGTGAGAAGCGGCATGAAAAATAAAGCGGCTTCGGACGGGAGGAAATTATGTGGGCATTTGAGAGTGTGTTTTATCAGATATATCCTTTGGGGTTTTGCGGCGCGCCTTTTGAGAACGACGGGCAGCTTACGCACCGGATCCTTAAGGTGAACGATTGGATTCCTCATATGAAGAAGCTGGGGATCAACGCGATTTACTTTTCCCCGGTGTTTGAGTCGGACACCCACGGCTACAATACAAGGGACTACCACACCATCGACTGCCGGCTGGGAACCAACGAGGATTTCAAAGAAGTCTGCGAAAACCTGCATGAGAATGGCATCAAGGTAGTGCTGGACGGGGTGTTCAACCATGTGGGCAGAGGGTTCTGGGCTTTTCAGGACGTGCTGAAGAACAGGGAACGTTCCCCCTACTTAAGCTGGTTCAATATCAATCTCGGCGGAAATTCGAACTACAACGACGGTCTGTGGTACGAGGGCTGGGAAGGCAATTACGATCTGGTGAAGCTGAATCTGCGCCATGAGGATGTGATCAACCACATCCTTGACAGCGTGAAGGGCTGGGTGGAAGAGTTTGATATCGACGGTCTGCGTCTGGATGTGGCATACTGTCTGGATCACGACTTTGTGAGGAGACTCCGTGCGTTTACGGACGGGTTGAAACCGGAGTTCTTCCTGCTGGGCGAGATGCTGCACGGCGACTACAACCAGATGGTGAACGACCAGATGCTGCACTCTTCCACGAACTACGAGTGCTACAAGGGGCTGTTCTCCAGCTTTAACAGCATGAATATGTTTGAGATCAACCATTCTTTGCTTCGGCAGTTTGGCCCGGAGAACTGGTGTCTCTACCGCGGCAAGCATCTGCTCTCCTTTGTGGATAATCATGATGTGAGCCGGATTGCCAGCAATCTGACCAATGAGAAGCATCTGCCGCTCATCTATGCGCTGTGCTTCGGGATGCCGGGCATTCCGTGTGTCTACTACGGCAGCGAGTGGGGAGCGAAGGCGAATAAGAGCGAGGGAGATCCCGCGCTGCGCGCCTGCTTCGAGGAGCCGGTGTGGAATGAACTTTCCGAGTGGATCGGCAGGCTCGCCGAGGCAAAGAAGGGATCGAAGGCGCTCAACTACGGCGATTTCCGTTCGGTAGTGCTGACCAATAAACAGTGCATCTTCGAGCGCAAGTTTGAGGACGAGAGAGTGCTCGTGGCGCTCAACGCGGACGGCGAGGATTACACAGCCCACTTTGACGCGGGATGCGGCATGGCGGTGGATCTTATCACCGGAAAAGACCACGACTTTGGCGGCGGAAGCACCCTGCCCGCCTACAGCGCGTACTTCTGGAAGATGGAGCGTTAACCGTTTAGCCAGACCGAGTTTGGCGGACAAATCGTGCTCGCACGAAAAATAAATTTGTTCTTGACAATGTAAACTATATGTACTAAGATGGCAAAAGTAACTATTAACAAAAATTTCGGAAAGGAGGTAATCTTATGTTTTTACACAGTGTGAATGTTGCAGTCGATAGAAATACACAACTGCATAGAGTGACATTACATGGAATTACCTCCGCATATAGAGAAATCGGCTGGGGCAGGGCTTGTTGATCCTATCGGTCGATAAATAAATGCGTTAGGCTTTAAGAGGCTGTGGTAATTTTATTACCGCAGCCTCTTTCTATGTTGCGGAGGTACAGGGGGATATCAGACATGAAAAAAATAACAAGTTACATATGGGACTACCGCTTTTCCTATCTGGGAGCGGTGCTGTCCCTTCTGGCGGCAGTCACGCTGGATATGCTTGCGCCGAGATTGACGGCGCATGTGGTGGACGACGTGATTGTCGGCGGAAATATTGGGGCATTAAAGTTCCTGCTGCTCGGGTTTCTGGGCGTAGGGCTTGGCAGGTGTATTTTTCAGTATGTGAAGGAGTATACCTTTGACAAAAACGGCGCCAGAATCTCCGGGGACATGCGGCGGGATTTGTTTCGGCATATCCAGTCCCTGAGTGCGGACTTTTTCGACAGGACGAACACGGGGGAGCTGATGGCACGCGTCAAGGAGGATATCGACCATATCTGGGACGCGGTAGGCTATGTGGGGATGCTTTTGATCGAGGTTTTTTATCACACCGGCATCATTCTTGTGTGCATGTCCATGATCAACTGGAAACTGGCGCTGCTTTCCGGGGCGGCGATGCTTCTATGCGGCACCGTGGCGGTGATTATGGAGCGGAAGCTGGGCGCGGTCTACGAGGAAATCAGCGAGGAGAATGCGGTTCTCAATACGGTGGCGGAGGAAAATCTGGGCGGCGTGCGCACGGTAAAGGCATTTGCAAGGGAATCCTTTGAGATTGACAAGTTTCTCTCACATAATAAGCGCTACTATGATCTCAATATGGCGCAGTCGGGGGTGCTTGTGCGTTACTATCCGGTTTTTACGGTGATTACTACGGTTTTGCCTTTGTTGACTTTATTGGTCGGCGGACGGTTTGTGATTGACGGGGAGATGACGATCGGGCAGTTAACGGCATTTGTGGAGTATTCCACGAACATTGTGTGGCCCATGGAGATGTTAGGGTGGCTGACCAACAGCTTTTCCTCCGCGGTGGCGTCCAACAAGAAGATAAAGAAAATATATGAGGAAACGCCTACGGTCACAGAGGCGACTGAACCGGTCAAACTAGAGAAAATACAGGGAAAGGTATGTTTCGACCACGTTTCCTTCCACAAGGCGGACAGACATGAGATTCTGCACGATATCACCTTTACCGTGGAGGCGGGAAAGACCCTTGGCATTATGGGGACGACGGGAGCGGGAAAGACGTCTATCATTCAGCTTTTACAGCGCATGTACGACGCCACGGGCGGCGCGATTTATCTGGATGATGTGGATATCCGCAGCCTTTCCCTGGAACAGCTGCGCACAAGCATCAGTTTTGTGATGCAGGATGTTTTTCTGTTTTCGGATACCATAAACGACAATATTAAACTGGGGAAAAAGCGGTATCTGGATTTTGGGACTGTGCGAAAGGCGTCCGCAGATGCGCAGGCAAGCAGTTTTATCGAACGGATGGAGAAGCAGTATGACACGGTGATCGGCGAGCGGGGCGTGGGGCTGTCCGGCGGGCAGAAGCAGCGCATCAGCATAGCCCGTGCGCTCTCCAAGAAATATCCGATTCTGGTGCTGGATGACTCTACGTCAGCGCTGGATACGGAGACGGAGCAGATGATCCAGCAGACGCTGCGAATGCTGGCGCACACAACGAAGATTATTATCGGGCACAGAATCAGCGCGGTGCGCCACGCGGACGAGATTCTTGTGCTGGAGGGCGGCGCTATCGCGGAGCGGGGCACCCACGAGGAGCTGCTGCAAAAACGTGGTCTGTATTATGAGACATACCGCTCCCAATACGGGGAAACTTCGACAGCAGAAACATATGTGGAAGCGGACGGCGAATCGGGCGAGGACATACAGAAAGCAGAGAATGGCGGAAGCGTGGAAAAGACAGGAGGTGAGATGTATGTCGTTCAACTCGTATAAAGATGATGAGCAGAGCACGACGCGAAGCAAGGTGCAGACCTTAAAGCGGCTGCTTGGCTATTTGTTTGTGTATAAATGGCAGGTTATTCTGGTGCTGGTGGTTATGGGGTACGGCGTGGCGGTGCGCCTGGCGAACCCGCTGATTATAGAGTCTGCCATTGATGACTATATTGGTCAAAGCGATTTTAACGGGCTTTATCGGCTGCTTGTGATTGCACTGGCAATTAATCTGTCGCTGGTGGTGACGGTAAAACTGCGGATGTATCTTATGGCAAAGGTGTGCAACCGGATTCTTTTGACGATCAGGCAGGAGCTGTACACTCATATTCAGAAGCTGGATTTTGCCTTTTTTGACAGCAGACCTACGGGAAAGATTCTCTCCCGCATTATCGGGGATATCAATTCCTTAAAGGATGTGCTTTCCAACTGCGTGACCACGCTTGTGCCGGATGGTCTCAAGGTGATTGCCGTGATTGTGATAATGGTCTGCAAGAATCCGGCGCTTGCGTTTGCGTCTTTACTCACTTTGCCGTTTATGGCTGCGGCAACCTTTTATATTGAATACAAGGCGCATCCGCGCTGGCAGATTTTCCGGAAAAAGTCAGCGAACCTGAACGCTTTTATCCATGAGGATATGGCGGGCATCCGTATTATTCAGAGTTTTCATGCCGAGAAGGAGACGGAGGATACCTTTGACGAACTGATTGAGGAGCACAGAAGCGCCTTTTTCGATGCGGTGCGCATGAGCGACGCCTTCGGTTCCGTGATCGATTTTTCATGGGGGCTTGGCTGTATATTCCTGTATTTTACGGGAATCATTGTGCTGGGTGTGGACGCGGTGTCAGTCGGCACCTTTATCGCCTTTGGCACGTACTTAAATATGTTCTGGCAGCCCATACACAATATCAGCAATTTTTATAACCAGCTTGTGACCAACATTGCCGGGGCGGAGCGGATTTTTGAGATTCTGGATACGGAGCCTTCCATTGCGGATGACCAGACGGCGGTGCAGCTGCCGGAGATTGCGGGGGAAGTGGTTTTTGACCATGTGAGTTTTTCCTATGACGATAAGGTAAAGGTGCTGGATGACGTGAGTTTTGCGATAAAACCGGGTGAGACGATCGCGCTGGTTGGTCCCACGGGCGCGGGAAAGACTACCATAGTCAATCTAATCAGCCGCTTCTATGAAGTGACGGATGGTGCGGTCAGAATCGACGGGCAGGATGTGCGCGGGGTGACGCTTGAGAGTCTGCGCAGACAGATGGGGATTATGACGCAGGATAATTTTCTCTTCTCCGGTACGATTCGGGAAAACATCCGTTACGGCAGGCTGGATGCCACGGACGCGGAGATTGAGGCGGCGGCGAAAGCGGTCAATGCGCATGACTTTATTATGAAACTGGAGAAAGGGTATGAGACGGAGCTGTCCGAGCGCGGCGGCGGGCTTTCCGTGGGACAAAAGCAGCTTCTTGATTTTGCCAGAACGATGGTTTGCAATGCGAAGATACTGATTCTGGACGAGGCGACTTCCAGTATCGATACG
>ERZ808037.1537-NODE-1537-length-14499-cov-5.244488_pt1 | contig 14499 bp, 13 predicted proteins | sample MGYA00380190_ERZ808037 | MGnify/ENA primary metagenome ERZ808037 (study PRJEB31490, sample SAMN06133399) | mouse gut metagenome | isolation source: J9 | host: mice | place: China: Chengdu | collected 2015-05 ... | reverse complement strand
CCCATCGACGAAGGCGATTTTCATGGATTTTTGCCTGTTGCTGTGAACGTGTGAATAGAAAAACGGCAAAGGCTGTTACCACATAAGGAAAGAATTTGAAAACATTATTGGAATACAGCTTATGGGCGATAGCAAAGGCAAAAGCCAGCGTAAGAAGCCGAAACGCTTCCTGCACTGGCTTTCTTTAATGTCAACAATAAAATCGCACATTCGCCATTAAATTCATAACTCTTGTATACAGTTTCATTTCCTTTGCGTATTTTGACAAGTTGTTGATTTTTCCGCATATGAAAAAATGTCGACAGCAAAAGCCCACCAACCGAACGCTGATGGGCTTTTTCATTATATCAATCAAATCTTTAACTATACATTTTGCAAATCTTTTTTATAATTCGATGGTTTTTATCTTCTAATTTTTTAATTCTATTTCTGTATTTTTTTCACAGTTCTCAAATAACAAGGCAGGCAGCAAAAGTTTCCTGATTAATCCCAATGTCCCACATCCTTAACCGCCAGCTTTGCCTTCTGGCAGGAAGGACAGTTCACCGAAGCTTCTTCCTCCACAAGTTCTGCCTCACTGCCGCACATGGGGCATCCGGCAATAAAGGTCTGTCCGCTTTCAACTAACCTGAGTACCGGCAAAGCCACCACATCCTTGCAGTGTGTACACACCGCTTCCTGATAGCCAAAGGAAAACAGCGGCATCTGCCCGCCCTTTACCTCAGCCACAATTTTTCGCTGAATATCTTCTGAAAACACTTCCATAACCTGCCCTAAAGCTGCATGTCTTATCCCATGGCCTGTGCGAAGCTTCCATGTTTTCTGACAAGAAGGACAGGAAAATTGCTGAATAACTCCCATAAATCTTGAAATTCCTCCTATGCGCCAATTAGACTGAGTACATTTTCAGGCACATGATTTGCCTGTGCAAGCATAGCCTGCCCGCTCTGGAACAATATTTGATTGCGCACATGTTCCGTAATGGCAAATGCCATATCCACATCCCGAATCCGGGATTCTGCGGCAGTCAGGTTTTCTACGGTATTGCTTAAATTGGCAAATGTATGCTCAAGCCGGTTTTGAATTGCCCCGTAATGGCTTCTCATCTTGCTGACTTTATCAATTGCCGTATCAATCATATCGACACTGCTGTTTGCGTCATCCTGGGTCGATAGATTCGCACCCGAAAGCCTCAGCCCCATATCATCAAGGCGGTACAGTTCCACCTCAACACTCTGGTTTCCGTCCCCGGTGTACAAGAAAAGCTTGCCTGCTGCTCCTACTCTCCAGCTTTTTACTTCCAAATCACTCGAAGCAGTATTTCCAATAAGCCCTGCTCCTCCGGTACTCAGCGATGATGTAATAATCGAGCCTGCACCGCCCTTGGATGCAATCGAAAGTTCCCGGACAAATTCTACCAAATCCACACTTGGACTGTCAAATAAAGCTTCCAGAGAAGAAGAATCCTTTATTTTTCCGCCAGTATGTGTATTTAATACTTCATTGAGCGACTTACCAGTTAAAAGATCCGCAAAAATATTATTCATACCACTGGCAATATCCGCACCTGTAACCGGTTTTTTTCCTCCATTTGCCAGATAGCCGATATAAGCAGCCGCCAGATAACCGTGACCATAGGGCCGTTCTTTTACATCATAGGCTTTTAAATAGTTTGCAATCGCATTATCCTGCGAACTATCGCCCGTGCCGGTGAGCTGATTGGCAATCTGCTGCAGCTTATTATTCCACCCGGTAGGAAATCCGCCTCCGGCAAGCTGTGCCGTGCCCTCAACAAACCATTCCGGATACTTTTGCTGCCCATTCCTTCCAAACATGCCGTCCGTCAGTGTATACTGCATTACCGAATGCATGAGTTCATGGGCAATGGTGGATTTTAATGCATCCTCATCCGTACTTCCGCTTTGAATGGATGCATCCGAAAAATCTGCCGTATCGACAACAATCTGCATATTAAACGGCCTGCCCTGTGCGTAAAACGAAGCTTTCGCGTAAGCTGCCGTGCCGTTGGGTCCGTCGATATATTCCACAAGAAGATCCATCTCAATCTTCTCACCATTCAGGTTATTTTGCAAAGGCTTAAATGTATTAAGAATCTGCTTTGCCGCATTAGGAATATACTCCGTGGCAATTTTCTCCGCCAAAAGATCATAACCGCCGCTGGAAGATACCTGGCTTGCAGCACGACCCACACTGCCGGAATAATTCACGCTTACTTCCCCATTCGCCAAATCCAGCGTACATCCGTAAAAACTCGTCATTGACACCTTCCTGCTCGTTCCACCATTGGTAAAAAGAGGCACACCGCTGAAAGTGGTAGATTCACCAATCCGGTTAATCTCCTCCTTTAACTGCTGCATCTCCGAATCCAGCATGGAGCGTTCAAGGTCTGTATAGGTTCCGTTTGCCGACTGCACAGCCATTCCCTTCATCCGGTTCAGCATGGAATGAACCTCGGTCAATGCACCTTCCACGGTCTGCACCAGAGAAATTCCGTCCTGTGTGTTTCTTTTCCCCTGATTCATCCCGGTAATCTGCGAACGCATGGATTCGGATATGGCAAGCCCGGCAGCATCATCCCCGGCCCGGTTAATTCGATAACCAGAGCTAAGCTTTTCCAGATTTTTTGCCATCGTCTGGTTCGTTGCGAATATATTTCTCTGGGAATTAATCGCAGAAAGATTATGTTGAATTCTCATTTCTTCACCTCACTATTCATATGGAAGATTCACTGCCAAGTAAAAATTTAATGCTGGTTCCGCTTCCACCGTTTATATTATATGTTTCATATTACATATTCCGCTCATTAGATATTCTTTATAAATATCGGCGTTTTTTCTGTTTTCTTTAGTAATCGTGCAGGACTTTATATCGCTCTTTGGTCAAAGAAATTCATCAATCTATGTTTCTATAATGAAAAAAGGACTATCTCCCAGTTTTTATAGGAAATAGTCCTTTTCTATTATTTTACTTTATCAATAAGTTCTCTGCCCATTGCAAAAATCTGCGCTTTAATCTTTTTCCATCAGTAATCCAATCTGCGGTAATATCTGCGGATAGCCAAAGGATGACGACGGTTATGCTCTAAATGAACCGATACTCTCTGAAATGCACTGCGCATCATAATAGGCGCTAACATCCCCCGGAATTCGTCGCGGATACCCTTGAGTTCATAATCCTTTGTATCAAACACAGTTACATTGGCACTGATCGAATGGATAAACTTTTCTGCGCGCTCCATTTCTGGTCTTGTCTTATCTTCTCCTTTAATTAAAATAACCGGAATATCCCTCTCAATTACTTCTAATGTACCATGGAAAAAGTTGGCAGCAGAAACAGGGCGTGTTCTCATCCACTGCATTTCTTCCATTATACACATTCCATAGCAGGTTGCCCAATCCTCAAGATTCCCTGAACCAATAAGGTAGGTCAGTTCTGCATCACAGTACTTATCCGCATATTCCTTTGCTTTTGCATCGGACTTCTTGTAAATCTCCACCACATTTTCCGGCATATTTACAATATCTCCCATAAACGCATCGTAAGCTGAAAACTGCCCTGCATTTGCCATAAAGCGAAGTGTAACGGTATACCAGAAATAATACTCTCCCCCAACGGTGGTGATCAGGTAGTCGGAATTTTCATACAGAGGTGTACCTGCTTTTTCCACATAGCCGATAACCTTTGCCCCTGCCTTATGTGCTTTTTCTACAGCTTCATTGACTTCTTTTGTATCACCGGAAATTGAGGCAATCACAACGATAGAATCCTTTCCAAAATGCGGATTTCCAACCAGGCAGAAATCTGCTGCATTTTCCAGGAATAATGGAATCGTTGACCCTGCTTCTTTTACAATATGCATCATCTGCCCTGCATACAAAAGTGTTCCTCCGATTCCGATGTAGAAAATATTTTTATAGCCTTCCTTACATACAGCATCGACTGCCTCCTGTGTCTTTGCAATAATTCCTACACCATTCTCATGCTCTTTTCTTACTGCTTCTTCATTAAAATTAAACATGTTCTTCTCCCTGTTTATCGTTAAAAATAATTGTGTTGCTGCAGCCAAATAATCCTTAACTTTATCTGCTGATGCAATTTTTCAGCCATTCAAATGAGGTCTTCATCGCATACTCTGGATTTTCTGCATAGAGTGGGTTTAATATTTCCAGGCTTAAACAATGCGCATAGCCTGCCCTATCTAACTCTGCCATCATCCCGCAGAGATCCAACTCGGCTTCGCCTAAAATAAAATGTCCGTTCGGCTTCCCGTCGCCCACATGAACATGGCGCAAAAGCCTTCCATGATCCAATCCTTCTATCGCCTGACCTATTGTTTCGTTGCTGTAGCCTAACACAGCAGTATCAATAATTCCAAATACATTATCCCGATTTACCTGTTCAATCATTTTCTTCATCTTAGGGGTATCCGTCAGGCAGGTATAGGCTTTCGGCGAGGTTTCCAGGGCAATATCCACGGCATATGCCTTGGCAATATCGGCAAGATATTCTAACGCTTCCACGCTTCTCTGCCAAATATCCTCATCCTTCTCATCCAGGCATCCAAAACCGGCAAGGAACTGGCACAGATGACAGTCAAGTTCTGCGGCAAACTGGATGGACTTTTTATATACTTCAATGCTTCTTTTTCTTGCCACCGGATTTTTGGCAGCAATATTTACCGGATAATTACACTGCTCCGGTGTAAAACACATCGTCGTCAGTCCATGGTTTTTAATCTTTAATTTTAATGCACGGGCATCCGCTAAGGTGCAGTCATCTACATGAAAATGCGGGTCACATGCATACATTTCCAGATATTTTCCGCCCATTCTCTCCAGGGAATCCAATGCATATTCCAGCGAATACTTATAATACGGAAAATTGGATACACAAATCTGTTCGATGGTTAAATTTTTCATTTTCTCCTCCTAACCTTTCACTCCGCCGGCAGCAATTCCCCGGACAAATTGTTTTTGGAAAATAATAAACACAATAACAATGGGCATCGCAGACATTGCCAGACCCGCGATTAAAGTTCCCCACTCTGTCCTCAGGGTTCCGGTCAAATTCATCATACCAATAGGAATCGTTCGCACAGAATCACTGCTGGTAAATACCATTGCCATCATAAACTCATTCCAGTCATACATTGCCGTAAGAAGCGCCCCAGAAGCCATAATTGGTTTGCTGAGCGGCAGTACAATCCGGGTAAATACCCCCCAGGATGTACAGCCATCGATGTAGGCAGCTTCATCTAAGGATGCCGGAAGCCCTAAAAAGTAAGCACGCATCAGGAAAACGGCAAAAGGAATACGAAATACCACATAAGGTACAATCATTGCCCAGTACGTGTTGTACAGATGAATCGTATTTAAAATTTTAAACAGCGGGATAATGCTGACCTGCGGAGCCAGCATAAGCCCTGCCAGAATAAAAATAAAAACCAGTTCCCTTCCTTTAAAATACATGCGGTTATTGGTCAGGGCAAAAGAAGCCATTGCCGAAGTTATCAGTGTAAGAACGGTAGAAATAACGGTAACAAAGATACTGTTAAAGAAATATTTTCCTACACCCACCTTCCATGCCAGTTTATAATTGGAAATCATCCACTCCCTGGGCATTCCAAAACTATTGGTAAATAAATCATTGTTCGTCTTAAAGCCTGAAATAATCATCCAGCAGAGCGGTACGATAATCATAAATGCCAGAAGAATAAGAAAAAGCAGCACAATACCATTTAAAACTGTTTGTTTCACTTTTTTGTCCAACTGTCTTGCCTCCTTCCTATTCTTCACCGGTTTTTGATAGTTTCATCTGAACCAGGGACAGCACAAAGGTAATAAAGAATAAAACTACAGCCAATGCACTGGCATATCCCATCTGATCTGCCCGAAACGCAGTCCGGTAAAGATATGTGGAAATTACCTCGGATGAATAACCCGGTCCTCCGTTTGTCATAATAAACACTTCATCAAATAATTTAAACGATCCGATAACGGTGATAATACAGTCTACCAGTATCATTTCTTTAATTCCCGGGATTGTAATATGCAAAAACCGGTCAAATGCATTTGCGCCGTCGATACTTGCTGCCTCATAGAGTTCTTCCGGCACCTTTTGGATGCCAATAATCAAAAGCATTGCCATATAGCCGAAATACATCCACTGTGACGCAAAGATAACACCAAACAGCGCGGTTTTGGGATTCCCCAGCACATTTAGCTTTGAAGTATCAAAGCCCAGGCTTCCAATGATGCTGTTAAATGGTCCCACGATAGGATTAAAAAACAGCTGCCACAAAAGACCTACAACCATAAAGGAGATAACCGACGGTGCAAAATAAACCGTGCGGAAGAAACCAGAAACGTTGCGGAAAGACTTAGATTCCAATACGGAAGCAATTACCAGCCCCACACCAACCTGACCTACCAGGGAAATTAAGGCATAAAGGGTATTATTCCACAGACAAGTCCAAAATACCTTATCTTTTGCCAGCTCTTTAAAATATTTTAACCCCACAAAGCTCCTCTGCGGCTTGTAAATCGACCAGTCAAACATACTGTTCCAGAAGTTCTGGACAATCGGTATATACATAAAAACCAGCATTAAAGCAACAACCGGAAGTAAATATAACATAGGAACAATATTCTTTTTCTTTATCATCTTTTCTACCACCTTTATTTTAGGAGCTGCTGCAAAATAATTCGCCCTGCCTATTCTGCATTGGCCTCACGGACAGTTTTTGCGCTTTCTTGCATGCCTTTCACATATTCTTCTGCGGTGATATTCTTGTCAACAAAATCCTGCCCCAGCTTGCACATGGTGTCTACAATTCCTGCCTCAAATCCGCAATCTGTCCAGTTGCTCATTCCCTCAAATTCCAGCACGGCATCCATAGCGCCTCTTAACTGAGGAATCGTATTTTCTTCGGTGTGGGCACCAATCGTTGAGCTTGTATGACCAGCTTCCTCAACTACAAGCTTCTGCATTTCTGCGGAAGATAAAAACTTTAAGAAGTCAACAGCTACATCAACGTTCTGGGAATTCGGATTGACAATCATTCCCTCCGGTGCACCAAACATTTTTTTCTGGTTTCCTTTTGCGTCGTCTGCTTCAATGGTCGGCATCATAAAGAACCCAAAATCACCGTTTAATCCTCGGTTAATATCATTAAACTCAAGAATCTCCACATACATCATCGCGCCCTGACCTGCATAGAAGTATTCCAGAGCCATATTATGTTCCATTGAATTAATGTTTTCATTAAAATATCCCTTATCCAGCAGGTCGGTAAAATAATTCAGCCCTGTAATATAGCCTGGATCGTTAATCTGCACTGTTTTAACATTAAAATCCTGCTGTTCAAGAACATCTTCCGGTACACATTTCTGCCACAGTGCACCAAACCAGTGCGGTGCATCCCAGGAAAGCTGATCACCTAAAATAAACGGCGTTACATTGTTTGCCTTTAAGGTTTCACAGATTGCTAAAAGTTCATCCCAGGTCTTTGGTTCTTCAAGACCATACTGGTCAAACACGGATTTCTTGTAGATAAACACTTGACCGTCAAATCGTGTAGGAACGGCATACTGCCCTCCGTCAGTGTACTTAAACATATCATAGGCTGCCGGGATAAAGCTGTCTTTCCATGCCGGATCTTCTTCCATATACGGTGTTAAATCTAAAGCTGCACCTGCGCGGATAAATTTCTCAGTATACTCCCCTGCCCAGGTCTGGTATACATCCGGCATATCGCCGCTTCCCAGTGCCAGCTTCAGCTTGGATTTTATTTCATTATCGGTTGTCGTTTCAATATTAATCTTTACATTGGGATGCTCGTCCATGTACATCTGTACAATTTTTTCAAATGCCGGTGCCTGTTCCGGCTGGCAGTACTTGTGCATAAAATTAATTACTACCTGTCCGTCCGAAGATTGAACAGCCTGCCCCTGTTCCTTTTTTTCTTCTGCGTTGGAACTTTGAGGGGTATCCGTATTTCCTCCCTGGCAGGCAGTCATCATAGCCGTCATCGTCATTGCACAAATTGCAGCTAACATTCTTTTTTTCATCACTTTTCCCTCTTTCTTCATTTATTTAAGCAATCAAACAGCATTTCAACGCTCTGTCTGATGGATGCTTCTGGTTCCATAAAGTATCGACCATCGGTAATCTCCAGAGATAATATCCCCTGATATCCTCCGTCAGAAAGTTCCTGCAAATATTTCGCGGCATCTAAAATCCCGTCCCCCCAGGCAAGATGACCCTTGGGTGCTCCATCAATAAAATGTACATGAACCAGCTTATTTCCCAGTTCCCGCAGATAATCCGCAGGTGTTTCTTTCGCCAAGTTCATGGGGATGGTATCGATCATCCCTCCTATACTCTCATGGTTCAATTCCTGCAGCATTCTTTTGAGAGAAGGAAGATCATTGACCAGATTGGATTCGTCTTTCCTGAGAACCTCCAGTGCCAGGCAAATTCCGTGGGTTTTTGCACATTCTGCCAAATCAAAAAGCCCTTCTCTTGCATATTCCCAGGCTTGCTTTGCATTGCTTCCATCAAAATATCCCCATCCGGACGTGACAAGCATCTTTCCTGCGCCAATCTCGGATGCTGCACGGATATAGTTTTCAAAAAATTTCAGGCTTCTTCTGCGCTCATCCTTTGACTCAGCCGCTATATTTATGGGGTAAACACACTGTTCCGGTGTCAGGCAGGATACCTTTAATCCCCTTTTTTCAATTTCACGGCGTACCCCTGCAACTTCCTGGTAGGTCATATCTTCCAGATGAAAATGCGGTGCCGCTCCCCATATCTCAACATAAGGAATGCCATATTTTTTTGTGTCATCAAGAAATTTTGTAAATGGCCAGTATTTATACTGGATATTCATCGTAGAAAGATGATCTCTTGTCAGCTTCATTATACGCTCCTTTCACAAATCTTTTATCCCCGCAGTGTCCTGTTGCTGTTCATAATTTCTAAATCCTTGCTGGTCAGTTCTACCTCTTTTCCAAAACCAAAGGAACCATCTCTTTGGCACTGCCCCGAGGCAAACACGGCTGCGCGGTAAAGACTAAGCCGAATCAGCAGATCCTTTCCCTCCTGTGCCGAAACAATTCCTTTTTCCCCGCAATGCCTGCCAAAATCAACAAGAGAAGAAATCCCTCCCAGGTATTCCACCAGAAAGCTGGTGATAAACGAATCTCCTGCCCCCATGGTATCCCTTGCCTTTACCAGATAAGAAGATTGTTCATAGAACTTTTTCTCTACCATCACACATGCGCCTTTGCTTCCCCTGGTCGCAATTACCATCTGCCTACATCCAAACTCCATTATCTGTTCCATCAGCTGCCGAATTTCCTCTACCGGCATATCACCGCAGGAAATCTCTGCACAGTCAAGGTAGGGACAGCACTTTTGCAGATATGCTTTATCATAATGATTGGAAAAATCCATAGAAACAAATTTTCCTGCCCGCCTTATTTTTGGAAGTTCAGATTCCATATAGCTGTAGATGCTTGTATGGACTAAATCAAATCCAGAGATATAGTCTTCATCCAGCCTGGTCAGCACTGGTGGCTTTATCTTTGCTATCCCCCCATGGTTTCCTTCCAAAAAAACACGATCGCCATCAACCAGCCTTACCCTGGCACATCCGTTCTCACCTTCTTCCATCCGACAATGTGAAAAATCAATTCCAAGTTCCTTAACTACCGAATAGACATGCTGCCCTACCTCATCATCGCCCAGGGTTCCCAGATATGCAGCATCTGCCCCTAAGAGCTTTGAAAAAACAGCGATATTCAGCGCATTCCCCCCTGGATAAATGGTTTTCATATGCAAGTATTTATCACATACATTATCGCCAATACCTAATACCCTGATCATAGTATCCTCCATGTATTATAAAACTGTTTGTTATAATTTATTTTTTTGTACTATTTTGTTATATCATAAATATTACAAATAATCAAGTCCTTATTTGCATTTTTTTATCTTTTTTTTAAAAAATGTTTCCAGACAACATTTCTCTCTTGTCATTTTTCCCAATTTCTTCATTCAATACTATAAAAATCTGCTGTTATATCATATTTTGATTCATAGGACACATTTTTCCATGAAAAAAAGACCTGCCTGAAATTTTCCAGACAAGTCTTTTTAATTATCCATTACCCGCAAGACTGTTTGTCAATATTTTATACTCATATCGTTCAGCATTTACAATCTCCTTGCCATTATATACAGGCTCACCTGTAATATCATAAGCAACATCTTTAGACATAATCAGTGCTGTGTGCTCTTTAATTTTCAAATGCTCTGCTTCTTCTTTTGTAGCATAGCAGACACCTATCGTCTTTTCTCCATTGTTTAAAATAATCCCATGTTCCTGAAGGATCTGGTGCAGAGAATGATTTAAGTCCTCTGCCAGCAAGTATGCAAATTTCTTAGGAAAATGATTTTCCTCCAGAATCACCGGGACATCATTACAGTAACGAAGACGGCGGATACGGATAACCTTGTCATCTTCCGGAAGCCTAAGTACTTTAATATCTGACGGTTTTGCTCTTACCAGTTCAGCCGATAAAAATTTTGTTCCTGGCCTCCCGCCGGACATTTCACAACTCTGTGTAAATCCCATAAACCGATTCAAACTTCTTGACACTTTTTTATCCGAAACAAACGTTCCGATCCTTTGCCTGCGAACCAGGATTTCATCTTCAACCAGAATTTCCAGGGCTTTGCGTATAGTAATGCGGCTGACCCCATAAGCCTCGCTTAGCTCCAGTTCTGTAGGTATCCTGGAATTTTCTGCAAGCTCCTTTCGCTCAATTTTTGCTTTAATATCCTCTGCAATCTGAATATAAAGAGGAACTGCCGTATCCCGTACTATTTCTGCCATACTTTATAATCCGTCCTTCCTAAGACATACAGAGATTATCTCGTTATAACACAAAAACATGCTTATATGCCTTATTTTGATATAAAATAATCATACCATAAAGAAGGAATTTGTGCTATTGGTTTTCGCGATCTTTCAGCCAATTCTTTCCATGTTTATGAGCAAAACAGACGGTTCACTGCACTTCCAAACGTTTTTCAAAATTTCCTATAACTAAATTGGGGGACAATACCTGTACAAACGCCTGAGGATCTTGCTGCCGAATCAATTTTTTCAAAACCTGCAGTTCATATTTATTGATTACCACCATATGCACGATTTCCTCAGAATGGCTGTACTCTCCCCAAGCCTTCCAGCTGGTCACGCCCCTTGAAACTGCCTGGTTTATCTTTTCACCCAGAGTTTTATCTTTAGTCACAACAAATGCTGATACCTTAATATTTTGTTCATGCACCCGATCCATCATTATCCCTGCAGCAATAGAAAATATCATGGAATATGCGGCAACCTCAACATCATAACGAATAGCAGCAACCGCATACACAAAAATATTAATGACAACATTCAGCTTTCCCACGCCAAATTCCGGATAATTTTTCGCACAATACATCCCCACAATATCCGTTCCACCGCCGGATCCTCCTGCCCGCAGTGTAATGCCCACGCCGAATCCTGATAAAACACCGCCGATAATACCATTCAGCAGCAAGTCGTTAAACAGCGGTTTTTCTGGTGAAGGAATAATCGTCAGCAGCAGCGACTGGATACAGACTGCCACAATCGTCCGATACAGAAATTTTTTTCCCAGGCTTTTATAGCCCAGAAGGAATAGTGGGATATTCATGCACCAGAGAATCATTCCGGTCAAATCCACACCCTCCGGCACATGTACACCAAGCCCCTCCACCAGAACCATTTTTATCAGCTGTGACACTCCGGTAAAGCCGCCGCTATATAAATTTGTAGGAACCAAAAACCATCGGTAGGCTGCCGCATAACAGGCAACGCCCAAAATTGCCCAGAACATATTTTCGGTTTCTTTTTGTATCTGCCTTTTCATGGATTAATTTCCCAGCTTCCCTAAACTTTTACTTTTATCAAGCCTTTACTTCCACCAGTAATATTTGGTATTTTTCAGACACGCTCCCGCACTTTGTTGCATAAATCTTAAAGTATTAATACTCCAGCTTCCACATATACCTTCTCTGGGTCAGAGGATGGTTCCTTACAATGGCAAGCTGTTCTGCATATACACGTAAAACAGCAGAAAGCACCATCGGATTAAAGTACTCGGCAACGGAAGCCGGAACCTCGGATGCAAGACCGAAATCCTTGCCGTCTAAAACAGTAGTCTTTGCCTGGAAACGGTTTAAGAAATCCAGAGCACGGGAATCTAAGGCACGGGTGCGGCCTTCATTCATTAACAGGATGAACGGAACATCCTTCTCCACAATCTCAAATGGGCCGTGGAAGAATTCACCGTCGTGGAAGGAGCCGGAGTTCACCCACTGCATTTCCATTAACAGGCAAATCGAGAAGGCATAGGCAACTTCCTGGGTAGCGCCGGAGCTCATCACATAAACAACTGGTGCATCTTTATAGTCCTCGGCAAAATTCTTTGCTGCCGGAACAACAAAGGATACTGCCTTTTCAATCAGGTCATAAATCTTTCCAAAGGCTGTCTGCATATCGTTGTAACGGTCGTAGCCCTCATACTGGTTAAGAATCTCTACAGCCAGGGAAAGAACATTGGTCATCTTCTCCAGCTTCGCTGCATAATTCTTTTCAAATCCGTGAAGAATAACATAGTGTGCGTTCTTTGCCAGCGGTGAGCCGTCCACATGGGTTACGGCAATAACCTTTGCGCCCAGTTCCATGGCTTTTTTGGAGGCTGCTACGGTTTCCGGGGTTGTTCCGCCCAGAGAACAGGTAACGACGATTGCCGTTTCATCCACAGCTGCCGGAGTAGCATAGAGGAACTCATTCGCGGTATAATGCCCCACCCGAATATTTTTTGCATTTGCTTCCAGAAAATACTTGCCCGGATACAATTCTGCCTTTGAAGCTCCACAGCCCACAAAATATACGGATTTTACTGCTGGTACTTCCTTTTTAATTGCTTCAATAATCTGCTTAGGTTCCATAACGATTACCCTCCTTGTTTTTATAATACATATATATAACAAATTATAACTTTTGTCAATACTAAACAAGATTTATTTTGTTATATTTATATTATATTAATATATCCAAAAAGAAGATAATGTACATTTATCTCATTATGTATATACAAAAACAGGTATGCCTATCATAAAAGCATACCTGTTTCTTCATTACAACAACCTGTTCTCTATGAAATTATTTTACACGCTCTAATGCCCAAGATTTCCAAACACATATCAAAGCCCCAGCCCCAGATGACGATAAGCCAGCCTGGTCGCTACCCTTCCCCGCGGCGTCCGGTTAATCAGCCCGTTCATCAGCAGATAAGGCTCATACACATCCTCCAGCGTCCCTGCATCTTCGCCCAGTGCCGCTGCCAGAGTATCCAGCCCCACCGGCCCGCCGGAGAATTTCTCAATCATCGCTGAAAGGATGTTCCGGTCGTTCTGGTCAAGTCCCAGCTTATCCACATCCAGAATATCCAGTGCAAAATCTGCAACCTCTTTGGTAATTACTCCATCATACTTTACCTGAGCAAAATCCCGCACACGCTTTAGAAGCCTGTTGGCAAGCCGCGGCGTCCCTCTTGAGCGCCTGGCCAGCGCATCTGCTCCCTTACTGTCAATGCCCACCTCCAACACCTTTGCAGAGCGCAAAAGAATGGTCTTTAACTCCTCCACTGTATAGAACTCCATTCGATTCACCACACCAAAACGGTCCCTAAGGGGCGCCGTCAGCATCCCCGCCCTGGTGGTGGCGCCCACAAGTGTGAACTTCGGAAGCTCTAAGCGAATGGACCTTGCACTGGCTCCCTTCCCAATCATAATGTCAATAGCGTAATCCTCCATTGCCGGATAGAGCACTTCTTCCACCTGCCGGTTTAAGCGGTGTATCTCGTCCACAAACAACACGTCGCCCTCCTGCAGGTTATTCAGAATCGCGGCCATCTCCCCTGGCTTCTCAATGGCAGGACCGGAAGTAATCTTAAGATTCACATCCATCTCGTTGGCAATGATTCCGGCCAGCGTCGTCTTTCCCAGCCCAGGCGGCCCATAAAGCAGCACATGATCCAGCGCGTCTCCACGCCCTTTTGCCGCTTCAATATAAACTTTCAGGTTTTCCTTGGCCTTTTTCTGTCCGATATAATCGTCCAGCTTCTGGGGCCGCAGCGTCCCTTCTATCCGGATATCTTCCTCCGTGATATTCGTTTCAATGACTCTTGCCATGCTTGGCTCCCTTCTGTGCGTTCACATGCGCAACATGCTAAAGCATGTATAAAGCCGCCTTTCAGGAAAGGATTTTATCCACGCTTTTACTCCGTTTCCCCTCTTATTGCCACCGCAGCAGACCTAATCCACCGTCAAAAAGCCTCTCTCAGACAGATCCCTTCCATACAGCAGTTTCTTTAACGC
>ERZ808037.1536-NODE-1536-length-14499-cov-15.749064_pt1 | contig 14499 bp, 19 predicted proteins | sample MGYA00380190_ERZ808037 | MGnify/ENA primary metagenome ERZ808037 (study PRJEB31490, sample SAMN06133399) | mouse gut metagenome | isolation source: J9 | host: mice | place: China: Chengdu | collected 2015-05 ... | reverse complement strand
TGACCTTCTTAAAAATACCTTTGAATCCCACCTCGCTGGAGAGCTTCTTCTCCACCGCTGCCGCCATCAGCCCGGTGATGTAGTCCACCACCACGAATACCACCAGTGCATGCCGGGCTTGCCACGGACGTGATGAAGGACTGCGTGACCAAAGCCGGGAACACAGTGAAATCGGAAGTGAAAGCCAATGCCCCGGTTCGGACGGGGCAGTACAAAAAGGGATGGGCGGTGAAAAAGCAGAAAGAAACCGCCAATTCCTTAGAACTGGTGGTGCATAACAAAAAGCGTTACCAGCTCACCCATTTATTGGAGAAAGGCCATGCCAAACGTGGCGGCGGGAGGGTGCGGGCATTCCCCCATATCGCCCCTGCGGAACAGGTGGGCATCCGGGAACTGGAGGAAGGAATCAAAAGGGGACTGGAAGGATGAGCCATGATGATGTGATAAAAATGGTGGTCGAGATGGGATTGCCTTTCGCTTATGACCATTTCGTGGAGGGCGAATCGCCGGAGCCGCCTTTCCTTGTATTTTTATATCCCAAAGCCGACAATTTCGCGGCGGACGGGATTGCGTATTTCAAAATCAACCAGCTTGACATTGAACTGTACACTGATTTGAAAAATCCCGACTTGGAAGAGACCATAGAGGCGGTGCTTTTGAAGCATAGCATTTTCTATGGCAAGAGCGAGACGTGGATTGAATCGGAAAAGCTGTACGAAATCTTGTATGAAATGGAGGTCTGAAATGAAGAACAACAATAAAGTGAAATTCAATATTTGCAACTGCCACTATGCTTTGCAGAAAACACAGGAGAATGGGGAGATGGCATTTGAGACTCCCGTGGCAATGCCCGGCGCGGTATCCATCGCTCTGGACCCTAATGGGGAGCCGGAGTCCTTCTATGCGGACGGCATCGAGTATTACATCATAGCCAACAACATGGGCTATGACGGCGATCTGGAGCTTGCCCTCATCCCTGAAAGTTTCCGCACGGATGTGTTAAAGGAAGAGGCAGATACCAATGAGGTGCTGGTGGAAAACGCCCATTCCGAGACGGCGGCCTTTGCGCTGCTCTTTGAGTTTGACGGCGACATCCGCAAGATTCGCCATGTGCTGTATAACTGTTCCGCAAGCCGCCCCAAGATCGAGGGCAAGACCAATGAGGAGAGTCGGGAGGTGCAGACCGAGACGCTGACCATCAAGGCAAGGCCGCTGGCAAGCGGCTATGTGAAAGCCAAGACCGGCAATAAGACATCTGCGGAAACCTATGCCAACTGGTATAAATCCGTATATCTGCCGGAGCCAAAAGCGGTGGATGCAGAAACAGAAGGACAGGGATAAAGGAGGCTGAAAGGATATGAGCATTGTCAGGAAAATAGAGATAGACGGGCAGGATGTGTTGTTCAAGGCATCGGCGGCAATTCCGAGGATTTACCGTTTGAAGTTCCAGCGTGACATTTATAAGGATTTGCGGATTCTGGAAAAGAGCATCGGTGAGGGGGATGAGGAAAACTCCAATCTGGATTTGTTCTCTCTGGAGATGTTCGAGAATATAGCCTATACGATGGCAAAGCACGCCGACCCGCAGATTCCAAACGAAGTGGATGAGTGGCTGGATGGTTTCAACACGTTTTCTATCTACCAAGTCCTGCCACAGCTTATAGAACTGTGGGGATTGAACGTGCAGACGGATGTGGAAGCTAAAAAAAACTTCGCCCAACTGAGCGGGAAATGACCACGCCATTATTCCTCCTGCGGTGTGTGCAGCTAGGGCTTTCGATGTCAGATCTTGACCTGCTCTCCATCGGATTGATTAATGATATGTACTGCGAGAGCAGGAATGACTCCTGCTCCTATGCTGTACTTGGAACGCAGGAGGACATGGATCGCTTTTGATTGAAAAAACAGCCTTTTTCTGCTATGCTTGATAGTGGAAAAAGGCTGATAGACTTGGAGGTAAAAAGTAGTGATTATTTGGATAGATGGAGCGTATGGTATTGGGAAAACTTCGGTGGCATTGAAAGTTAAAGATGGGTTTCAAGATGATGAAGTTGCCTTTTTGGAATCAGATTGTTATTTTCAAAAAATGATGAAAGATATAATTGAGGAAGCACAAAAGAATAATTGCTTTCCAGCAATTGGAGGGACTTTTCCGCAGAACAATATAAGATTCATTGAAATGTTTAAAAAGGAAATAGAAGAAAAAGAAAAGGGAAATAAGAAGGTACTTGTTGATATGGCCTTAACCCAAAAAGAATGTATGGAAAACCTTTTTTACTATTTTGTAAATTCAAAAAGAAATGTGTTGCATTTTATACTTACGGCTGATGAAGAGATTATAAAAAGTCGAATTAAAAATGATTCTACCAGAGATAAGCAAGCGGCATTAGATTATTTGGTTGAAAATATTACATTTTTGAAACAAAACTTTAGTGATGCAATCAGAATAAAAACCGATAACAGAAGTACTGATGAGATTGCTAATGAGATAATAAAAATCATTGAATCCGTAGAAGAGACAAAGCATTGTTGACTTGTTATTATTAAAAAAATCTACAATGACCTAATACATAGGCACTTGCCATAACAGCAGGTGTCTTTTTTTATGCATTTTTTCAGGGAGCTTTCGGGCTTCCTTTTTTTGTGATTTGGGGAAGGAAGGTGAGGGGAGTGGCATCAAGGATACAGGGCATCACGGTGGAAATCGGCGGCGATACCACGAAACTCACCACCGCCTTAAAATCGGTCAACACCGACATCCGCACCACGCAGTCACAGCTACGGGATGTGAACAACCTCCTGAAACTGGACCCCGGCAACACGGAACTGCTGGCACAGAAGCACAGGCTTCTTGCGGAAGCGGTGCGGGAGACGAAGGAAAAACTGGAAACCCTGAAAGCGGCTGCGGAACAGGCAAATGAGGCGCTGGCAAAGGGTGAGATCACACAGGAGCAGTACGATGGTTTGCAGCGGGAGATCATCGAGACTGAGGAAAAATTAAAGAGCCTCGAAGAACAGGCGAACCAGTCGGCGGTGGCGGTGCAGAAGATTGCCGCCGTGGGCGAGGACTTAAAGAACTTAGGGGATAAGATTTCCGGGGTGGGAACCACCCTCACCAAAAGCGTGACCACGCCCATCGTGGGGCTTGGCACGGTGGCGGTAAAGACTGCTGCTGATTTCGATACCGCCATGAGCCAGGTCGGTGCGGTTTCCGGGGCAACGGGAAAAGACCTTGATGCCCTCCGGGATAAGGCAAGGGAAATGGGGAGCAAGACCAAGTTCTCCGCATCCGAGGCAGCCGAGGCAATGAACTACATGGCGATGGCGGGATGGAAAACCTCTGACATGCTTTCCGGCATTGAGGGCATCATGAACCTTGCCGCCGCCTCCGGGGAGGATCTGGCAAGCACATCCGATATCGTGACGGATGCATTGACCGCCTTTGGCTTAACCGCAGCGGATTCCGGGCATTTTGCGGATATCCTTGCGGCGGCCAGTTCCAATGCCAACACGAACGTCTCCATGATGGGCGAGACCTTCAAATACTGTGCGCCCATTGCCGGGGCGCTTGGTTTCTCCGCGGAGGATACCGCAGAGGCGATTGGCCTGATGGGCAATGCGGGCATCAAGTCCACGCAGGCCGGTACCGCACTCCGTACCATCATGAGCAACCTTTCCGGGGAAGTGAAGATTTGCGGAAGCAGTATTGGTGAGGTCACAATCGCCACCACCAATGCGGACGGGAGCATGAGGGATTTGAGTGCTATCCTGGCAGACTGCCGGACGGCTTTCGGCGGATTGTCCGAGTCCGAAAAGGCAGCGGCGGCAGAGGCTTTGGTTGGCAAAAACGCCATGTCGGGATTCCTCGCATTGATGAATGCCGCCCCTGCGGATATCGAGAAGGTGAGCAGTGCCATAGCAAACTGTGACGGGAAGTCTGCGGAGATGGCGGCGACCATGCAGGATAACCTCGCCGGGCAGCTTACTATCCTGAAAAGCCAGTTGGAGGAACTTGCCATTTCCTTTGGCGAGATATTAATGCCCGCCATCCGCCAGATTGTCACTTGGGTGCAGGGCTTTGTGGATAAGCTGAACGGCATGGATGAAGGCACCAAGAACACCATTGTCACCATAGGGCTCCTTGCGGCGGCAATCGGCCCCGTGCTTATTATTATCGGGAAAGTGGTCTCTGCGGTGGGGAGCATCATGACCTTCATCCCCACGCTGATCGGGGGCATCCTCCGTCTCCACCGCGCCGCTCCTGTCGATGGTGCAGTTCCCGATCTGGTAGCTGCAGGTGGGAACTCCCATGTACTTTGAGGGCTGCCCTAAAATCCCGCTGACTGCCTTTACCACATCTTTCCTGTTTGCTGCATTCGTCTCAATCCTCATCCCTTTTTCCTCCGTTTTTTAAGCCCTCCGGCTTTGTTTTCCCTTTCGGTATTACATTAATCACTCTGAACGGGAATAAAAGCAACATAAATGTCAGAATAAATGTCACAATAAATAATCCGGGAACTGTGCATAGTACACAATGCCGCAAAGCACGAAATATACATTGGGCAGAGCGCAGCCGTTCCCCCACATACGGTACTCCGCCGAATCGGAATGGGGGTCTTCCAGCCATTTCCTTATCTGGCTGTCGGACTTCGGTTTACTGGATGTTCCCATGATCTTACGGTGGGTCTCGAACACCTCCCGCCAGAATAGCATTTCCTCCTCCGTGGGGTCATCCGTCCCCAGCCCGTCACACCACCAGTCCGGGAACCCCTGCAGTCTCGCGCATTCCGTGGGTGTGAGCCTGCGGACGATATAGTCCGGCTCTACGATATGGTAGTCGCCGCTGAACGCTTCCTGATTGCCCAGCCACTGCTTGGAACCCATGCTCGCGGAGATTGTGCCGAATATATCCTTACCCGATGCCGTCCGCAGGTCATTGATGACGGGAGGGTCCTTATAATCCGTAGCCACCAGCGTGTTTGCCAGTTCCTCCTCCGCAGATGTGAAAAAGGATGACTTGCTCGCACAGAATGTTGGGTATGCCACCGCATGGTGGTCAGTGGCATTGAGGGTGAAGGAAACGTCCTCATTCACGCCGCTGCCCTGCGGCCCGTTCTTATCATCCCGCCCGATCATGGAGCCCTGCACCGCCACCACCGCAATCCCTCCCTGGTTCGAGGACGGATTATTACAGTTACAGTCCAAAGTCCGTGCGGTCTGCGCCTCATAGAATCCGCTGTGCGGATTGCCGGATTTCATGGCGTTGCTCTCTTTGGAGCAGATGCCGAATGCCTGCACCACAAGTTCATTACAGCGGCCCTCCCCGGTATCAAATGCGGAAGGAACGAAAACAGTCTGGTCATTGTTGCAGGAAAGGGTGGCCGACTTATCATTTTGTAATAAAATTCCTTTCCCGCCGCCGGATTTTCCAGCCCTTATCTTCATGGTCTTAGGTGTTCCTGCATCTCTCAATCCCTCCCACAGCCACTTCTGGATTTCTAACCGTGATCAGCGGAACGGTTCCGTGCAGGTGTCCTTACAGTAGTAATTTTCCATAAATTACCATGTATACTGTAAGTATGCCCACGGGACGCATTCCTAATCACGGCATCTACAAAAAAATGGCAGGGCTACCCCTGCCGCCTGTTCTTCTTATGTACCTTCTTCGGGCCAAAGCCCACCCTGACCACCTCCCCGCAGCGCCTGCACTTCATCTCAAGCACCGTCTCGCCCGGCGGCATTTCCTCAATGTCAAGGATGTGCCGCCCGCACTTCGGGTTCGGGCATCTGATCCTCTCCACTGACAACCGCCTCCCCGCACTGATATGGAACAAGGGAACCAGACATGAATTGTTCCTGCTTGGTTCCCTTTTATCGTTTGTGCTTTATTGGTTTTCTTCCTGCTTTTCGGAAATGTGTTCCTACTGCTTAATATTTGAAACAAAATGCATACTTTTGCATATAATTACTGGATTTGGACTCACCTTACAATCCTTCGAACTGGAATCTTTACCGCTATTCGACAACACTAATGCTATAAACATTAGTAATTTGTGCAGGATATGATTCTGCAATCGAACCGTCATATTCAATTTTCAAAACATCTCCGACTTCCGGTTCCGGTGATGGATTCATATTTGTCATAGGAACGGTTATCTGGTCTGCGCTGTTCAATTCTGTGCTTTCATCAACAGGCTCAACAAGGTAATACCCATCACGTATTTCTAATATAGTCGCTTGGAATATGGCTTTTTCGTTTCCACCCACTTCTGATTCTCCACCATCACTGGACATTCCGCAAGCAGTGACTGCCAATATAAGACTCAGTGTTAAAATTAGTAGCAGTTGTTTTCTCATAACATGACCTCCCTATATTGTACTAAATCCAATCCTGCTCCCCTATCTGCCGGAAACCGGAAAAGACTATCTACTGCATATTATCTAAAATGTTGAATAAAAAAGAGTACATATACATGAACAGGATAATAAACGTAAAATAAATATTTTAAACTCCTACCCTTTTCCCCATTGTATAAAAGCATAAATGGAATTGCCAAACACATACACCATTGTGTATCTACAAACAGATCAAATATACTACAGACTGCTGGCGTTAACATAACAGGACAACCTGTCGTGATGGAAGAAACTGGTACTATCATACAAACAAGTGATAATGCCGCAAATATAGCACAATTTTTTAGTCTATTATTGATAAAATACCATGCAATTCCCATTAGTACAAACAGGATGGAATAATCTACATCCATAGGAGATGGGAAAAATATGGATATGATTCTCCACGCCGTACTATATCCGTATCTTGGCAAAAAAATGTTGAGTACATAAAATAAAAATGGAATAATCAATCCACATATTGCAATACAAACAACTTTCAGATTTTTAGGATTATTTACAATATGTTCTATGCAAATAATAAACAACGCTGTATAAAAGAACATTGGTAATGTATTGCCAATTGAAGGTCCTTCTGTGGCTCCTTCTATTATTCGATTTACTATCTCAATCACAGTGCCAGCCATATACAATCGAAGAAGATACTTAGTTTTGTTTCGTGTATGACGCACACCCTCTACTACCATAAATAGAAACAGTGGTGCAGCAATTCTACCAATGATTCCCAATCCATCGTTAATTGTCCGATTTTGAGTGATTGTTTGATAGCTGCTAATGTGGTCTAAAGTCATTGTAATTAACGCAATCATTTTTATTTGGAAAGCATTAAAATGAAATATGCGTCTAAAATTAGTTTCCATCTTACTCCCTTCTGTAGTTTTCCTACTATTCAGCAAGCCGTCCCGATTCCACTATCTGCTGGAAACCGAGGAAAACTGCCCTATCCGCCTGTGCGTTATTGGTGATATACAGTAGAAAAGGTATATCTTACTCAAACTCACCAATGATACTTCCTTTTTGGATGATATGCTTTTCAGCCTTTTTCAGAAAATTTCTTTTCATAGAGTTGGCACTTATATTTATTTCACAATCCAAAGAATAGACTGTAAAGCGGTAAGTATGCTTTTTCCCTTTCGGTGGCTTCGGCCCCGCATAACGGTGAAAGCCATATCCTATCCCCTGGCGGGCATTCCCCAACATTGGCACTGTCTTGCCAGCAGGTATATTTTTCTTTATTCTGTCAGTGGCAGGAATATTCCATATGACCCAATGCGTAAAATCCTTAATTGGATGTGATAAATCTTCCAATGTAACAGCGAGGGTTTTCGCATTCAGTGACAGATTCTTAATTATAAATTCCGGCGATATGTCCTGCCCACGTCCGGTATATTCGATGGGAAATTTGCTTCCGCCATCCATGCCAATGCACTCAAATTCCAAAACAGTATTATTCATAATCCCTCCAAGTTTGAGCAATTTATTTCTGCATTCCCGACAACCGTTGCTCCCCGATTCACCTATCTGCCGGAACGCCGGGGATGCCTGCCCTGTCCGGCGCGACTTTGGCCACCTCACTTTTCCGCAGGGCGAGGAACTTATTCCCCATATAGACACCTTGCACTGCATCCTCCCTGGCGTATCCGGCTATCTGCTCCCGGAGGGAATCAGACAGCTTCCATTCCTTTTTGGAGGATGGCTTTAGGATGTCCGCATGATGGCTTTTTGCTATTCCTGTTATATCCATTTCAATCGCCTCTCTGTTTTGCCGGAATGCTGGGGAAATCCGTTTATTCCCTATACCCTACAACAGCAATTACATTTCCATCTTTCAAAATGCAGGTAACAGCCTTCCCTTCCCCCATAAGCCTTGCACTGCTGTTGAGGATGTTTTTATCTACATTGTCCGGCACTTCCAGCAATACCTTGTATTCCCCTTCATAAGTACCGTTAAGATGCCCTGTAAATATCTGTTCCAATTCTTCTATGCTTATTTCCTTTGCAGGCAGTCAAGAAAACACATCTAAAACTGTCATCCTATCGCTCCTCACCTATATATTTTCTCCCCGATTTCCCAATCTGCCAGAAACCGGGGAAGCCTGCTCTGTCCGGCTGTGCGTTATTAGCGATATGCGTCCAAGTGCTTATGAACCCTGACCGCCCATCAATTTCTCTATTTCTGCCATATTCAATGGTTCACTACAGTTCAATTTCAAATCCTGCAGGCTCTTTCTTAAATCATCCTGCAGATTAAAGCTAAAATATGATAACAACAATTCCCTCGTTACATCTGGAGAACGCAGTATCTGAATCGAAATAACCCCGTCTATAACAAGCAGGCTTTCCAGCAGATCAAAATCATTAGCAAATGCAGCATTTAACAATATCGACTCAATGACTTGTGGTTCCATCCCACCTCTTACCAATTTCAAACCCCTGCAAAGCAAAGGAAAATTTGTGGTGTTGTTCTCATAGCCCTCAAGTTTTGATATTCCATGAACGACAACATCTTGATTTATTTCCAGCATCATCCGAAGCATATCTATCTGCTTTAGCTGATTTTTTTCTGAATAATCTTTTTTCAAATTGCCCCACAAGGCAAGCATAATTTCTGTTTGCATATAATAGTCCTTTTTCCTGCAATGTAAAACGGTTATCTTAATCCAAAAGCCCTTCTGTCGTTCAGCGCCGCCCCTGCCCCCCTCGCCTCCGGGCAGACCGCAGAGGCAAAGCCTTATGCGCCTCTGCGGAATAGGGTGTAAAGATTATATCTGTATATCCAATTATGCCTCTTTGCAAATGCCAAGCATATCATTCAGCATGGATAACACTTTCTCCATGCCGCTTTCCTTAGAACCGGAAGTCTTGTAGGCATCCGTCCATGCCTGCGCCAGCCTTTTCATTTTCTGCCCGGCTGTTTCCGGGGCATCTCCATCTGTCCCCTGCGGCTTTTTAGAGGCATTCGTGGAAAGCCCTTTCCCTCCTTCAGTTCTAAGCCTCTTAAACTCGCCCTCTATCATTTCTCTGGTATCCGCTCTATCCGCCATCTTCTGGAACGCCCGGTCAAGCCCGCTTAATTCTTCCTCCATTGTCATTTTACGGAAACCAGTCTCTGAATTTTCATCCTCCACATAACGCTCCCTTGTGCCGTTCTGGTAGCCCTGCACGATCTCTTCATAAAGGTTCCCGTAAGCCCTGACGGAATCCTCCATCTGGTCTGCAATGCCGTATGTGCTGCCTGCCCTCTGCCCTTGCAGCTTTTCCATTTCCCCGGCCAGTTCACCGCCATAGGCGTTTGCAGTCAGTGCGCTTGCCGCCTGTTTTGCCTGCCTTATAATGCTCTCCTTATTCCCTTTTGCAATGACTCTGCCGGATATACCTTTTTCGCGGGTCTGCTTCCGGTAGCTCTCAATGCCCTCCTGCGAAATAGAAACCTTCACCGCATTGTCCGCCTTCGGTTGCGGCGCATCTTTTTCCTTTTCCTGTGCGCCAACCGCCCTGCTATTCTGATACCAGCCATTCACTGCACTGGCCTGGCTTGTATATCCCTCTACGTTTACTGACATATCAAATCCTCCATTTCCAAATTTATGCCTTGAAATCCACTCCGCCGAGTGTCCCGTCAAGCTGGTCTAAAATGCTCGTGTCAAAAGCGTCTCCCGGCTTCCATCCCGGATTGTTCTGTTTTACCAATGCCTCTAAACGACTGCCATAATCCCCTGCCATTCTGTCCAATGTCCACGAAGCAGAACTGCGCTGTTTTGAAGGAAGCGTGTTTAAATACTTATTGATGACATCGTTTCTCCTGGTCCCTTCCGGTATACTCTTCCCATTGGTGCTGATAAAATCCTGCTTTACCACCTCTGCCAGTTCTGCCTTTACTTCATCTGACACGGATACAATCTTTTTCCAGTCGCTTCTTCCCGTTATGCACCTGTCAGCCTGCTCTTTTGACATCCAGGGAATACCGTTCTCATCATAGTATAAATTGCTGTGTTTGTGCTTTACCCCTCCGATAGTATTACCATCAATTTGCTTGGATGCTCCTGCCTTATTTCCATTCTTCTGCGAAAACAGTTTATTCAAAAGGGAATACTGTGAAAACCCTCTCATATTGTTACTGTTGATATTCATATCCTCGCCTCCTCTTATATCTTCAAATCCAGATTCGCACCAACCTGCGGCTGATCTTTCACAGTGGTTTTGCCCGCATCCTCTTCCTGGACAGCTTCGATAATTGTTTTCATATCTGTGTCATTCAGATAAATCGTGCCATCTTTGGAAGCAGACATTTTTTCATTAATGAGCTGTTCCGCCTTGTTATAAGCTGATCCATCCTCTGCCTTTTCCGCTTTCTTTTCTTCTAATTTTTCCTCTAATTTTTCCGTCTTTTCTGCTGCCCTTTCTTTTGTTTTTTCAAGCAGTTTTTCAGAGTTTTTCCGTCTTTCTTCCCGGAGTTTGTCGCTCATGTTCAGCATAAAATCATTTCTGACAAGGGCAATCTGGCGGTATTTTCCGTTTTCATCTATATAATCATGTTTAAATACCACACTCCATCCACTGGCATTCATTACGCTGTCCAGCATATTCACCGCCGATTCAACACCTCTGATCAGCTCTTTCATTTCTTTTTCCTTCTCCGGGTCATTCTGCATCTTTTCCAAAAGTTGCGGATTGATCGTCAATGTTTTACCGCTTTTAGCTGTTGAAAAAGAATTCCCAACCTTAAGTTCCACACTTGGAACAAGTTTTGCCAGTTCTTTCACATAATCTGATGTGCTTCTTGACTTGCTGTTTCCTGTTGTTTCTGATGTGTTTTCTGTTTCCTTCTTTTTCGTGCTGCTTGCCGCCATGCTCTGTGCCACAGAGCTGCTGTAATTGTTTGTAATCTCCATCGCCATAATTTTTTCCTCCTATCTCAATATTTGAAATTTGTCAATATATCTCCCGATATATTTTTATATTTATATATCATCATCCATGATTGGATGGAATGATTGGTGATGGTGTCCTGCCGATTCATATCCATTCGCTTACCCTATCAGTTCTCGCTGGGTCTGTGCCCTCACATTCCTTCATTCTGCTTTATGGATTAAGGCACGGGGCAGACTTGTGCTTGTTTGCTGCCTCTTTGGGCTGATGGAGGAACCCTCCTTGTCCCCGTGCCATTACCGGCTCATTCTGTTTTCAGGCGGCAGCTTTCAGCTGCTCCCTGCGGACATGTCCGAAGACCTTCTCCGGATCGTAGCTTTCCTTCTTTTTCGCAAGCGTATGGATCAGCGTCAGTATCTTCTTGCTGACCACGATCAGCGCCTGCATCTTCCTCAGAGGGGCCTTCTCCCTCGTTTTCAGGTAATGGTAAAGCTGTTTCATTTCGTCATTTGTCGCAACCATTGTCAGCGCCATCTGGTACAGCACGCCCCGCAGGTTTTTCCTTCCCCTTTTGGATATCTTTGTCCCGCTCTTATTCTTCCCGGAACTGTCCTCCACAAGGTTGTATCCCGCCATGCGGCTCATCTGCCGTGGATCATCAAATCTTGTCGGGTCGCCAAGCTCTCCCAGGCAAGTCGCCAGTGTCACAATGCCTATCCCCTTTATGCTTAAGAGAAGATCCGCATAGTCTGTCTGCCGCAAGGTATCTTCCATCTGTCTTTCCAGCTCTTCTGTCTGCTTTTCCAAAAGTTCCAGTTCCTCCAGCATCAGGCGCAGTTTCAGCCTTGCCGCCTCTTCCCCGTAATCCACCCCGATAGAATCCTTTGCGGCCTCCACAGGCTGCACTGCCTTCTTTCTCCCGACCGTTTTTTTCACCGCCCTTTTTATCTCATCCGTAACGCCGTCTTCTCCCAGGCCAAGGATGAGCTTCGGGAACGGGCAGGTCTTTAATATATGCCGGGATGCCTTCCCGGAAAGAGGGCATTTGAACACTTCTTCATACTCCGGGAAATATTCATCCATTACCGCCGTGATGGTATTCTTTATTGCGTTCTTACGCTTGTTTAACCCGGTTCTGGTGGTGGACAGTCCCCTCAGTTGTGCATAGACGTCATGGGGCAGGTACAGTTCAAAATACCGTCCGTCCTTTACCAGCTTCGCAATTGTCAGCGCATCCTTTTTATCGGACTTCGTCTGGCTGTTGTCATCCAGTTCCTTCGCCTGTTTTGTCGCATACGGGTTTACAAGAACAACCGTTATTCCTTCCTGTTTCTCCAGCCAGTTCGCAAATGCTTTCCAGTAATGTCCCGTCGGCTCCATCCCGACAACAGCCTTTGCAAAATTTTCCTTCTTGCATATCTCCCGGATTCTTGCTAAGATAGTTTCAAAGCCGCCTTTGCTGTTTTTAAATTTCAGGGCGCGGCCATGCTCTATGCCCCTGAAATCCACGAACCTTGCCCACTGGTAGTTTTTGGCAATATCTACGCCGACTACGAGTGTATCTGTTGTAATTGCGATTACTTTTTGTTTCAGGCGGTCTTCATACTTTACTTTCATTGCTATAAAATCTCCTTTGTCTTCTGATGTATTAAGTCGTCAAACTCATATACATCATACGGGGAGATTTTATTTTGTCAAAGTTCAAATTTCATTCTCTATAGGAATGCTTGATAATAAAATTATTTGAAATCCATTTCTTTTACATGAAATGCTTATAACATTTTAACTAATCCAAAATACCAGTCGTCCGTGATGCTTTCATAGGGAATCCGCACTACCCCATCCTCTGAATTGTTTTCGTAAATACAGCTTTCTGCTACACCAGTTAAACCTGGCAGCTTATAAAACCCGCCGAAAACAATCCAAATTTCCCCTTCTGCATTGTTTTCAATTAAGAACTTCTCAAAAGTCTCCCTTTCTACATAGACATACTTGTCATCATATGAGATCATCCTGCTTAGCTCTTCGGTGTCGCATGAAACAACTGCATTTTCCCCATCATATTTACCGACCAGAATGTCCCTGTTTTCATTGCAGCGGGCATAGGAATGTGTATGTACCGCCAACAGCATGGCCGCAATCATCAGAGCGGCTGTGGCTGCCATGCCTGCGCACATCCTTTTTTTGTATGGACGGAAACCTGCAATCTCGCCCATCCTCCTTTTCATGTCTGCAAATTCCTTTTCCCCGGCATAGGTGACGGCAGGCGGCGTACCCTCTGTCCCGGAACGCAGCAGTTTCAGGGTTTTCAGCAACACCATTCCATATTCATGAGCCGCCCTCCCGCTGCTCTGTATGCACACCCTGTCACAGATATCCTCCATATCCGCTCGGAACTGTTTCTGGCAGACTGTCAGGAAGGGGTTCACCCACAAAAGGCACCGCAGGACGTCCCATGCAAGTCCAAACCATAAATGCCCCAACCGGATATGCGTCCGCTCATGCTGTATGACAGATTTTAATTCGTCATGACTGTAACTCTCCAGCATTACCTTGGGAATGACAATCTTCGGTGCAAACAGCCCCACGGTAAATGGCGTGACATTCATGTCCGTAACACTGACCACGGTATTATACTGGGAAACCTTTTCCATCTCGGCAACCGACTTCTGGAGACAAAGCCGTTTCCCGAATATGCATATGGCAGCTACAAAAACGCCTGTCATATAAATGCGGTCAGCCCACAGGCAGGTCATGGTTCCATGCGTTACCCACCATGCCATTCTCAGCACAGCCGCATTTTCATAAAACAGCTTCAGCTTTCCAAGAAACGGGATGAGCAGGAAGGATGACCATAACAGCCCCCTTATGAATGTCCGTCTTGAAAAAAGCATCTTCCGGAGCTGCATCACCAATCCGAGTAGCAAAAAGGAAAAAGCCGCACACCGCACAAGCTGGGTCGTGTAGTATACTGCACAGAAATCCAGCAGACTGCCAATCCATGACCAGTCAGGCATGGGGTTCACCCTCTTTATCCGGAGGCTCTGTGCCGCGGTCACGGCTTCTCTCCAGAATCTCCTCCAGCTCTTTTATCTGTTCGTCCGTCAGTGCAAAGCTCTGCAAAAGCGCCGCCATCGCATTTGTCCCGCTGCCGGAAAAATAGCTGTCCACAAACTTCCTGCTTTTCTCCTTTACACATTCCTCCCTTGACCT